>Ga0214921_10004354_pt1 | contig 20877 bp, 14 predicted proteins | sample LL1505_MetaG_FD_177992 | JGI IMG/M metagenome (GOLD analysis project Ga0214921, IMG submission 177992) | Freshwater microbial communities from Lake Lanier, Atlanta, Georgia, United States - LL-1505 | ecosystem: Environmental > Aquatic > Freshwater > Lake | place: USA: Georgia | collected...
CATGTTTATTCTGTTATCCGCCCCGCACTTGCCGATGGCAAAGTTGTAATTACCGACCGTTACTTTGATTCATCAATTGCTTACCAAGGCGCAGGTCGCGTCTTATCTCCCGGTGAAGTCGCACGTATTTCGCGCTGGGCAACTGAATCACTATTTCCAACGTTGACTATTGTTATTGATCTGCCAGCTGAAATTGGTATCGGTCGTTTAAAGAATCCAGATCGCTTAGAAGCAGAACCACTTGCCTTTCACGAGCGCGTGCGCCAAGAGTTCTTGCAGATCGCCCGCGTTGATCCAGAGCGTTACTTAGTCGTCGATGGCACACAATCAATCGATGCAATTCACAAAGAGATAATTAGCCGCATCGCGCTGTTGCCTGCGATTTCTCACGAAGTAAAAAAACCAAAGAAGACTTTAAAGAAAGCAATAAAAAAACCAGTTAAGAAAACCATTAAGAAGAAATGACCGCACCAAGCGTCTTTGATCAATTAGTCGGCCAAGCCCACATCACCGAGATCTTGCAGGGCGCAGTTGCGGCTGCTCAAAGCGGCGAAGAATCCCAAGAAATGACCCACGCCTGGATCTTCACCGGTCCACCGGGGTCTGGCCGATCATCTGCAGCCGTTGCCTTCGCCGCAGCCCTTGTGTGCCCACAAGGCGGCTGTGGGACCTGTCAGGCCTGCCATAGCGCCCAAACCTCGGGTCATCCAGATGTTGAGATCATCCGCACCGAGGGCCTTTCCATCAAGATCGATGAGATCCGCGAGCTCTTAACCCGCACATCTTGGGCCCCATCCATGGGCGGCTGGCGCGTAGTCGTAATGGAAGATGCCGACCGCATGACTGAATCCGCCGCCAATGCACTTCTTAAAGCGATCGAAGAACCCGGCGCTCGCACCGTCTGGTTACTCTGCGCCCCAACGCTGCACGACATCTTGCCTACCATTCGCTCGCGCTGTCGCCACCTGCAACTGCGCACCCCATCAACACATGACGTCACCGAAGTTCTCGAAAAGCGTGATGGCATAACACCTGCCATGGCCGATTTCGCCGCCCGCGTTTCACAGGGGCACATCGGTCGCGCCCGTTACATCGCCACCAACGAACACGTGCGCAGCAACCGCGCGCAAGTTATGAGGCTTCCACTGCAATTAAATTCCATCGCCGCAGCCTTTCAAGCAGCCCAAACACTTGTCGACCTTGCAACTAGTGAAGCCAATACCGCAACCGATGCCCGCGATGAAGCCGAAACCCAAGCGCTCGCCGAAGCCTATGGAAAAGGCGCAACCGGTCGCGGCATGGCAACCGGTGGATCAAAGGCGATTAAAGAACTTGAGAAAGAACAGAAATCACGCGCCACCCGCGCCGTGCGCGATAGCTTAGATGGCGCACTGCTTGATATCGCAACCTTCTATCGCGACGTAATGCTGGTGCAATCTGGCGCCACTGATTCAATTATCAACATCGATATCCTCGATGAAATAAGTGCTTTTGCGCATAAAAGCCCACCGCACGCAACGGTAAAGAAGATCAACGCCATCATGGAAGCCCGGGTTAACTTGAGCCACAACGCAGCACCATTACTGACCATCGAAGCTCTGATGTGCCGTCTGGCCTAATGCAAAAAAAGAAACCACTTCTTACAACCCTTGCGATCTCATTTGCATTGGTCCTATCAGGATGTGCCTCAAAGGTTGCTATTGAAAAACCACTCTCTGATTTAGCTGCCTACGAAAACCAGAAACTTAACTGGTCCAAATGCTATGAAACATTTGAATGCACCGACTTACTTGTACCTGTCGATTACGCCGATTTAAAAGTTGGCACATTTAAAATTGCAGTCCTGCGCTATAAAGCTCAAGATCAAAAGAACCGCATCGGCTCTCTAATCGTTAACCCTGGTGGCCCCGGTGGCTCTGGCGTCGACTATGCCTATAACGCCGAATACGTCTTTGATCCCGATGTTCTAGACCGTTACGACATCGTGGGCTTTGACCCCCGCGGCGTCGACCGCAGCGCACCAATCAAATGCCTCGACAATAAAGAAACCGATGCCAGTTACGCATCCGATGCCAAGCCCGATACCGAAGCAGAACTACAAAAAGCAATGGCAGATTCAAAAGATTTCATCGACAAATGCCAGAGCGCAAACCCATATTTAAACCATTACTCAACTGCCGAAGCCGCCCGCGACATGGACATCCTGCGCGCAGCCCTAGGCGATAAGAAAATCAATTACTTTGGCAAGTCCTATGGCACATACCTTGGCACTCTTTACGCACAATTCTTCCCCGACAAAGTCGGCCGCATGGTTCTAGATGGCGCACTGGATCCAAATATTTCAATACTTGAACAAAATATTTCCCAAGCTAAAGGTTTTGACGATGCACTCGATGCCTTCTTAGCAGATTGTGCAAAACAAGATGACTGTCCGTTACCAAAGAATAAGCAAGAGGCAACTGCCAAGATTATTTCAATCTTCACATCAGCAGCCAACACTCCGCTGCCAAGAAAAACAAAAGTACAAAACGATGACCGCACAGCAACTGAATCACTTATAGTCCTGGGCACAGCATCAGCACTTTACGATGATGTCGATGGCTGGCCAAAACTTCGCACCGCATTTCTTGAAGGACAACAAGGCCACGGAGATACTTTCTTAGACCTAGCCGATCAATACACCGGTCGTTCATCCGATGGCACCTACGGTTCTAACGAACTAGATTCTGGCGCCATCATCGACTGCCTTGATTGGCCCGACACCCGCAGCATCGAAAAGACAAAGTCAGATGCTCAAAGATTTAGCGATGTTGCCCCGATCTTTGGCCCATACCTTGCCTACACAAATATCGCCTGCAAATATTTAACCCCACCAACTAAAGACAAACTCACCCGCACCACAAACAAGATAACTTCCATCAAAACCGCACCCATCATCGTCATCGGCACAACCCGCGACCCCGCAACACCCTATGACTGGGCCGTTGGCCTCAATAAAATCTTCACCTCATCCAAACTCATCTCACTAGATGCCGATGGCCACACCGGACAGGGACGCGGTAGCGCCTGCGTTGATAACGCAGTCGATATCTACTTATTACAAGGCAAGAGCCCAAAGAAAAACCTTTCCTGCCAGCTTTAGGTAAAACATTTTTCAAAGTACAGAATTATGTGAATTTGAAAGAGAGGATGTATGGATGAAGTTATCAAAAGCTAAAGAGTTAAGGTTTTGGTTAAAGGTTTTTAAGCGAAATCTAAACCTTGAAAGTCTCAATTGGCGAAGCCTTAATTATTCATCTCCAAGTCCTCAGCATGTAAAAATCAGAATTTTAAAATAGAACTCTTTAAATAATGCGATATGGCTTGAAACTGGAACTTATTTAGGCGATACAACATCAAAACTTGCCAAAATTGCAAGGAAAGTAATTTCTATAGAGCCGCAAGTTGAACTGAGCGCATTTGCATCTATCAGGCTAAAAAGATTTGAGAATGTAGAGATCATCAATGCCACAAGCGAAAGTTGCATTGAAAAAGTTTTAGACGGAATCAGTGGCCCTACCTGTTTTTGGCTAGATGGTCACTACTCAGGAGATGTCACCTTTAAAGGTACAGAAATCTCACCAATTTTGGCTGAGCTTTCCTCGATCTCAAAGTTCTTGAGAAGTAACGAAGTTGCCATCTTCGTTGACGATTTTAGACTTTTTGTTAACTCAGAAAATACCGGCTACCCACCTCAGTCAACGTTGGTGGATTGGGCGGTGGAAAATGATTTGTCCTGGACCGTGGAGCAGGATATTTTTATTGCTAAGTCAAAACCATAAGCAGAGCAAAATACCCACTTGCCGGATTCGGTTGATCCAAAACCACAGCCTACTTTCGCCTCCCAGGCCAACTATTTGGTAAAGAGCACCCCTTTTTATGGTGCAAAATAACTCCATGCGCTTAGACCATGTCTCATATGTAACTTCCCATGATCAGCTAGCCGACACCGTGCAACGCCTAGGTTCTCGCCTTGGCACAACATTTGTTGATGGTGGTATCCACCCTCGATTTGGTACGCGTAACTTCACAGCACCACTTCTCGATGGCAAATACATCGAAGTTGTCTGCCCATTGGATCACCCAGCAACAGAGCAAACACCTTGGGGTAAAGCCGTTTCAAAGAAAGCACAAGAAGGTGGAGGATGGCTGACTTGGGTATTTAGCACCGAAGATATTTCATCAATCGAAGAAAAGTTCGGTCGCCAAGCAGTAGATGGCCACCGCACACGCCCAGATGGAACCGACCTTAAGTGGAAGCAAATCGGAGTTAAAGAGATTGAAGAATCTCGTGAGCTTCCATTCTTTATCCAATGGTTAACCGAAGATCACCCATCAAAGGACGGATCAACCGTTGCAAAGATTGAAAAGATTGTTATTGCGGATAAGGATCAATTATCTGATTCTTGGTTCAAGACCGAAATCCTAAATGGTCTGGATAAAGTTGCAATTGATTGGGTAGATCCATCAACCCAAGACGGAGAAACCGGAATAGTTTCCGTTCACCTGAGCACGCCAAGCGGTTCAGTAGTCTTGGATTAAGCACTCTTAATTCCCTGTTATAATTAACCCATCGACGCACCCTGCATCGATGTACCTCCCCCAAAGTGCGCCTTGATGGCCACTTACTTGCGAGTCTTATCACCGCCCTGGCCCATTCGAGGCCATACCCGAGACGCGCTTGTCGTCTCGATTGGTATGCATTTCTATGTCTCTACAGCCACGTACAACCGCACCCGGAAAAGCTCGCAGAGAAGCCTCTGCTAAAGCTGGCAAGCCCCGCGCTAAGAAGTCTTCTGCTTCAACACCTATTTCGAAACCCCGTCACACCAGTGCAGAAAAATCTGCACGTAAAGGCGCAGCAGCTAAGCCATTTAAGGCAGCTTCATCAAAGCCAACTAGCAAGCCTTCAACCAAGCGTTATTTAGATATCGATACTTCAACTCTTTCAAAGAAAGAGGCTCGCTTAAACGATCGTTCCAAGATGCGCGCACAGCGTTACCAGGAAAAAACAGCCTCTAAGCCAAGAGAAGTTAAAGAAGAGTTTGTAAAGCCAGAATCTCGCGCCAAGAAATTTGTCGCAGATCGCAACGAGCGCACAGCACGTCCAGAATTTAAGAAGCCAGATACACGTCCAACAACTCGTCGTGACGCCGCTAAAGAACGTGTCGCTCGCACCGAAGATGGTCGTCCGAACTTTGTTCCTGAAAAGCGCGAAAAATATAAGCCAGGTGCGCCTTCCAAACAAACTTTTGCTAAGCACAAATCAGCACCAGATGTAAGTGCATCAAATTACCGCGCCGAGCGTCCAGTAAAACCTGTTCGTGATCGCCGCAACGATTCACCAGCTTACGCTCGTGATGATCGCAAAGCACACAAAACCCACACAAACGCAGCCGTTGATTTCGGTGCAGACGATAATTACATTTCAGCAAACTTGGCAGATGCCAACTTAATTGATGCAACTCCACTAACAGAAGTAACAACTACCTTCCGTGATCTTGGCATCGCACCAGCACTTGCAAATGCGCTTAATGCACAAGGAATCACACACCCATTCCCAATCCAAATTGCAACACTTCCTGATGCCCTTGCTGGCCACGACATCCTGGGCCGTGGACAAACAGGCTCAGGTAAAACACTAGCTTTTGGCCTTGCTTTACTCACAAATATCAGCGGAAAGGCAGCAAAACCACACAAGCCTTTAGCTCTAGTTCTAACACCAACCCGCGAACTAGCCCAACAAATCGATGAAGTTCTAACACCACTGGCTCGCGCAATTGGTCACGATTCTGTAGTCATCGCAGGTGGAATGCCTTACGCCAAGCAGATAACGGCCATGCGCAAAGCAACAGCAATCCTTGTTGCAACACCAGGACGTTTGATTGACTTGCTTAACAAAGGCGAAGTTCAACTTGATGATCTTGAGATCACTGTACTTGATGAAGCCGATCAAATGGCTGAAATGGGTTTCTTGCCTGTAGTTAAAGAAATCCTTGACCAAGCAAAACCAAACGGTCAAAGACTTCTCTTCTCTGCAACTCTTGATCGTGGTGTTGATGCTCTAGTCCGCCAGTACCTAAATAACCCTAAGACACACTCTCTACAAAATGACCGTGCATCTGTGTCAACCATGGAGCACTACGTACTTGTGATGCACCCTGGCGATAAAGATGACATCACAAACCAGATAGCCGCACGTAATGGAAAAACAATTCTCTTTGTAAAAACTCAACGTGGAGCAGATCGCTTAGCTGACAAACTTGCACACGCAGGTGTCCCTGTCGGAGCACTCCACGGTGGAAAGTCACAAGCAGTTCGCACTCGAACCCTTGCACTTTTCAAGCAACTACCTAATGCAGCTCTCGTTGCAACAGATGTCGCTGCCCGGGGTATCCACGTTGATGGAATATCACTTGTAGTACACGTTGACGCACCAACAGATCACAAAGATTACTTACACCGTTCAGGTCGCACCGCGCGTGCGGGAGAAGCGGGCGCTGTTGTAACTCTTTCGACTACAAAACAACAGAAATCTGTTGGAGGATTAACTTCACGCGCTGGAGTCACTCCCAAATTTGTTGGTGTTAAACCACTAGATCAAGATTTAATGCGAATTACAGGTGCGCAGGAACCTTCTGGAATTCCATACGTAACTCCGGTTGTGGAAAATAAGGGACCTTCGCGTGGAACTCGTAAGCCTCGACCAAATTCATCTGAACGGCGACGTAGACCGAGATAAACTTAGGCACAGAGTTCTCTACCCACCCACATCCTTTCAAACTGGATATGAACATAAATTAAAGACCCAACTTCTTATCTAGCTCTGATTTATCCAGGCACATTAAGGTAGAACGCGAGGTATTTGATGTCCAATGGTTCAGCGCACCAGAAAAATGAGTGGTGAAAAGTTTTTGTGGAAAGTGAGATTGGAACCAATTTAAGTGACTTTCATCATGCCATATTGCAATGTAATTATTTTTCAAATCTACTTCTATTCTTTTATTTAATACACGACACATTTCAACAACTTGTGAAGTTTCGCCCCCCCAAACCCCGCCTTGGACGTAGCGCCTTTTTAATTTTGGGGGCACAAAGGCAGTTGAAGTTGAATTTGTTTCCCACGCACCACGTCCTAATTGCCGGCGCAGCGTCCGTCGCAACTTATCTTTCAGAAAAGCCCTCTTATTACCATCTCTTAATTTCAAGAATCCCGTCAAGTCGAAAACATATCCTGGATGTGGAGAGAGGTAAATTCCCCTTTTTAGGAATTCAGGATCAAACGGTTTAATAAAAAGCATATCCACATCTAGCCATAGAAATTTATTTGTCTTTATTTCCCTTTCAAATTTCAAAATCTGGTCGTACCGCATTAAGGTGACTTTTGGCCAATCGTTGAATTCGGATGGGAAAACGCGAACTATTAAATTCTCTATTTCTGTCTCCAGGACACCTTGAGGATGACGATTTGTCAAAACTATGACTTCTAAATTGCCATTAGAGCTAATAAAGTCTCTCAAATTTGGCAGTAACTCAAGGAAATAATCCCAATACTTATTGGTTGCGATCGTGAAGACAGTTAACCCTTCGTCTCGTAGAATACCCATGCATCAATACTACTTTATCTCGCGAGAATGCTTTATGCTTAAGCATGAAATTATAAGTACTTCATAAAAAGAAAAGGTTCGATCAAAGATATGTTGCGCAAGAGTGTGACCGTCGAACTCCAAGGAGGCTTAGGAAACCAGTTATTTGGTTGGGCCGCAGGTTTCGTACTTTCGCAAAAACTGGGGTGCGACCTCATTGTCGACAAAAGTAATCTGCGTCAACGAGGATACCAACTTGATTACTTTAATTTTAGCAATGATTTAAAAACTACAAATAAGTCATTCGCTGGCATCAAGGGTATAAAGAATAGAATTTATGGAAATATATTCGAAGAAAAAAGCTTCGAATATGATCCAAGCTTCGAATATGTAATTTCACCTAAAACCCTGCGTGGATACTTCCAGTCGTGGAAATATCACACTGGTTTCGAAAATGAAATTTATGCTCAGGTCCGTGGGTTAATTTTCGAGTCTCCAGAACTTCAGGCGCTAACGAATAAGTATCCTTTTGAAGATCTGATTGGTGTCCACGTTCGTAGAGGAGACTATAAAGCGCTCGAGCAATATCACGGCACAATTAAGAGCGATTACTACAAGACAGCCACTGAAACCATCGAATCTGTAGGAAAAATTGCCTCTAAATTCATTGTCTTCTCCGATGAACCAGAAGAGGCAAAGACAGTTCTTCCAGGTGCAGTTGCGTATATAGGACCATCTGAATTGCCATCACCCGCTGAAAATATGGTACTTATGTCACGCTGCAGAGCTTTGATTGGCGCTAATAGCTCCTTCAGCCTGTGGGCAGGACTGATCATGGAACCTGACAGCAAGATACGCATTTTCCCAAAACCTTGGTTTGCAGAGAAAAGCATTAGCGATGGAGATCTAGTCCCTAAACATTTCATCAGATTGCAACGCTCTTAAATGTTGAAAAATTCACATACTTTAGTCATCTGTTCACGCGGACGATCCCATAGTCTCTCAAACGTTATTTCTTCAATCTTAGATTGCCAAGAGAGTGAAAACGTTCATGTTCTCGTCGTCCTTAATGGACATTCACCTAGCGAACTTAATACCCTGATTGGACAATATAAGGATCTAGAGGGTCAGATCTTAGTAATTGAATCAAAACCCGGACTCGCTGCGGCGAGAAATGTTGCACTTGCCAATATTTCTGGAGATATTGTCACTTTTCTTGATGACGATGTTTTACTTCCTAATAATTATCTAACTGAAGTAGATTCTGCATTTAGTTTTGATGAAAAATTAGACGGACTATCTCCAAGAATAGCTGGACTTTACGCCCGCACAAATCTTGGTTCCAAGTGGTCTTACAATAGGAGAATCAAATTTGGCCGATTAACCAGAAATGGAGATAATTTCTGGGTTCCTGATATTTATTCAGCTGCAAATACAAGTGTTGATTGGCTTCCCGGATGCTCAATGTCTTTTCGAATATCTTCACTTAAAGATATGAAATTTAGTGAAGAACTTATGCTTGGTCCAACCGGCGGTTATTCTCTTGGTGAAGATGTTGATTTCTCATTCAGGCTTTCAAAACTAATTTCCTTAAATAGCTTATCAATTCAACATGTCCAGGCGGAATCAGTGCGCGACAACAATCATGTGATGTCGAAAGCACGTGGAAGATGGAAAGCTTATTTAGTTCGAAAATATCCAGGTCAAGTCAAGGGAATCTCGTGCACAATAAGCTTAATTTTCTCAATCGGCTACTTTGGCCTTAGACGCTTCATTAATAAAGATCAGTACCTCAACCCTTTGGCCGAAAGTAAGATGCAACTAACCTCATTTATTCAGGAATTACTTAATCCAACTCTTGTGAGTAAATCAAGTGAATAGCAATTTGTCAGGTGCGACAATTTCTGCCGTTATACCCGTCCGAAACGGTGAGGAATATATTGAATCTAGCTTTGCACAAGTAACTGCAAATCTTGAAGAGAATGATGAAGCGATTTATGTGGTTAACGGGTCTTCCGATGGCACCTTGAAAAAAATCACCAGATTAGCCGATAGTGACAAAAGAGTTAGAATTATAAACCTCGGTGACACCGGATTAATTAGCGCCCTTAATGTTGGAATCAGTGAAGCTCAGAATTCTTGGATTGCAAGATTTGATGTTGATGACTTGTATCCGCCGGACAGGTTGCAGAAACAAAGAACGGCAATATCTGAAGAAACGGTAGCAATTTTTTCAGATTATTCCGTTGTAGGAAAAGATCTTCGAAACCTTGGAATGATTCCAAGCGGAGTAGATAATTTACCGACAATGGTCTCACTTTATGGCGCCAATAGAACTCCACACCCTTCCGCCTTATTCTCAAAAGAAGCTTTTATGGAAGCTGATATGTATAAATTAGAAGACTTCGCAGCCGAGGACTTAGGGCTCTGGTTGAGAATGACTAGAATTGGAAAATTTCGTTCAATTCCTGTGCCGCTGTTGAAATACAGATTACATGGAAACTCTACTGTTGCAGCAAATAGAAAAATAGCTTTATTAAATACGAAGCGGCTCCTAACTGATACTGCTATCCCCAAGCAGATTCTTGATGAGGCTTTTATTAAAGTCAACGAAGTTATTTTGGGCTATGAGTCAGTTGTGTTTGAAGAAGAACGAGCCGTCCTATTCCTACTCAACTTGCATCAATCAACCAGATATATGGCTTACTCTTCAAATGAGGAAAAATCATTTAGAAGAAATGTACTTTTGAGATTGGTGCGTCCAAAAGCAGTAGGGGCAATTGCTAAATTAGCAGCAGATTCACGCAAACGGCGGGCTTACCGAACAACTTTAAATAACACAGAATAGAATGGGCAAATGATGGCTGGCTTCAAATCGAAATCCGATACCTCTAGGGTATTAAAGCAATCGCTATCTTTATTGACCAAAAAAGATAAAAAGAAACTCTCTTATATAGCCCTAGTTCAGATCTTTCTTAATGCACTTGATCTCATTGGCGTACTAATTATTGGACTAGTGACAGTTTTGGCAGTCAGCGCATTAACTACCGGTGTACCTGGAAATAGACTCAGTACTGTTTTGAAACTTCTACGCATAGACACCCTAACTCCCCAAAATCAAGCCGCCATTCTAGGATTAACAGCGGCGCTTATTTTGGTTTTAAAGACTTTGTTGTCGCTAACCCTCACACGCAGATCATTAATTTTCTTAAATTTGAAAACGGCCAAACTTTCAAGCCAGCTAGTGAAAAAATTTCTTAATCGCCCCTTGCAAGACATTCAACAGAAAACGATGTATCAAAGTTTATATAATTTAACGGTTGGGGTTCAGGCAATCGGGAACGGCATTATTGCAACATCGCTTGCCGTGATTTCTGACTTCGCCTTGTTGATGTTTCTATTCGTTGGACTAATGTTTGTAGATGCTGAAGTAGCCTTAATTTCAATAAGTTTGTTAATTCTTACCGGACTTGTAATGTATAAATTGGTGCAAGTTCGGGCTCAGAGAATTGGAGCCAGAACTGCTTCTCTATCAGTGCAAAACAACAATACGATAATTGAGGTGTTCGAAGGATATCGACAGGCTGTTGTTAGAAACAGGAGATCTCACTACGCGACAAGAATCGGTCAGGAGAGAGTCGAACTTGCCGTATTAAACGCTGAAAGCGCATTCCTTCCACAGGTGAACAAATATGTCCTTGAAATCGTCACTGTTATAAGTGGTCTGTTTATAAGTGGTCTGCAATTTTTGACAAATGACGCCTATAGAGCAGTTGGGGTTCTCTCAATATTCCTTGCCGCAAGCAGTCGTATGGGGCCGGCAGTTTTGAGAATTCAACAATCAGTTTTAACTTTTAAGACAAGTATTGGGATGGCTCAACCAACTTTGGATTTGATCGAAGAACTTCGTTTTGTTGAAGGAATTGAGATGCGTCCCGGATTAGATGGAACTTCGAGTAATCACGAAAGTTTCTTACCTAACATCACAATTCGGAATTTATCTGTTAGTTATCCTGGAAAGTTATCCCCCGCCATTTCAGATTTAAACATGATCGTGAATTCTGGGACTGTCGTTGCAATTGTTGGTTCATCGGGAGCAGGAAAATCTACGCTTGTCGACTGCTTGCTTGGAATTCTGAGACCATCTGAAGGGTCAATTCAAATCTCTGGGCTTGATTCACTCGAAGCCATAAGCAGATGGCCGGGCGCAATTGGCTATGCACCCCAGGAAGTTTTCATTTCAGGGGGGAGTGTCCTTGAAAATGTTGCGCTCGGCTTTGATATTTCAGAGATTTCTCGAGAGCAAGTTTTAGAATGTTTGTCCAAAGTTCAGCTTCTCGATTTTATTGAAACCTTACCTACTAGTGTTGATACCAACCTTGGCGACTTTGGGTCGCGAATGAGCGGTGGACAGCGACAGCGACTGGGAATAGCACGGGCCCTTTACACGAATCCAAAATTGTTAATACTTGATGAGGCCACGAGCGCAATGGATGGGCAGACTGAATCGGAAATATCGAAAGCCATTCAGAATCTCAAAGGAGAGATCACCTTGATCCTTGTTGCCCATAGGCTTTCAACTGTCAAATCTGCAGACCAAGTTCACTACATAGAGGCAGGCACACTAATAAAGTCAGGTACTTTCGAAGAGGTACGTAAAGCGGTTCCTGATTTTGATGTACAAGCAAAATTGATGGGGCTGTAAATAGCGAAATGTCCGTTTTGTCCCTTCCCCGCTACATCCGAGGCTATGATTCGTAGAAGGCTATAGAGGCACCGACGGGTGTCACTGAAGTAAAAACCGGTAAAAAAGGAAGTCCCAAAGTGGCATTTAAGAAGTCTGCAGCCTCTGCAGGTCCCCGTGTGTGGACCGTCGCAGAGCTCGGTGCTTTCTACACAGAGCACCGTTCAGAACTCCTTGCCCACGCAAACCGCGTCCTAAAGGATTCCGCTAAGGCTGAAGAAATCACTCAAGATGCATTGATTAAGTTCATGCTCGCAGCACCTGAGCTTGAATCAAATGATCACGCTCTTTCTTATCTACACCGCACCATCGAAAACCTCTGCATCGACTTGTTCCGCCTTGAAGGACGTCGCCCTAACCTTGTGGTTATCGATGATGCCCAGGCTGAAGTCGAAGCTGCATGGCAGGTAGATGGCGATCACTCACAGGCTATTTCTGCTGCTGAAGATGCAGCAATTATTCGTCAGGCACTGGCACTTCTTTCACCTGCAGAGCGTGCAGCGCTTGTTATGTGGGAAATGGAAGGCCGTTCAACTGAAGAGATCGCAGCAGAACTTGGCATCAAAGAATCTGCAGTTCGCCACACTGTTTCTCGCGCTCGCACTTCACTTCGCCGTGTTCTTTCAGAGCTCGTTATTGACGAAGAGCGTGGCCTAACCGCACTAGACATGCTTTCGACTACCTATAAGAAGGCAGCAGAACTTGCCCAGAAATCTTCCAAGGTTGCACTCTCATTACTATTGGTAATCACTGCTTTCCTTGGCTTTAATTCAATGACTGGCCGCGAAGGCGTGACAATTAATCCAACTGCTCCATCTGAGATTGCATCTGGTCCAGTTGCTGGATCTTCTGATTCAGCTGCCCCAGTTGAAGCAGGCACCCCAACACCATCTATCTCAATGCCAGCCAAGAAGTCCAACACCATGGTCTCGGGTGTTGCAATCAAATCAGCCAAGCTTGTATTCCCAGGGCTTGATAAAGACGGTATTCCAACAGGATTCACTGTTGCGACCCAGGACGGCACCATTGGCACCTTGCGCGTAAATCGCAACACCCCAACGGCTACTGAAGCCGGATTAGAGTTGAACACCCAGGCCATCACCGCAGTCGGTGGCCCAAATGTGATGATCTCTCAAAACATCACAGTGGATGGCAACGGCACCACTTATTCCGTCAGCGGAGTAGCAGTTGGTGTTGCAGGAAGCTGGACCCCGCTTAACCTCGGCGCCACAACGACCGATTTTGAGCGGATGTCCAACGGGCAGTACCTTGTGACCGTTAGAATTCTTGTAGTCTCAACCCCAACTTCAGAGTTCTATATCCCCGTGGGAAGCCGCGGCTTCGACCTAACCGGTCCTATCAAGTCAGTTACTACTCGACTTGTTCTCAATGCAGGCAAGACACAAATTTTATCTCAGTCAGTACTTGTGACTGAAGGTAAGGCATAACGGTGAAGCACGTGAAATTTCACCTAAATAGATTTCTCCATCGCGTCCGGATACACGGTGGGGAATTTGATACATCAGCACGTGCGATGTATCGAGACGAAGTGGTTTATCCACTTCAAGCCGAACTACGGATAGTCCGTAGTTCGACTATCGAAAGGAAACAAATGTCTACAAAGACAACTTTCAAGCGCATAGCGCTTGTAACTGTTGCTGCGTTGGGCTTTGGTGTTCTTGCGACTGTTCCTTCACAGGCAGCAGTTCAAGCAGATCAAATGACTCTTTCATCAGCAACTGGTTCGACAACGGTTGGAACGGCAGTATCGGTTGATGTAGTTTCTTCATTCTTGCAAGAAACTTCTTCAGATACTTTCACAATCTCTTTGTCATACGATGCGGCACCTGCCGGCATCACAGCATCTGAAGTTGCATTCTCATCAATCATCGCGGCGACCGGAGATCTCGGTTCACCAACAGTTGATACAGGAACAGCTGTAGGAAATTCCCGTCAAGCACACATTTCAGCAGCCGCAGCAGCGTCAATCAAGAAGACACTGACTGTTAAGTTGACACCTACAAAGGCTGGAACATACGTAATTAAATTTACGCCAGCAATTGCAGGAGTAACAACCGCACCTGTCTCAACAGCTAAGACATGGACAGTTACAGTTGTCGCAAAGACAATTGGTTCACGCTCAGCATTCATCGGTGTAACAAATATCTCAACTGATACACAGACCGCAGATGCATTAGCAGCGTCACTTTCATTTGCTGCTACAGCTAATACCACTGCCAAGGCACGTCTTGATGTTGCACAGGTGTATGGAACAAGCGGAAATGACACAGCGACTGCTGCCGATGGTGGCGCAGTAGTGGTATCAATCGATAAGGGACTTGTTTCTAAGACCAACGATTACTCAGCTGCTGCTGCACAAGTAACAACTGCTGCTGCAACTTCAGGCCCTGGTGGCTTCGCTGCGTACCCATACTGGATCTTCTCAAATGGAACAGTTGGTAAAGCAACAATCACAATTACTGTTGGCGGAGTTGCTTTGACTTCTAAGACAGTAACTTTCTTCGGTACAGCATCAGCTCTGGCTGTTTCTGATCTAACAACAGGTCAGGACACATTCGTAAAGGCAGCTGGTAGCACAACAAGAACTATCGTTGCAAACGATTCAGTCGGAACAGCTTTGGGAACACTCCCAACTGGTCTTACTGTTAAGTCATCAGACACATCTGTTGCAACAGTTACAATCTCTTCTGGAACTGTGACTATCACAGGTGTTAAGGCCGGAACTGCAACGATCACAGTTACAGATCCAGCAACAACATCGGCTGCAGCACCAGTTTCATTCACTGCAACTGTTGCAGTGGCTCGCCCAACAGCAGCACCGACAGTTACATTTGATGCAGCTTCATATGAAGTTGGATCATTAGTAACAATGACTGTTTCTGCAAACATGTCTGATTCAGCATCTGCTGAACTTTTCACATCATCTAGCTTGAAGCTATCTGCATCAGTCGTAGCATCAGGTACAGCAATTCCTACAGATGGTAAGTTTGCGATCGTAGGCGGTAAGGCAACTTACAAGTTCTACGCTCCAGCCGTTTCAGGAACTCTTTACGCGACAGGAACAACTGGTGGAGCTGTTGATATCACTACAGCTGCAACAGTTTCAGCAAGCGTAAAGATCACAAACGCATCAGCTGATGCAGCTCAAGCAGCAGCAGAAGAAGCAACAGCTGCAGCAAATGATGCAACTGATGCAGCACTTTCTGCAGCAGAAGCAGCAGAAGCAGCAACAGCTATGGCACAAGAGGCCGTAGATGCAGTTGCAGAGCTATCAGCACAGGTCACAAGCTTGATCTCAGCACTTCGTGCACAGATCACTGCTTTGACTAACCTCGTAGTAAAGATCCAGAAGAAGGTAAAGGCTTAATTAGCCCCGATCTTCTAAAGATCTAGAACCGAAACCCGGTCTCCTCTCGCGAGGGGGCCGGGTTTCGGCTTTGCGGGGCTAGTTTGTGAGCAAAATTAAGAGTTTATCTAAGTAAGATTCAGGACATGTTGAATAGCGCTTCTGAAAAAACCTTAGGTAAGTTACTTGCCGTTGGCGCTTCTGCCATCACGGTATTTGTGTTGGCGGGCTCAGTCTCTGATCCTGTCAATGCCACGAAATTCCTGTTACTGGGCGGAGTGGCGGTTGCAGCTATATCAATATTTCTATCCGGTGGCTTCGGTGCAATAAAAGATCAACGCATTGTAATTTCAATTACTATCTTATTTATTTTAGCCTCTATAAACGCGGTATTAAATAGCAGTTCCCCGTTTCAACAAAATATCTACGGCACTTACGGAAGAAATACCGGTTTTCTAACTTATCTCTTCCTCTTATTTATTTTTATTTCTGCAACAACACTGCGACAGAAAAGTAGTTTCAAACTAATTCTTTACAGTCTCGTTTTTGCTGGAGTAGTAAATGTTGTTTACTGCCTTTACGTTCTAGTTTTTGGTGATTTCATCGGATGGAATAACACGTATGGAAATATCTTGGGAACTTTTGGAAATCCAAACTTTATCGGGGCTTTTCTTGGATTCTTCACATCATCGCTAATTGCGTTTGCAATGACTACAGGCGTGTCTCTAAAAATTCGCCTGTTGACTGCTGCAACTTCACTGGTATCGGTATATGAAATTATTCGTTCACATGCGATTCAAGGCCGTGTTGTTTTTGCGGCAGGTGTGGCAATTGTTGGTTTTTATTTTGTTCGTTCAAAATTCAAAAGCAAAGCGATTCTCTTAACGTATTCAGCGGGAGTCCTTGCTGCGGGTCTTATTGCGCTTTTGGGAGCCTTACAGATCGGACCGCTCACCAAGTTTATTTACAAGACGTCGGTCTCTCTTCGCGGTGAATATTGGCACGCTGGATTAAATATGGCGAAAAACCATTTATTTACAGGAGTCGGCTTTGATTCTTATGGCGATTGGTATCGCAGATCCCGTGAAGCGTCTGCACTTATCTTGCCAGGGCCCGAAACCGTAACCAACGCCTCACATAACGTTGCCATAGATGTTTTTGCATTCGGTGGGCTTCCTTTATTACTGCCCTACTTAGCCCTAATTGCTTTGGTAGTTGTTTCTATAATTCGACACACTGTTAAATATCGAGAGTATGACGGAATATTTGTAGCGCTCACAACAGCATGGCTGGGCTACCAAATTCAATCCGTCATAAGTATCAATCAAATTGGACTGGCAATTTGGGGCTGGCTGCTTGGCGGCGCGATTCTTGCCTATACAACATCTTTTAGTTTAGGCGCAAGCAAGGCTGAGTCTTCAGCCGGTACCAAAAAATCTAAAAAATCCTCAGTTCAAATGTTTTCACCACAATTAATCGGAAGTCTTGGCGCAGTTGTAGGTTTAATTCTTTCTTGTCCTCCGATAAGCGCTGATACTAAATTCCAAGCAGCAATGAAGTCATCACAGGTTCCAAATATCGAAGCTGCGCTAACTTCTACTTACTTGAGCCCCACTGACACCTCCCGCTTGCTAAATGCGGTTCAGATATTTGAGCAAAATAAGTTATTTGATTTATCATACAAATATTCCAAGGCTGCTATCGCTTTCAATCCTGAGAGCTTTGATGCTTGGAGAAGTTTTTCCTTGATCAAAAATTCGACGCCTGAAGAGAAGTTGAACGCTAGAAACATGATGATCTCACTTGACCCTCTTAATAAAGACCTGACAAAATAGTAGTAATGACTAAGGTAGCAATAATTGGACAAGGTTATGTCGGCTTAACGATTGCTGCATTTGCTTCACAGGATTATCAGGTAGTTGGCTTTGATAACAGCAAAAAAATCGTAGAGCAACTAAACCAAGGTATTTCACATATCGAAGGTGTAGAAAGTACTGAAATAAAATCAGCTATTAGCTCTGGCAATTACATCGCAACTACCAATGCAGCAGATATTTCAGATGCTGAAATAGTTGTTATTGCGGTACCAACACCGTTGAATAATGACCGTAAACCAGATCTGACATTTATTGAATCTGCCTGTAAGACAATTGCCGAAAATATAAAGCATCCAGTCTTGGTGATCAATGAGTCAACTTCTTTTCCTGGCACTATCCGTAATTTTATTAAGCCACTGATTGAGAAGTTATCTGCAAATAAGGTTGAACATCTATATGCGATATCCCCTGAAAGAGTTGATCCAGGCCGCCTTGATTGGGATCAGAAGAACACTCCTCGTCTATATGCAGGGCTTACGCCTGAGGCATCAAAAAAGACCCGCGATTTCTATTCAACATTTTGCGATAACTTGGTTGAGGTATCTTCACCAGAGGTCGCAGAGGCTGCCAAGTTATTTGAAAATACTTTCAGACAGGTAAATATTGCTCTGGTAAATGAATTTGTACAGATTGCTCATGCTCTGGGAATCTCTGTCCACGAAACGCTAGAAGCTGCAAATACCAAGCCGTACGGTTTTATGAAATTTAACCCAAGTGCTGGTGTGGGTGGACATTGCATTCCGGTAGATCCTTCTTACCTGGCACACGTTGCGGCAGGCATGGGAGTTCCGGCAACATTTATTGAACGGGCAAATGAAGTTAATTTAGAGATGCCTAAATATGTTGTTTCACGTGTGATGGCAGATAACGGTGGTTCGCTGTCAGGTAGGAGTGTGCAGGTAATTGGCGTTGCATATAAGCCCAATGTCGCCGATACGCGAGAGACGCCAGCAGAGCTGGTCATTGAAGAGTTAAAACGTCTGGGTGCAAAAGTTACTTGGCACGATGCGGTGGTTGGTAATTGGAATGGTGAAGTATCGACTGCTCTTGGTGGATCAGAGATAGCCATAGTTGTTACTTTGCATGATGCGATTGATAAGAAGGCAGTTCTCGCCAGCGCACCGTATGTGTTTGATACAACCGGAAAGTTGCCTGGCGCTAAAGGTTTGTAGTTCTACTTTTCATCTCTATTGCAACATCGTCAATAATGTTATCGAGCGTGTTAACAGGCGCCCATCCAATGCTAGTTTTGATCTTGGTTATATCTGGTACGCGGCGTTGCATATCTTCAAATGTTGATGGGTATGCATCTTCGTACGGGGTGTAGGAAATTGTTGAAGTCGATTTGGTGCGCTCGATGATTTTGTCTGCCAGTTGCTTGATAGTGGTCTCGCCAACGCCGCCGATGTTATAGACCTGACCGATTGTGGAATCTGTCTTGGCAATGGTCAGGATTGCTTTGACAGCATCTTGTACGTGGCAGAAGACTCGGGATTGGGTTCCATCGCCATAGATTGTGATTGGTTCATTGTTTATTGCGGATTGGATAAAGCGTGGGACGACCATTCCGTAGCGGCCGGTTTGGCGTGGGCCGACGGTGTTAAAGAGGCGCACGGTGGTGACTTTAAGTTGCTTGGTAAGAAAGAGTGCGTGGGCGATAGCTTCTTCTAGCGCTTTGGCATCGGAGTAAGTCCAACGGATCTTTTGTGGGGCACCGACTAAGCGATCAGATTCTTCATTAAGTGGTTGGTTTGGGTTCTTGCCATAAATTTCAGATGTGCTGGCGATGATGATGCGCTTATTTAATTTGGTTGCGGCATTTAGTACGACTTCGGAACCAGTGAAGTTTGTTGACACTGATTCGATTGGGTTTTCTAGGATTGTGTTAACGCCTAGGGCCGCGGCCATGTGAAGAACTAGGTCGGCAGGGGCCATGAGTTTTTCGACAAGGGCGGCGTCGCGGATATCGCCTTGGCGGATTTCGATTTGATCTTTGATGTGGGCGATGTTGGCGGCAGATCCGGTGGACATGTTGTCGAGGATGCTGACGTGGTGGCCCTCATTTAATAAGGCATCACAGAGGTGAGAGCCGATAAAACCGGCTCCACCGGTGATGAAAACGCGCATGGCGCTGAGTCTATCGGGGTGGGTATCGATCTTTTGAGGTTGGCGCACATTTAGGGTTCAGCGAATTCACAGGCAGATGGGGCAGGCTTTGGGTATGAAATCTGCAGCGACTTTCCGCAAGTTCTCATCTGCTGGCACTGATTGGGCGGCGTGGATCTTGGGAATTGGCTTGGGGTTGACGCTGGCGTTGCAGGCAACGACGATGCGCCGTAGCGATCTAACTTCTGTTTATGCAGCCGTTGCTTCAGTGTCGCGATTGGCGGCGTTGACCGGAACTTACTTTGCAATCGTAGGTATTTTCTTGGTGGCGCGAATTCCTTGGGTGGAACGTGGTGTGGGCCATGATCGTTTGGTGACATGGCATCGCAAGCTCGGGCCATGGAGTTTGTATCTAATTGGTTTTCACGTCTTATTTATTATTTTAAGTTTTGCTGGGCAAGATCATGTGGCGCTGGCTGTGGAGCTATGGCGGATGCTCTTTAACTTTGAATGGATGTGGGCGGCGCTCGCCGGGTTTGTCTTGATGGTGATGGCGGGGGTTACTTCTTATAAGAAGGCACGCGCCAAGATGAGTTACGAAACATGGTGGATCATCCATGTTTATACATACATTGCAGTTGCGGCATCCTTTATGCACCAGGTGATTAATGGGCAGATGTTTATTGGTCATCCGTTAAATCGTGCGTATTGGACTTTTCTTTATGTGGCGATGGCCTTTGCAATTATTTGGTGGCGAATTGGTATACCGCTTGGGCGCTCGCTGCGTCATAACTTGCGGGTGGATAAAGTTGTTATCGAAGGACCGGGTGTTGTCTCGGTTGTGATGAAGGGGCGCAAGCTAACTGAGTTGTCGGCAGAAGGTGGACAGTTCTTTGGTTGGCGCTTTGCCGCTAAGGGACATTTCTTAATGTCACATCCTTATTCGCTGTCTGCTGCTCCGACTGAACATTATTTGCGCATCACCGTTAAAGATTTAGGTGATCATTCAAGATCGTTGGCGTTTTTAAAGCCGGGTACGCGCGTCTTTGTGGAAGGCCCATATGGCGCCTTTACGGCAGGGCGGGCGAAGATGCCGCATGTTGTTCTGATCGGTGGAGGCGTTGGTATTACGCCGATTCGTGCGCTGATGGACGAGTT
>Ga0214921_10004355_pt1 | contig 20874 bp, 16 predicted proteins | sample LL1505_MetaG_FD_177992 | JGI IMG/M metagenome (GOLD analysis project Ga0214921, IMG submission 177992) | Freshwater microbial communities from Lake Lanier, Atlanta, Georgia, United States - LL-1505 | ecosystem: Environmental > Aquatic > Freshwater > Lake | place: USA: Georgia | collected...
AGAAGCGTTCAAGGGTCGGGGCGTGTCGGCCTGCGCGACCTGCGACGGCTTTTTCTTCCGCGGCCAGAACGTCGCGGTGGTAGGTGGCGGCAACACGGCCGTCGAAGAGGCGCTGTACCTCGCGAACATCGCCGCACACGTGACGCTGGTGCACCGGCGCGATTCGCTGCGCGCCGAGAAGATCATGCAGGATCGACTGTTCGCCAAAGAGCGCGAAGGCAAAGTGCGCATCCTCTGGAACCATGCGGTCGACCGCGTGCTCGGCGACGACTCGGGCGTCACCGGCCTGCGCGTACACGGCACGAACGGCGGCAGCGAAGATTTGGCGGTGACCGGGGTGTTCATCGCCATCGGCCATACGCCGAACACCGAGATTTTCCGCGGTCAACTCGAGATGCACGACGGCTATCTCGCCGTGCAATCGGGCACGCGTGGCGATGCCACGCAGACGAGCGTCGAAGGCGTATTCGCCGCCGGCGACGTCGCCGATCACGTCTATCGGCAGGCGATCACCTCGGCAGGGTCCGGCTGCATGGCGGCGCTCGACGCCGATCGCTACCTCGACCGCGTCGACCGGCGCTGAGGGCGCGCCGCCGTGCGCGTCGCGGTGGTCGAGGAAATCGCGTCGCTCGAGGCCGCGGCGTGGGATGCTTTGTCCGACGGCTCGCAACCGTTCGTGCGGCACGCCTTCCTGCACGCGCTCGAGAAAACCGGCCGCGTGGGCGGCGCCAGCGGCTGGCAGCCGTGGTTCGTCACCCTCCACGATGATCGGGGCCTCGCGGCCGCCGCGCCCGCCTGGCTCAAACGACATTCCTACGGCGAGTTCGTATTCGATTTTGCGTGGGCACAGGCGTACGCGCGCGCCGGCCTCGCCTACTACCCGAAGCTCGTGGTGGCCGTGCCCTTCACGCCGGCGACCGGGCCGCGACTGCTGGTGCGCGCGGATCTCGATCACGCATCGACCGCACGCAAGCTGCTCGAGGCGCTCGGCGCACAAGCCGACACGCTCGGCCTGCAAACGGCGCACGTCCTGTTCCCCGATGCGCGCGATCGCGCCGTGCTGGAGCACGACGCTTGGCTGCTGCGACGCGACTGCCAATTTCATTGGAGCAATCGCGGCTATCGCGACTTCGACGATTTTTTGGCGACCTTCTCCGCCGACAAGCGCAAAAAAGCCAAACGCGAACGACGCCGCGTGGCCGAAGCGGGCGTGGAGTTCGACACGGTGTTCGGCAATCGCGCGAGCGAAGCGGAGATCGATGCCGCTTTCGAGCTGCATCGCGTCAACTTCCTGCGGCACGGCAACGAGCCGTATCTCGATCGCGCCTGTTTTTTCGAGCTCGCCGCGACGCTCGGCGAGTCGATGCTGTTCAAGTTCGCGCGGGTCGGCACGCGCATCGTCGCGGTCGCGGTGTTCTTCAAAAGTGCCGATACGCTGTACGGTCGATATTGGGGCGCCATCGACGACTTTCACAGCCTGCATTTCGAAACCTGCTATCACCAAGGCGTCGAGTTCTGCATCGAGTACGGCCTGCAGCGCTTCGAACCGGGCACGCAGGGCGAACACAAAGTCAGCCGCGGCTTCGAGCCGACGACCGTGTACTCGGCGCATCGCATCAAAGATCCCCGCTTCAAAACGGCGATCGCCGATTTCCTGCGCCGCGAGGGCGATGCGATCGACGACTACGCCGCGGAAGTCCGCACGCACGTACCGTTTCGCGCACCGTGAAACGCATCACCTGGCTTGCGCCCGAGGGTGACCCGGACGCCTTCCCGCCCGCCGAGGCGGTGCTCGACGATCCGCCAGGCTTGCTCGCCGCGGGCGGCGATCTGCGTCCCGCGCGCCTGATCGCCGCATACCGACGCGGAATCTTTCCGTGGTACTCGCCGGGGCAGCCGATCCTGTGGTGGTGTCCTGACCCGCGCGAAGTGCTGCTGCCCGAGGAGTTCAAACGCTCGCGCAGCCTCGCCAAGCGCGAACGCAACGCGGGCTTCGAGATCCGCAGCGACAGCGCCTTCGAGGCCGTGATCGACGCCTGTGCGGCGCCGCGCGAGAGCGAGAGCGGCACGTGGATCACCGCCGAAATGCGCGCGGCCTATCTCGCGCTGCATCGGCTCGGCATCGCACACAGCATCGAAACCTGGCAGGCCGGGCAATTGGTCGGGGGTCTCTACGGCGTGCAGCTCGGTGCGGTGTTCTTCGGCGAATCGATGTTCTCGCGCGAGAACGACGCATCGAAGGTGGCGCTGTCGGCCTTGGTGCGCGCAGCGCTCGCCGGCGGCACCCGGCTGATCGACTGCCAGATGCGTACGCGCCACTTGAGTTCGTTGGGCAGCCGCGCCCTCGCGCGCGGCGAATTCCTGCCGATCGTCACCCGATATGCGGCCGAATCGGACCGTTGGCGCGCGCCCGGAACGGCTTGATTTGCTTAGCAGTGCGCATTTGGGCAGAATCCGCGCTTCGTTTTTAGGGGTGCCCGCAAACCGATGTCGAAAGAAGACGCGATTCAGATGGACGGCGAAGTCGTCGAGACGCTGCCGAACACCACCTTTCGCGTGAAGCTGAAGAACGGGCACGTCGTGACGGCGCACATCTCGGGCAAGATGCGCAAGAACTACATCCGCATTCTCACCGGCGACACGGTCACCGTCGAAGTGACGCCCTACGATCTCACCAAAGGTCGCATCGTCTACCGCGGCCGCTGAGGCGGCCGCCGCTCACACCAACTCGGGTTCTTCGTTCGGCACGCAGTCGAGCTGCAGCGCCGATGCGTCCGCGTTCACGCTCACGCGCACCTGACCACCACCGACGAGTTTGCCGAAGAGCAATTCTTCGGCGAGCGGTCGCTTGATGTAATCCTGGATGATGCGCGCCATCGGCCTCGCACCCATCTTCGGATCGTAGCCTTTGGTCGCGATCCAGCGGCGCGCGGCATCGTCGAGCGACAGCGCGACGCGCTTGCTCTCGAGCTGAGATTCGATCTCGAGCAACAACTTGTCGACCACGCGCTCGATGGTGCGCTCGTCGAGCCCGCCGAACTGGATGACCGCATCGAGGCGGTTGCGGAACTCGGGCGAGAACAGTTTTTTGATCGCTTCCATGCCGTCGCTGGTGTTGTCGGCCTGCGTGAAGCCGATCGCCGCACGCGCCATGTCGGCCGCACCCGCGTTGGTGGTCATCACGATGATGACGTGACGGAAATCGGCTTTGCGACCGTTGTTGTCGGTGAGCGTGCCGTGATCCATCACTTGCAGCAAAAGATTGAACACGTCGGGGTGCGCTTTCTCGATTTCGTCGAGCAGCAGCACGGCATGCGGGTGCTTGGTGATTGCTTCGGTGAGCAAGCCGCCCTGATCGAAACCGACGTAACCCGGGGGCGCGCCGATCAGACGCGAGACGGTGTGCCGCTCCATGTATTCCGACATGTCGAAGCGGATGAATTCGATGCCGAGCGCGATGGCGAGTTGGCGCGTGACTTCGGTCTTGCCGACCCCGGTCGGACCGGCGAAGAGGAAGCTGCCGACGGGCTTGCGCTCATCGCCCAAGCCCGAGCGCGCCATCTTGATCGAGGCGGAGAGCGTTTCGACCGCTTTGTCCTGCCCGTAGATGACGAGCTTGAGGTTGCGCTCGAGATTGCGCAGCACTTCTTTGTCGTTGGTCGACACGGTCTTCGGCGGAATGCGCGCGATGCGGGCGACGACTTCTTCGATGTGATGCACGTCGACCGTGTCTTCACGCTCGGCCGCCGGCTTCAAGCGCAAGCGCGCACCGGCTTCGTCGACGACGTCGATGGCCTTGTCGGGCAGGTGACGATCGTTGATGTGACGCGCGGCAAGTTCGGCCGCGGCCTTCAGCGCGCCATCGGTGTATTTGATCTGATGATGGTCTTCGAAGCGGCTGCGCAACCCCTTCAGGATCTCGATGGTTTCGGCGACGGTGGGTTCGACCACGTCGATCTTCTGGAAGCGACGCGCGAGCGCGTGGTCTTTTTCGAAGATGCCGCGGTATTCGCTGTAGGTCGTGGAGCCGATGCAGCGCAACTCGCCGTTGCTGAGCACGGGCTTGATGAGGTTCGAAGCATCCATCACGCCGCCGGAGGCCGCCCCGGCGCCGATGATGGTGTGGATTTCGTCGATGAAGAGCACCGCACCCGGCTGCTTCTTGAGTTCGGCGAGCACGCCCTTCAGGCGCTTTTCGAAGTCGCCGCGATATTTGGTGCCGGCGATCAGCGAGCCCATGTCGAGCGAGTAGATCGTGGCATCGGCGAGCACTTCGGGCACTTGCTTCTCGACGATGCGACGCGCGAGACCCTCGGCGATGGCGGTCTTGCCGACGCCTGCTTCGCCGACGTACAGCGGGTTGTTCTTGCGCCGACGGCAAAGAATTTCGATGGTCCGCTCGAGTTCGGTCTGACGACCGATGAGCGGGTCGATCTTGCCCTCTTCGGCCTGACGATTGAGATTGGTGGTGTATTTGTCGAGCGCGCTGGCCTCGGCCTCGCGCTCGCCACCCAAGGCGGCACCGGGCGCCGACTCGCGCGCGTCGGGCTTTTCGTCCGCACCCTTCGACATGCCGTGCGAGATGTAGTTGACGACGTCGAGCCGTGCGACGTCCTGGCGCGCAAGCAAAAACACGGCGTGACTCTGCTTCTCGCCGAAGATCGCCACCAGCACGTTGGTGACGGCGACTTCTTTGCGGCCGCTCGACTGCACGTGGAACACCGCGCGCTGCAACACCCGCTGGAAACCGAGCGTCGGCTGCACTTCGCGCTCCTCGCCCTGCGGCAATTGCGGCGTGTTGCGCGTGATGTGGTCGATGAGATCGCTCCGCAACCGGTCGGGATCGCCGCCGCAGGCGCGCAAGACCTCGCGCACCGCAGGCGTGTCGGCGATGGCGTAGAGCAGGTGCTCGACGGTCAGGAATTCATGACGCGCCTCGCGCGCCAAGGTGAACGCCTGGTTGAGGCAGGTTTCGAGTTCGCTGGAGAGCATCAGGCTTCCTCGAGGGAGCACATCAGCGGGTGCTGATGGTCGCGTGCATAACGGGTGACAAGGGCAACTTTGGTTTCGGCGATATCATGCGTGTAGACGCCGCACACACCCTTGCCGCGGGTGTGCACTTCGAGCATGACCTGCGTGGCTTGGGTGCGATTGAGACCGAAAAATCTCTCGAGCACATCCACCACGAATTCCATGGGCGTGTAGTCGTCGTTGATCAACACGACCTGATACAGGGGGGGCTGTTTGACCTCGGGCGAGGCCTCGGCCACGGAGGTATCGAAATCGGGTCGTTGCGCTTCGCCGGACATGAGCCTTTTATAGGGGCGCCGACCCCACAACTCAAGCCTGCGACACGCACTATCGCGGACTAGTATCATCCGCACATGACTGCCCCGTCGAAGTTCAGCGTGCGCGCCCCGCAAATCGTGATGGTGGCGCTCACGTTCGCGACCGCGCTGCAGCTTGCGCACTGGATCACGGGGCGCTCAGGCGCCCGCACGCCAAGCGCGGCCGCCCTCACCCCGACGCGCGCCGCCAACCGCCCGGCGGTGGATCTGGCGGCGATCAGCGCGGCGCAACTCTTCGGCCCGCTGGCCAATACGGCCATGCCGACCGGCAGCGCCGATCCCGACCATGCGCCGCCGACCAGCCTGCCGCTGGTGCTCGCCGGGGTGTTCGCACGCACCGATCCACAGGCGGGCTACGCGATCGTCGGCGAAACCGCCGCGAACGCCCGCTTGCACGCCGTCGGCGCGGCGCTGCCCGGCGGCGCCACCCTGAAGGCCGTCTACCCGGATCGGGTACTGCTCGAACACAACGGCGGTTACGAGACGCTCACCCTGCCCCAGCGCGCCGCCCCTTGGGCCGGTACCGCCGCCGCCTCGCCCGGCCCCGGGCCCGCGGCCCAACTCGACCGCGCCCGCGACGTGCTGGCGCGTAATCCGAATGCCATCGGTCAGGCCTTACGCTGGCAGCAGGTGCTGGCCGACGGCGCGACGCGAGGATTTCGGGTGTACCCGGGTAGCAACGAGAAAGTATTCAAGGCGCTCGGCCTGAAACCCGGCGATCTGCTCACCGCCCTCAATCAGGTGCCGCTCGACGGCGCCGCGCGCGGCGAGGAGATCATGGGCACGCTCGCGAGCGCCGGGCGCGTGACCGTCACCCTCTCGCGCGAGGGGCGGGAGCAGAACCTGACGCTCGATATCGAACAGGCGTTGCGCAGCGTGGAAACGCAGACGCCCGAACCGAATTCACCTATCGTAGCCGACGAACGCGCGCGCGCCGAACGCCGTCCGGGCGAATGACGATCTCTACCGGAGTCTGCATGTTGCAACGCACCTTGATCTGCCTTTGCGCCGCGATGCTCGTGACGTTCGCGAGCCCGAGCGAGGCACAGAATGCCGCGGCCAACGGCCAGCGCATCACGCCGAACTTCAAAGATGCGGACATCACGCAGGTGATCGAAGCGGTGGCGGCAGCGACCGGCCGCAACATGATCGTCGATCCGCGCGTGCGCGCGCAGGTGACGCTGCTGTCGTCGACGCCGATGACGCCGGATGCGTTCTACGAAGCGTTCCTCGCGCTCTTGCAGGTGCACGGCTTCGTCGCCGTGCCGTCGGGCAACACCGTCAAAGTGATTCCGGACGCCAACGCGCGCACCCTGCCCGGCAACGATTTGCCCGATCGCGTCAGCGCGACCTCGGATGAAATCGTCACGCAGGTCGTCGGCGTGAAGAACGTGAGCGCGGCGCAGCTGGTGGCGATCCTGCGACCTTTGATGCCGCAGCAGGCGCATCTGGCCGCGTACCCGTCGTCGAACATGTTGGTGCTCAGCGATCGCGCCAACAACGTCAATCGCATGCTGCGCATCATCCGTCGCATCGATCAGGAAACCGACACCGACATCGAAGTCGTGCCGATGCAAAACGCCTCGGCCGCCGAAGTCGTGCGCACGATGACGGCGCTCAATCAGGGTCAGGCGAGCGCCGAGAGCGGCGTCGCGCCGCTGCGCGTGGTGTCGGACGAACGGTCGAACAGCATTTTGCTCGCCGGCGAGAAAACGCAGCGACTGCGCGCGCGCACGCTGATCGCCTACCTCGACACCCCGCTCGCCAACGGCGGCGACACGCGCGTGCGCTACCTGCGCTATGCCGACGCCGAAAAAATCGCCGCGAAACTCAAAGAACAAGTCACCGGCACGACGGCGCCCGCAGCCGGCGGCGCAGCCGGTGCGAGCAGCGCCTCGGGCGAGCGCAACACGGTGATCTGGGCCGAACCCGAAACCAACGCACTCGTGGTGACCGCACCCGCCAAAACCATGAACGCGCTCATGGCGGTGGTCGACAAACTCGACATCCGCCGCGCGCAGGTGTTGGTCGAGGCGATCATCGTCGAAGTCACCGCCGACAAATCGTCCGAGCTCGGCGTGAACTGGGCGCTCGACGGCAGCAACCGCAATTCGGTGGTCGGCGGCTTCGTCCAGCCGATCGGCGGCATCAGCATCATCGATCTGGCGCGCGCGGCGAATGATCCTTCGACGCTCTCGTCGGTGCCGAGCGGCACCACCGTCGGCGTCGGACGTTTGCGCGATTCGGGCGTGAATTTTGCCGCCGTGCTGCGCGCGCTGCGCGGCGATGCGAACACCAACATCATCGCCACGCCGTCGATCGTGACCATGGACAACCAGCAGGCCGAGATCAAAGTGGCGCAGGAAGTGCCCTTCCTCACCGGGCGTTATACGAGCACGGGCGCGAACACGGGCTCGAACCTGAATCCGTTCCAGACCATCCAGCGTCAGGAAGTCGGCACGATTTTGAAGATCACGCCGCAGATCAACGAAGGCAATGCCGTGATGCTGAAGATCGAGCAGGAAAGCTCGAGCATCGCGAGCACGAGCGCGGGCGCGGTCGACCTCGTCACCAACAAGCGCACCATCAACACCAACGTGTTGATCGAAGATGGCGGCACGGTGGTGCTCGGCGGGCTCATCCAGGATACGCAGACCGGCGGCGAGCAACGCGTGCCCTACCTCGGTCGCATCCCGGTGCTGGGCGAAGCCTTCCGTACCCGCAGCGCCAAAAAAACCAAGACGAATCTGATGGTGTTCATCCAGCCGCGCATCCTGCACGACGGCGTCGATGCCACGCTCGAAACCAATCAGAAGTACAACTACATCCGTGATCAGCAGCTGAAGATGGGGGCGCGCTACGAGGTGCTGCCGCTGTTGCCGGGCGAGAAGCGCAGCGTGCTGCCCGAGTTGCCGCCCGCGCCGACGCCTGCGCCCGCGCCGACGGCACCGATCGCACCGACGAGCGCGCCGACGGGCCCGACGAAGCCGCCGGTCACCGTGGAGCCGCGTCAGTGAGCACCACGCTGCCGCTCGCGTTCGCGCGACGTCACGGCGTACTTGTTCAAAGCGTCAGCGGTGGCGCGGCACACGGCGTCATGCGCGCCGACGTCGCACCGACTGCGCTCGCCGAAGCGCGTCGACACCTGCGCCTGCCGCTGCGTCTTTCGCAAGTGAGTGACGACGCCTTCGATGCCCTGCTGCGCAGCGCCTACGAAGCCGGCAGCGACGCCCGCATCGCCGCGGATGATCTCGACGGCGACACCGACCTCGCCTTTCTCGCGCAGGAGTTGCCAGAACAGACCGATCTGCTCGAGAGCGAAGACGATGCGCCGATCATCCGACTCATCAACGCGTTGCTGACGCAGGCGATCAAGGACAACGCCTCGGACATCCACATCGAGCCTTATGAAAACCGTCTCGTCGTGCGCTTTCGCATCGACGGCGTGATGCGTGAAGTGCTGCAGACGCGACGCGCGGTGGCGGCGGCGATGGTGTCGCGCATCAAGGTGATGTCGAAGCTCGACATCGCCGAGAAGCGTTTGCCGCAAGACGGGCGCATCGGCCTCAAAGTCGCCGGGCGCGCGGTCGACGTGCGCGTGTCGACGATCCCGTCGGGTCATGGCGAGCGCGTCGTGCTGCGCCTGCTCGACAAGCAGGCCGGACGACTCGATCTCGGGCAACTCGGCATGGACGATGCGACCACCGCACTCGTCGATGCCTTGATCCACAAGCCGAACGGCATCCTGCTGGTCACGGGCCCGACGGGCTCGGGCAAGACCACGACCTTGTACGCGGCGCTCTCGCGCCTGAACGACGCGACGCGCAATATTTTGACCGTCGAAGATCCGATCGAATATTTCATCGACGGCATCGGTCAGACCCAGGTGAACACGCGCGTCGACATGAGCTTCGCACGCGGCTTGCGCGCGATTCTGCGTCAGGACCCGGACGTGGTGATGGTCGGCGAAATTCGCGATCTGGAAACGGCGCAGATTGCCGTGCAAGCGTCGCTCACGGGCCATCTCGTGCTCTCGACGCTGCACACCAACACGGCGGTCGGCGCGGTCACGCGACTGCGCGACATGGGCGTCGAGCCTTTCCTGCTCGCCTCGAGCCTCATCGGCGTGCTCGCGCAGCGCCTGGTGCGCACGCTGGACCCGAACACCTGCGATTCGTACGTCGCCTCGAACCTCGAGCGCGCGCAACTCGGGCTGTCGACCGACGCGCCGCCGCTCACGCTGCGCCGCGCCGGTGCGGGCGGCATCGGCTATCGCGGTCGCACCGGCATCTACGAACTCGTCGGCATCGACGAGACGATGCGCACGCTGATCCACGATGGCGCATCGGAGGCGGAACTCGAGCGCCACGCCCGCTCGCAGACGCCGTCGATCCGCGACGACGGCTTGCGACGCGTGCGCGCCGGCGAGACGACGCTCGAAGAAGTGCTGCGCGTCACGCGCGAGGACTGACGTGGGCGCGTTCGAGTATTCCGCACTCGATGCCGACGGCCGCGAACTGCGCGGCGTGCTCGAGGGCGATGGCGCCAAACAAATCCGTCAAACGTTGCGCGAGCGCGGGCTGTTGCCGGTGAGCGTGCTGCCGGTGCGTGATGGCGCGCAATCCACGCGCGAACGCGGCGTGCTCGAGCGCTGGCGCGCGCGGATCGGCCCGGCGGACGTCGCGCTGCTCACCCGCCAACTCGCGACTCTCGTGCGCGCGGCGCTGCCGCTCGAAGAGGCGCTGCTCGCCGTTTCGCAGCAATCCGAACGGCCGGCGGTGCAACGCGTGCTCGCCACGGTGCGCGCCGGCGTCGTCGAAGGACGCAGTCTCGCCGCCGCACTCGGCGCCTTTCCGCGCGTGTTCCCGGAGATCTATCGGGCCACGGTCGCCGCCGGCGAGCAGTCCGGCCGACTCGACGTGGTGCTCGAGCGGCTCGCCGATTACACCGAAAGCCGCGACCAACTGCGGCAACGCGTGCAAGGCGCATTGCTCTACCCGGTGCTGCTCAGCGTCATGTGCCTGCTGATCGTCACCGGCCTCATGACCTATGTCGTGCCGCAAGTGGTCGAAGTGTTCGCCTCGGGCAAAACGCAGCTGCCGCTGATGACGCGCATCCTGCTCGCCACCAGCGACGGCCTGCGTCACTACGGACTCCTGTTGGCGGCGCTGATCGCGGCGCTGGTCTTCGGCTATCGACGCTGGCTGCGCGACCCGAATGCGCGCCGGCGTCACGATCGCCGCTTGCTGCGCCTGCCGCTCGTCGGACGATTGATCCGCGGCGTCGAGACGGCGCGATTCACCCGTACGTTCGCGATCCTCACCGGCAGCGCGGTGCCGGTGCTCGAAGGCCTGCGCATCGCCGGGGCGGTGATGGTGAACGTGCCGATGCGCGAAGCGGTCGCCGCCGCCGCCGAGCGCGTGCGCGAAGGCGCACCCATCGGTCGGTCGCTCGCCGAGAGCCGGCTGTTTCCGCCCATGGCGGTCCACCTCATCGGCAGCGGCGAGACGAGCGGCGAACTCGAAGACATGCTCGAACGCGCCGCCGCGAACCAGGAGCGCGAGCTCGACGGCATGCTGCAGGCGCTGGTCGGACTTCTGGGACCGATGATGATCGTGGTGATGGGGGTCTTCGTGCTCGCGATCGTGTTCGCGATGCTGATGCCGATCTTCGAGATGAACACCCTCGTACGCTGAGCGGTCGGGGTGTCGACGCCCGTCTTGCAAGATCGCGAACATCGTCCTAAATTCCGCCCGACGTGACCCGTGGAAAATGGGGTTGCACCCCGGGTCACGGCTTTCTGCCATGAACGAAAGACCCGAACAGGAAGACTTCGAAGACGAGGACGACAGCCTCGAGAGCGGTGAGGACGTCGATCGCGCGATGCGCGACATCGATCAGGTGCGACGTCGCGGCGCGCAAAAAGGCGTCGATCCGGCGTGGCGACGACTCGAGCGTCTGCGCGAAGACAAGCGCACGGCCGAACTCACCCGCGATTTCGACGACTACGACCTCGGTCCGGAGCCGCTGCGCGCCGGGCGCGGCAAAAAGCGCTGAATCGTCGCTCGGGCGCGATGCGTATCGCGTCTCAGCGAAAATCGCGCGAACGCGTCAACAACCGGCCGAGCCACGGCGTCCGGTCGTGGATGCGCGTGACGATCACGTGCAGCACCGACTGCTCGCGCTGCAGACGGCCCTCGACTTCCATCAAACGTGCGCCGTACAACGCGCGTCGCTGCGCTTCACCGACTTTTTTCCAGACGATCAGATTGACGTTGCCGGTGTGATCTTCGAGCGTGACGAAGGTCACACCACTCGCGGTCGATGGCTTCTGACGCGTCACGACGATGCCGGCCACGCGCACGCGCGTGCCGTGCGCGAGCTGCGCAAGTTCGCTCGCGCTCGTGACGGCGCGGCCGCGCGTGCCGAATTGCGGCCACAACAATGCGAGCGGATGGCGGCCGAGCGTGAGTCCGACGCTGCGATAGTCGGCCACCAGATCTTCGCCTTCGGTCGGTCGCGGCAACAACGGCAAGGCCGCATCTTCGACGACCGGTGCGAGCGGCAACGGCTTTTCGGTGCCGGCGACCTGCCAGAAGGCGTGATGCCGATTGCCGAGCAGACTCGCGCACGCACCGGCTGCCGCAAGCGCTTCGAGATCGCCGCGATCGAGCGCCGCAGCCTCGGCCAACTGTTGCAGCGTGGCGAACGGCTGCGCCGCGCGCGCCGCGACGATGCGCATCGCGCCGGCCGCCGACAGCGAACGCACCATGCGCAAGCCGAGACGCAGCGCGGGGCGCTCGTCCGCGCCCGCCTCGAGCGTGCAGTCGACCGCACTCACGGTGACGTCGACCGCGCGCACTTCGACGCGGTGATCGCGTGCATCGCGCACCAGTTGTGACGGCGAATAAAAACCCATGGGCTGCGAATTCAGCAAGGCACAACAAAACGCCGCCGGCTCGTGACATTTCAGCCAGGCCGACACGTACACGAGCAACGCGAAACTCGCGGCGTGGGATTCGGGAAAACCGTATTCGCCGAAACCTTTGATCTGCTCGAAGATGCGCGCGGCGAAATCGGCGGCGTAACCGCGTTCGAGCATGCCGTTGATGAGTCGTTCGCCGAAGTGACCGAGACCCCCTTGCCGCTTCCAGGCCGCCATCGCGCGGCGCAATTGATCGGCCTCGCCCGGCGTGAACCCGGCCGCCACGATGGCCAATTGCATCACCTGCTCCTGGAAGATCGGCACGCCGAGCGTACGCCGCAACACCCCTTCGACGGCGGCACTCGGATAGGTCACCGGCTCTTCGCCGCTGCGGCGCCGCAAATATGGATGCACCATGTCGCCCTGGATGGGCCCGGGGCGCACGATCGCCACTTCGATCACCAGATCGTAGAAGTTGCGCGGGCGCAGGCGCGGCAACATCGCCATCTGGGCGCGCGACTCGATCTGGAATACGCCGACCGAATCGGCGCGACAGAGCATGTCGTACACGCGCGGATCTTCGGGCGGCACGTCGGCGAGCGTGAGCGCCGTGCCGCCCTGCGCGATGCGCTGCGCGGACACCAGCGCGAGTGCGCGCCGGATCGCACTCAACATGCCGAGCGCGAGCAGGTCGACCTTCAAAAGTCCGAGCGCATCGAGATCGTCTTTGTCCCATTGGATCACGGTGCGTTCGGACATCGAGGCGTTTTCGATGGGTACGAGCTCTTCGAGCGAATCGCGGGCGATCACGAAACCGCCGACGTGCTGCGAGAGATGGCGCGGAAAACCCTGCAATTGCTGCGCAAGCTCGAGCAGGCGATGCAGCGTGGCGTCCTGCGGATCGAAGCCCGCTTCACGCAGGCGCTGCGCATCGATCTGCCGATCCCAGTGCGACACCGCTTTGGCGAGCCGCTCGACCGTCGCCGGCTCCAGACCGAAGGCCTTGCCGAGATCGCGCAGCACGCTGCGCGGGCGATAGCTGATGACGGTGGCGGCGAGTGCGGCGCGCTCGCGACCGTATTTGCGATATACGTACTGGATGACTTCTTCGCGTCGTTCGTGCTCGAAATCGATGTCGATGTCGGGCGGCTCGTTGCGCTCGCGCGAAATGAAACGCTCGAACAGGGTCGACATGCGCGACGGGTCGACCTCGGTGATGCCGAGACAGAAGCAGACCGCGGAATTTGCGGCCGAACCACGCCCCTGACAAAGAATTCCGCGACCGCGCGCGAACTCGACCAGATCGTGCACCGTGAGAAAGTACGGTTCGTAGCCGAGCTCGGCGATCAGCGCGAGTTCGTGCTCGACGAGGGTGCGCACGTGCGCGGGCATCACCGCGCGCGTGCCGGCGTGACCGAAGCGTCGCTGCGCGCCGCGCTCGACGAGCTCGCGCAGCCATTCGGAGGCGGTGCGACCTTCGGGTACGAGTTCACGCGGATATTCGTAGCGCAATTCGTCGAGCGAGAAGCGGCACTCGGCGGCGATCTCGAGCGTGGCCTGCAGCAATCGGGGCGGATAGAGCTTGGCGAGTCGGGCGCGATCGCGCAGATGCCGCTCGCCGCTCGGCAACAACTCGAGTCCTGCGGCGGCGATCGGCACGCCGAGACGAATCGCCGTGAGTGCATCGTGCAGCTGTCGACGTGCCCGCTCGTGCATGCAGACCGCGCCTGCAGCCACGAGCGCCACGCCGCTCTCGCGCCCGAGCGCGGTAAGCGCGGCCAGATGCGCGCGTTCGGTGCCGTCGCGCAGCAACTCGACGGCGATCCGCGCGGCGGCACCGAACTGCGTGCGCAGCCACGCGGCCGTGGCCTGCGGCGCAGGATCGCTCGCCAAGTCGCGCGGACGCGGCGCCCACAACACGAAAAGATGCGCAGGCTCGAGCAGCGCGACGCAATCTTCGCGCGTGAGGTGGTAACTGCCCTTCGGCGCCGCACGTCGACCGCGGGTGATGAGTTTGCAGAGCAAGCCGTAACCGCGTCGATCGCGCGCGAGCACCACGAGCGGCGTGCCGCAGGCGAGACTGAACTCGGCGCCGATGATGAGACGCGTGCGCACGGATTTTTCGTCGACGTGCAAACTTTTGAGAGCGGCGTGGGCACGCACCACGCCGGCGACCGAGCATTCGTCGGTGATCGCGAGCGCCGCATAACCGAGTTCGACCGCACGCGCGGCGAGTTCGGCAGGCTGCGACGCGCCGCGCAGAAAACTGAAACTGCTCACGCAGTGCAGTTCGGCGTAGTCGGGAATCACCACTTATCCGAACAGGCCGTGCAGATACCAGGCGTGTGGCGCGAGTCGTTCGCGGTAGATCCAGAGTTCGGCGCCTTCGGCATCGCGCGCGATGTAATAGTCGCGTGCAACGTCGTGCCCGTCCCACCAACCGCTCTCGATCCGTTCGGGACCTTCGAGCAATTGCAGATCTTGCGGGCCGCGCAGCAGGCATTCGGGTTCGCGCAGCAACCACAGCGGCCGACGCGCCTGCGCAAGGCGCGCACAAGGCGCGCGCTGCGCCGTGGGCAACACGGGTTCGGTCACGCGCCACGCGCCCTCGGGGCGATGTTCGTCGACGACGTGCAGACCATAGACCGCGCTCGCGCCGAGCCGCGCACGCAGCCGCTCGACCAGTGCGGGCGACTCGCGCGTCAATGCACCGCCGTGCTCGCCCGGTCGCCACAAACCTTCGCTCGCACCGACTTGCGGCCGCAACACGCCTGAATACAGGTCGAAGCGCACCACGGGCGCGGGCAGTTCGATGCGCGCGAGCTGTTCGGCCAGCAACAGCGCGAAGCGCGCCGCGAGAAAGTCTGCGCTCGAGAGTCGCAACACGAGTTGTGTGCAAGGCGGTATGCCCCGCTCTGCGCGTTCGCGGTGTGCAAGACGCAGCACCAGCACTTCGATGGCGCTCTGGCGCACGCGCAAGAATTCTTCGAGCGCATCGAGCAACGGCGCGAGATGGCGCAGCAGCGTGTCGTGGTACGTCAGTTCGTAGGTGGGCTCGTGGCGCACACGAAAACGCTCGCGCGGCACGTATGCACGGCGCGGTTCGGACTGACGACCGACGAGCCGGTCGAGATCGGCGAGCATCGCGTGCCCGAAGCGGCGCGTGAACCCCGCGCGCGGCAGACGCAGTGCAGCCCCGATCTCGCGTACGCCGGAGGATTCGAGGCGCGCGAGGATGCGCGCATCCCAGCGCAACGTCGACAGCGGCAAACCGGCCAGCGTGCCGACGAGACGCTCATGCGTGGTGACGATCGACGTGCGCCCCGTACGCGCGAGCGCAAGCGCGGCACGCGGCGTGGGTGCGAGCGACCAATGCACCGTGTGACCCGCGGCCTGCACGCGCGCGAGCAACGTCGCGCACAACGCTTCGAGACCGCCGAACAAACGCAGACTGCCGCGCACTTCGAGCAATATGCCGTCGGGCGGTTCGAGACTCACGCGTGAGCTGAACCCCGCAGCGATCCGCGCGAGCGCCGCGAGCGACTCGGGATCCGCAGCGGATGCCGCGGGCCACTGCAAGGCGAGCCAGAGTTCGGGCGCAAGATCGAAGGCCGATTCGAACTGCAGCGTGGCTTGCGAGGCAACGCCGGCGGACAGCGCGCCCGATGGCGATGCCTCGCGCGGCCGTGCGAGTTGCGTGAAGGCACGACGCCCCGACGCTACGCGTTCACGACGTGCCATGCCCGGACTCCCATTGCACATCGAAGGGCATGCGCGCACCGCCGCGACTTTTGAGCAACCGCAAACGCGCACCACCGACACGCGGCTCGAAGGCGATGCGCAGTTCTGCGGGCGAAGCTTGCGCCGCCGCACAGGCGGGACGGAACAGAAAGGCCGGCGTGCTCTGGCGTTGCGTCGCCCATTGCAGACGTCGCAGATCGTTCGCCGCCGCCGGTGTGCGCCCGAGCCACGCCAGCGCTGCGGCGCAGGCGCCGGAGTCGAGCAACTGCTCGAGCACCCAGAGCGGCTGCGTGGTGCGCACGACGAGTTGCCGCTCCGGCGAGACGTCGGCTTCGGCGAGTGCGGGAGCATAGGGTTCGAAAGGTGGCGCAACCCAGGCGACCCAACGTGCAGGCGTGGCGTGCGCGAACGCGCGCAACAAAGGAATCAGCAGCCGCAGTTCACCTGCACCGTGACGCGGCGCGAGAATTTCGGTGAGCCCGGCGAGCGGCCAGCCCTGCCCGGGCAGTGCGTCATCGAGCGGTGAAAACCCCGTGCTGTGCGTAGCGGTGCGTGCAACGCTGCGCCCGCGCCAAATGGCTGGGTGTTCGAGCAGCAGTTCGAGGCCTGGCTTGCGCATGGACGACGGGCCGGTGACAAGGCTTGGACAAAGGTTTGGAGCGGCGGTGATGACCCATGGAGCACGCTACGGCGTCATGCGACGGGTGCGCGACACGCCGCGAACGGCGGCGCACACGACGTCAACCGAGACCGGTGGCCGATTTGCCCAATGCACCGGCACCACGCCGCAACACGCCGACCACCACCCCTTCGATGATGAGCGGCTCTTCGCGCAAATTGACGCGGATGGGTTCGAAGTCGTCGTTCTCGGGCAGCAACCACACCGTCGGGCCTTCTTGTTTGTAGCGTTTGACGGTGACTTCGTTTTCGAGGCGCGCGACGATGATTTGGCGGTTGCGCACTTCGGGCGTGCGATGCACGGCGACGAGATCGCCATCGAGGATGCCGGCGTCTTTCATGGACATGCCGGTGACCTTCAGGAGGTAGTGCGGTTTGGGCGAAAAAATGTCAGGGTCGATGTTGAAGCGCGCTTCGATGTTCTCTTCTGCGAGAATGGGCTTGCCGGCGGCGACGCGGCCGATGAGCGGCAAACCGAGCTGCTCGCGCAGGACGTCTTTGAGCTGGATGCCGCGCGACGTGCCCGGCACGAGCGCGATGACGCCCTTGCGGGCGAGCGCACGCAGGTGCTCTTCGGCGGCGTTGGCGGATTTGAACCCGAGCTCTTCGGCGATCTCGGCGCGGGTGGGCGGCATGCCGGTTTCGGCGATGGCGCGCTGGATCAGGCGGAGAATTTCGGTTTGGCGGGGAGTTAAGTCGGTCATGTGGCACCTCTGTTGATTCATACAGTACCTGTGGTTTCATCCAGTTTCAAGCCCCCCTCGGCAGGATTCGACGCCATCGTGATCGGCGCCGGTCACAACGGCCTTGTCTGCGCTTGCTACCTCGCCCGCGCCGGGCGGCGCGTGCTGGTGCTCGAGCGGCGCGGCCTGGTCGGCGGCGCGGCGGTCACCGAGGAGTTCGTGCCGGGCTTTCGCAATTCGAGCGCGAGTTACACCGTCAGCCTGCTCGATCGCACGGTGCGTGACGAACTGCATCTCGAAGCACACGGCCTGCGCATCCTCGAGCGCCCGGTCCAGAATTTTCTGCCGCTCGCCGACGGCGACAGTTTCACCGCCGGCCCCGACGGCGCGGCGACGCTCGCCGAGACTGCGCGCTTCAGCCGGCGCGATGCCGAACGTCTGCCGCAATTCCAGCGCATGCAGGAACGCGCGGTCGCCCTGCTGCGCAACTTGCTGCATCGCACGCCACCGACCGATCTGCGTCGCATCCGCGACCTCTTCGAAGTGCTGCGCTTCGGCAAAGACTTCCGCGCCCTGCCGCTCGGCACGCAGCGCGAGTTGCATGAGTTCTTCACGCGCAGCGCAGGCGAGCTGCTCGATCACTGGTTCGAGAGCGACGGTCTGAAAGCCGTGCTCGGCTTCGATTCGGTGGTCGGTTCTTATGCGAGCCCCTACACACCGGGCAGCGGCTACGTGCTGCTGCACCACGCCTTCGGCGAAACCCATGGCAAACCCGGCGTGTGGGGTCATGCGGTCGGCGGCATGGGCGCGATCACGCAAGCCATGGCGGCCGAGGCGCGCCGACTCGGCGTGCAGATCGAATGCGATGCGCCGGTGCGTCGCATCATCACCGAACAGGGTCGCGCGACCGGCGTCGAACTCGAAGACGGGCGGCGCGTGCAAAGTCGCGTGATCGCCGCGAACGTCGGCCCGAAACCGTTGTTCTTGCAGCTCGTCGATGCCGACGCGCTACCGGCGGATTTTCGTGCGCACATCGAACGCTGGCGCGTCGGTTCGGCCACCTTTCGCATGAACGTCGCACTCGCCGCGCTGCCGCGTTTCACGGCGCGGCGCACGCGCAGCGACGAGGCACATCTCGGCGCCGGCATCATCCTCGCCCCTTCGCTCGCGTACATGGATCGCGCCTACGCCAGCGCACGTCTCGACGGCATGTCGCAGGAACCGATCGTCGAGATGCTGATTCCCTCGACGCTCGACGATTCGCTCGCGCCGCGCGGGATGCACGTCGCGAGTCTCTTCTGCCAGCATTTCGACTACACGCTCGCGCGCCCGGGCGCGGCGCATTCGAACTGGGACGATGCGGCGCTGCGCAGTCGCGCGATCGAGCGCATATTCGACACGATCGAGCGGCACGCCCCGGGATTTCGCGCCTCGCTGCTCGGCCATTCGGCACTCACGCCCTTCGATCTCGAGCGCCGTTTCGGACTCGCCGGCGGCGACATCTTCCACGGCGCACTCGGACTCGATCAGTTGTGGGCCGCGCGCCCCGCCCTCGGCTACGGCGACTATCGCACGCCCGTGCACAACCTCTTCCTGTGCGGCTCGGGTGCGCATCCGGGCGGCGGCGTCACCGGCATACCCGGACGCAACGCCGCGCGCGCGATCCTGGGCGCGCTCTGACACAATCGCGCCATGCGCATCCTGCACGTCGTCCTCTCGCGCGGCTTCGCCGGCACCGAACGCGCCACCGCCGAAATGTGCAACGCATTGGCGGCCGAGCACGAAGTTTCTTTGGTGGTGCGCCGCGATCATCGCGGCGCAGGTGGCGCCTCGATCCTCGATCACATCGACCCGCGAGTCACGGTGCGCGAGGTGCATCCGTGGTTCCCCGGGTTCGGGCTCGCGCGCGCCGTGCGCGAACTGCAACCGGAGATCATCCACACGCATCTGCGCAAGGCGACGCGACTGATCGCGCGTCTGCGCCCGCCCTGCGCAACCGTCGCCACGCTGCACATGTGGGTCAACGGCCGGCATTTCCTGCGCATGGACGGACTGATCGTCATCGCCGAATGGCAGAAGCGCGATCTCGCCGATTATCGCGGCCGCATCTTCGACATCAACGAATCGCTCGTCCCGCAACCGCGCATCGACGCCGCACGCCGCGCCGCGCTGCGTGCCGAATGCGGCGCGAACGAAACCGATTTTCTGATCGGCGGCGTCGGTCGCCTCGCGCAGTCCAAAGGGTTCGACACGCTGATCCGCGCCTTTCGCGCCGCGGCGATTCCAGACTCGAAACTCGTCATCGTCGGCGCCGGTCGCGAACGCGCCGCGCTCGAAAAACTCGCCGCCGGTGCCGCGATCCGGTTTCCGGGATTCCGCGACGACGTCAAAGATTTCCAGCAAGCCTTCGATCTGTTCGTGAGCCCCTCGCGCAGCGAACCGCTCGGTCGCGTGCTCTTCGAAGCGCTCGATGCCGGCACGCCGGTGCTCGCCACGCGCACCCAGGGCCCGTCGGAAATCCTCGCGCATCTGCCGGGCACGCTGGTGCCGATCGACGACGTCCCGGCGATGGCGCAGGCGCTTGCCGCGCAGGCGGCGGCGCCGCGCGCGCGCATACGGGCCGACTTGCGACCCTGGCATCTCGAACACGTGGTCGGCGAAACGGTGGCCGCTTATCGGGAACTGCGCAACGCCCGCACGTAAGCGAAGCCGAGATAGTCTTCGAGCACGTTCAACACCTGCGGCATGGCATCGGCCCAGCCTGCAGCCGCGACGCGCATCTCGAGCGCATTCAAAAGCGCATCGTCCGACAACAAATTCGCGCAGGTTTGCTGCACGGCATCCGGCGCCGGCGCGAGCGCGACGCCCAACTCGACGCAGCGCGCGATGCGCGCGGGTTGATCGCCCGCGATCGGCACGGCGACGCAGGCTTTGCCGAGCACGATCGCCTGCACCAAAGTATCGCCGCCGTTCACGAGCACGAGGCGCGTGCGCGCGAGCAGCGACATCAAGGCGCCGCCAGCGAGGTTGCGCAGCACACGAAAGTTTTGGTTCTCGACGAGCGGTGTTTTGAACGAGGGACCCGCGACGAACACCACGCGCCGCCCCGCCGCCGCGATGGCCGCCGCCCATTCGGCAAAGCGCTCGGGTCGCATGCTCGAATCGTGGAAGCCGCTGCCACCCCCGGGCACGACGACGAGCTCGGGCCGAAAGTCGCCGAGCGCGGCATCGATGCTCGCGTGCTCGAACGGCGCGAGCACGGCGTCGAGAAAGCGCGCTTGCGCGCCGCGTGCGAAACGCAACTTCCAACTCTCGAACCGGCCGAGTTCGCCGGCGAGCGCGGCGGGATAGGAAATCCAGTGGTGGTCGAGCAGCTTGAGCCAGCGCAATCGAAATGCCTTGTAGCGCTGACGCGCACGTGAACTGACGTAGATGACTCGCGCTTCGGCGGCACGCGCGGCGCGCAACTGATCGGTGCGACCGGCGTTGTCGAACCACA
>Ga0214921_10004356_pt1 | contig 20874 bp, 21 predicted proteins | sample LL1505_MetaG_FD_177992 | JGI IMG/M metagenome (GOLD analysis project Ga0214921, IMG submission 177992) | Freshwater microbial communities from Lake Lanier, Atlanta, Georgia, United States - LL-1505 | ecosystem: Environmental > Aquatic > Freshwater > Lake | place: USA: Georgia | collected...
CAAGGTCAATCATTCGGCCAACCTCAACAATTTGATCATTCACAGGCATTCGGACAAGCTCAAGGTGGCCAACCTCAACAATTTGATAAATCACAGGCATTCGCACAACCTCAAGGTGGCCAACCTCAACAATTTGATCAGTCTCAATCATTTGGACAACCTCAAGTTGATCAAGCTCAATTATTCGCACAACCTCAAGGTGGACAACCTCAATTCGGTCAACCCCAAGATGGTCAAGCAGTTGGCCTAGTTGGCACTGAAATTCAAGAAAAACAAAGCAATAAAGATAGTGGAAAAAATACATCTAATAACAAATCAACATCATTCAATGCACCAAAGGAACCTTTAAAAAATTCACCAAATTCATTTAATCCACCATCTGATAAATTAGTATTTGGTGGACCGGATAAAGAATATAAAGAGAAAGAGAGTCAGAATGATAAATCTCTGAATAAATATTCAATGAATAAATCTCCAGTTGAATCTTCGATGAATAAATCTTCAAATACTCGTCCAAACCCTGATTTGAAGTCTGAAACACAAATGAATCCAATGAAACTTTAAATTTATTTCAAACTACTTAATATATCATCATATACATTCATATTTCCTTTTTCTTTTTCTTTTTCAAATTTAACAATTGACTTATTTTCAATTTCTCCATAAGAATTAACTTGTGTACCAGTCTTCTTTTTAATTTCATCTCTTACATAACCTGGCACCCAATGATTCCAACTAATCATTAATAAATTTGGATGAACATATCTTGTTAAAAAACCATCTATTTGTAATTTATCAATGATATATACTAAACATTCATCAAGGTTATAATTTGGATATCCAATCAATACTTCGGGCATTATATATGTGCAAAAGTTTTCATTATTTTTTAGTCTTGATGAAGTTTTAATACGATTATGCACCTTTATCAATAATTTATTATAAATATCTAATCGTGTTAAATTATTCTTTTTTTTTGTTTCATACAATTCATCAATGTTTATTCTAGGGATATCCATATTGTATAACAATTTTATTTTATTACATTTATATCACAAAATTATTTCATAATCGTATTTATAAATTGAGTTAATGTTGCATCATTCATTTGTGCATCATAAATATATTTTTTACCATCTACTAGTAAAATAATAGTTGGATAAGAATCTATTTTATATGTATCTGCTAAATTTGTATTTTTATCACAATCAATTTCTACAAAAGATATTTTATAATCTCCCTTGTATTTTTTTTTATATGTATACCATTGTTTTTTTGTCGATTGTGAATATGGGCACCAATCTACATAAAATAACATTAATTCGCCAACTTTATTATTTGGTATGTATTCATTATTTGGATTGTATTTTAGTTTTTTAATAATTTTGTTGTATAAAAATACTGAAACAATTATAAATATTACAGATATTCCTAACCAAAGAAACATGTTCATCAAATAATATACTAAAAGAAAATAAACACTTAATTATTCTTTATTATATGCTCGTTAAGGAATATAATAAAAATACATATATCAAATTGAATTTCAACGATTTTCTAAATAAAAAACATTTTTATGAAGAACTTATTCGTATTAAATTCAACAAGAAATTATTAATTTGCAATATAATAGATGATATTAAAAGTAAAATGAAATAATGTAATTATTCCTCAAAAAATAATATATTAATAAAATATTTTATTAATATATGAAAACGTATACAGAAGAAGATTATAAAAGTGGTGATGGCATGCTTACAACTGTGTGGGGACCAAGTATTTGGCTTTTTTTACATACAATGAGTTTTAATTACCCGAATGAACCAACAAAAGAACAAAAAAAATATTATAGAGATTTTATATTAAATCTTGAAAATGTTCTTCCATGCAAATATTGCCGTATAAATTTAAAGAAGAATTTTAAAAAACTTCCTTTGAAAATGGAACACATGAAAAATAGATATACCTTTTCTAAATATATATATGATTTACATGAGCACATAAATGAAATGTTAAATAAATCTTCTGGATTATCTTATGATGATGTCCGTGAAAGGTTTGAGCATTTCAGAGCAAGATGTATTAAAAAACCTGTAATAAAGATTGAAAAAGGTTGTACAGAATCCTTATATGGAGAGAAAGCAAAATGTGTTATTAAAATAGTTCCTCAAAATACTAAATGTAATACATTTCAAATGAATCGATCCTGCAAAAAGAAAAGAATTATTCAGAAATTATAATCAAAATTTACTGAAATCATTTAAAACTGGCATTGGCATATATTGTCCAATAGAGGGTGATCTATAATTTGGAACCTTTTTACATTCAAATGCTGGTTCAGGGCATCGTTCACATGCTGGACATGGAGGACAAGAATCAGAGTCTGTTTTTGGTTTTTGTTGATTCATTTGAGAAATTGTACCTTTTATTTCATTTAGAACTTCGGTATGTTTAGTATTTGAATTTGATGGTTCTGGGTTAGATTTTTTTTCTGGTTCCTTTTGTTGCGTTTGTTGCGTTTGTGGAGTTGTTATAGACGTGAAAGAACTAGACTCTGATTGGCTATTATTTGATTCATTTAAACCTCCAACCGCAACAGCCGATGCACCTATGCCATTCAAATAATTAGATGCTGGATCAGATATTTTACTTGGGCATGCGGTCCCTTTAGGTGGTACAATTTTTGTTTTGAGAATATACATGTCATCATTATAATTATTATGATATGATGAATAACCTGAATTATCATCTTCTGTTACTACTGTATCTGGATAACATTGTGGAGCATCACCACTTTGATAATCAGAATTAGACATATTTTCTTTTGTTGAAATATTAAATGCTCCTAGTATAGCAAATAATATAGTAACTGCGATTAATATTATTATAATAATTTTAACATTATCTATTAATTTTTTTTTCATATATAAATAAAAAGAAAATATTTGTAATTATTATAATGAAAGATTATCTATCAATAGAAAAAGGAATAAGTGAAATCATTCATAAATTAAATAAACTTAAAAAAACTGCAAAGGATGTTTGTATTAATATATCTGTCAATAAAAGAGGTAAAAAACGTAAAGCTAGATCAAATAAATTAGTGTCTAAAGGAAATCAATATAGCAATGTTTACAAATCGCCAAATACTTCGTTGAATCTTGGATCAGCAAATAAAATGAACAAAACAAATAAAATAAAAAATAACAAAATGAATAAAAATAAAATAAATTCAAATGAATCGATTGAAAGTGAGCCAGTCGAAAGTCAACCAATCGAATCAACTGAAACATCTGTATCGAATGGATCTGACACATCAATGTCGATGTTTGAAACTGGAACTGAAACTAAACAATAATTATATAGTTATAAGTTTACGCACTACAAGTTGTACACTCTGGTACAATTGTAAACTGTTGTGCACTATGTTTTGCCTTTCTTCTTAAATAATACATCCCCGTTTTAAGTCCTGCTTTCCAAGAATACATATGCATATTCGTTAAAATTTTATAATTTGGTTCTTCAATCCATAAATTCATAGATTGACTTTGACAAATAAATGCACCACGATCTTTAGCCATATTAATCACACTTTTCATTGATATTTCCCATACAATTTTATATTTATCTTTGATATGTTGTGAAATACTACTAATATTTTGTATAGACCCTTTATTCTCAATAATTTTATCTTTCATTTTAGTATCCCATAAATTTAGATCAATTAACTCTTTCATTAAATGTTTATTGATTACAATAAATTCACCAGCAAGTGTTCGTCTTGTATAAATATTACTCGTAAATGGTTCAAAACACTCATTATTTGATAAAATTTGACTGGTCGATGCGGTTGGCATTGGTGCAACACATAAAGAATTTCTAACACCATGTACAATTATATCTTGTCGAAGCTTTTCCCAATCATAACGATCGCTTGGTTTTACTTCCCACAAATCAAACTGAAATTTACCTTCAGATAATGGAGATCCTTTGAAACTTGAGTATGGTCCTTGGATTTTTGATAATTCCATACTTTTTTCCATACTTGCATGATAAATTGTCTCAAAAATATTTTTATTTATTTCTGCAGCATCCTTACTTTCAAATGGAACATCCATTAATGCAAATACATCTGCTAGGCCTTGGACACCAATACCAATCGGTCTGTGTAGATTATTACTTGTCTCTGTTTTGCTAGTTGGATAATAGTTTACATCAATTAATTTATTCAAATTATTAGTTACAATTTTTGTTGTCCTATGTAATTTTTCATAATCAAATACTTTGTTGTTTACCATGGTAGATAATGAAATGCTGGCCAAATTACATACTGCACTTTGTTTATTATCACTATATTCTACAATTTCACAGCATAAATTTGATGATTTAATGACTCCAATATTTTGTTGATTACTTTTTTGATTGCAAGCATCTTTATATAACATATATGGTGTACCTGTCTCCATTTGGCTATCAAGAATACGAAACCATAAATCACGGGCATTTACTTTTTTAATATATGTTCCATTTTCAATATAGGAATTATACAATTCTTTAAATTTATTACCATATACATCAGAAAGACCTTTTGATTGATTTGGACACATTAAATACCATTCTTCATTTTTCTCAATCTTTTCCATAAATAAATCTGGTATCCATAATGCATAAAATAAATCTTTCGCTCTCTGTTCTTCATCTCCATGATTTTTTCGGAGATCTAAAAAATTTTCAATATCTGCATGCCATGGTTCAAGATAAATGGCAAAACTTCCATTTCTTTTTCCACCGCCTTGATCTACATATCGTGCGGTATTATTGAATACTCGAAGCATTGGTACAATACCATTTGATGTTCCGTTTGTTCCTTTGATTGGACTTCCCTCTGCTCTTACATTATGAATGTGTAAACCAATGCCTCCTGCCCATTTTGAAATGGCGGCACAATCGGATAATGTATCAAAAATTCCCTTAATACTATCATCTTCCATTCCCAATAAAAAACATGAACTTAACTGGGGTCGTTTTGTTCCTGCATTATATAAAGTTGGCGTAGCATGAATAAATTCTTTATTACTTAATGCATCATATGTTTCTTTTACCATCTCTAAATCTTCACCATGAATCTGTATCGCAACACGTAACCACAAATGTTGGATGCGTTCAATAACTTTGTTGTTGTTTCGAATCAAATAGGCTCTTTCTAATGTTTTAAATCCAAAATAATCAATATAATAATCTCGAGTATAATCAACTATTTTTGTAAAATAATCAATATGTTTTTTAATAATAGAGACATAACCTTCTGAAATGTACTCTTTATCAATGGAATCAACATAAGTAAGTAATGACTCATTTACTTCTTTATGATGATTTGAAATACAAATTAAACTTGCTAGTTTTGAATAATCATAATGATGCACACCAAGAGATGCACACAATTCAGCCATTAATTCATCAATTTTAGAAGTTTGAATATGATTGTATAACTGATCAATAATTTTCACGACTAAACCACTATACTCAATAGATGAGTGTGGAAATAATTGTTTTAGTCGTTGAATAATTTTGTCGTAATATAACTGTTCTGTTTGTCCATTACGTTTCGTAACAAACATATCTAGAGACATACTCATTACAATATATGTGTTTATGAGTTTATATTATTTATTAAATAACATTTATAAATAATATTTATAATTCGATAATATATTTTACTATTTATATAGGATGTACAAATATATAGCTCCAATTATAAACTTATGTATAAGCGGGACAATATTTTATTATTTGCAACATTTAGAAAAAATTGGATGTAAATGTTCATTAACATTTCAACGAACTTATATTTACTATTATACGATTGTAATATTTATTGTTAGTTTAATAAGTGTTCTATTTCAAAATAAAATGAAAATGTTATCTGATATTTTATTACCTGTAAGTATTTTATTATTGATTGCCGGAATTGTTAATATTGTTTATACATTTGAATTTATTGATGACATGAAAAAACAAAATTGCGATTGTTCTAAATCAATGATTAGAGATTTAATGTTTATTATTGCATGTTTACAAATATTTGTATGGGTTATTCTTTTATGTCTCTTTTTCTTTATTTTAATCACAAAAAGAATTCCAATAAATAGATACATAAAAAAGAATAGTTTGAAATAAAGATATTTTAGAGATCGCTGACAATATCTATGTGTGATTGTATATTTTCATTTGTTGGTTGAGTTTTCTCCTTTTTTTTAGGTGCACGTTTACTATATTCTCCTGTAATTCTTTCTTCGCAAACAATTCTCCATAAATCTTCAAGATGACATATTGCTGATTGAAACCATTCTTTATTTCTTTTTACAAGAACACACGAGAATACATCAAGTTTCCAATATATATTTTTAAACCATTCTCCTTGAGTCGTTTTAATTATAGTATCAGTCCATTCATCTATATTTGAACCAAATGGCATATATTCATAAACAAATTTATTATCTTTAACAAAGACCGCAATTACACCTTTATCGTTTGTATCATCTTCTACAAATTGCTGAAATCCATCATATTCAATAAATTTTGTCTCTACGAAATCACATTCATCTAAATTACATACTTCCATTTGCAATTGCATTTGAACATAATATTCTTTTTTTGGACATCCATCTATTATACGAGACACTACATTTTTAATTTCTAACATTCTTCCATAATTATTTTCACCAACTACAATCCCATCAGGTGATGCTGCCAAGAATTTATATACTGGATGTTCGATACATCCAAATTCCTTTACTTTAGTATTCATTTTCATTTCATATATCAAATTAGATAATGGTTCATATTTATGTCCCCATGTCAAACTATTTTCATTCAATGTTGGTTTAAATTTTTCCGTGTTCATTGGCAAACATTTTTCATAAATTAATTGATTCTTGGTTGCCTGACTAGATATTGCTTTCCATGCATTACTTGCAGTAATATGTTCTTGTCGAAATGTGTACCATTCTGGTGTTTTTTGTTCTGGCTGAGGTATATTTTCTAATGCATAAATTATATCAGGAGATACTGTTTTTGTTGTAGGCGTCCATTCTTCATATCTTAGAAAATCATTCTTTTTTAAAATATCATTTATACATTGAAACGATGTCTTGATTTCTTCTTCTGACATAAAATAACTACAATTTGATTTTACTGTTTTGTAAATATCATCTATGTATTTTGGATCTGCTAGATCTAATATTCTTATTCGTTTATATTCTTTTACAACCTCGTCGACGTAAGAGACAAAATCCATTTTAGTATAGTATTATTTATATTATTAAATCAATTCAATTATTTAATAATTCAACATGAACAAATGATAATAATTATGGAGTTGAAGTTACATTTTTAACTGTTCTTTTTTTAATTTGAGGTTTATCACAATTTATAGTAAATTTACGAGTCTCTGTGTTGAATGTTAATCCTTCAATACTTTCAATTAATCCATTTTCTTGATTATACATTAATTCATTATTTTTACTTAATTTTTTTCTATCCATCAATAAAGAAAAAAATTTATTTGCAGTAATAATTTCCCCTTCTGTCAAATTATGTTCTTTCAATAAAGTTGTCTTAATATAATTCTTAATTTTTTTAACCTTTTCTGTTTTACTTAGTTTTGACCATACACCCTTTTTATTTTTTTCCATATCCATACTTAAAAACATATTTATTTTTTCTTCGTTTGTATCCATAGTTGGTTCAATATTAGTTCCAGTCATGATCATAGTCTTATATTTTAAACTGTTGTATTCTTTGCAATCCGAATCGTTTTTTATATTCATTAAATTAATATATAAATAATGTTTAACCTGTTTATAATGAAACAAATTAATTTCAAGGATCCATTTTCAAGAAAAATATATTATGAAATTGATATTGATCAACTTGACTGTATAGGTGAGTTGTTTTTGAAAGGAGGTATAGATTCCACAGATGCAACACATTCAAAAACAATGAAGGATATTATTACGGTATTAAAACAAAAATATAGCTCTTATAAAAGTCAGGATAAACAATCACATAAATATGATGCGGATCAACATATTACATATGAACAAATGATTGAAAAATTATATGTCTCAAAACTTAAATGTTATTATTGTCAATGTGATCTTAGTATATTGTACAATAAAAAAAGATTGAAAACACAATGGACATTAGAGAGATTAGATAATAATTTAGGTCATTATGCATCAAATACATGCATATCTTGTCTCGACTGTAATCTACGTAGAAGAACAGATAATTATGAATATTTCAAACAATCAAAACAAACAAAAATTGTTAAATTAATATAATTTAATAAAAACTTAAAAAATAAACACCCATTTATGAAAATGGTATATGAAAGCCAAAATGATTTATTATTAAAAAAATTAATGAATTATTATGGAGACGAAGAAAATTTTAATAAAATGCTATCTATTATCAATGGTGAATCCAAAATTTCATTAAGAATTGTTGATTGGTTTTCGACAAATTATGCAAAAAAAAACTTTACAACCTATGATTTAGATACATGCCCTCGGTTCAAAATTTACAATGATTATAAATTAAAATTAAAAGCCTATTCAAAACGACGGTTTGATCCTTTTTGTAGATGGGATAGAATCAAAGTCCCTTTTGGAAATAAAGAGTTTAGTATAGAGACAACAATTGGACAATTAAACTTTTTTAAATGGGCAATTGAAAATAAAATTATTGATTATATTGAAAAAAATTATGATATTATTGAAGAAGATATGAATACAAATAATAGTATATCAAAATCTAAGAAGCATAATGATTCTTTAACAAACAATAAAAATAGAAAAAGGAGAGAAGAATTATCAATCTCTGCTGCAAAATGTTTAAAAAAAGAAAAAGCAGATATTACATTCAAATTCAATTAAAATCGTATTATAATAATATAATTATGGGCGTTATGTATTCAATGCCATCTTATAATTTCCATCAATTACAAGATCGTATGAAAAAACAAGGGAATGAACTTATATTAATTAACACATTGCCTCTTACACGTCAGGATTGTTTAATTAAAGGAACACTCAAGGCATTTATTGAAGTAGAATATATGAATAAATTATTAAAAACAAATAAAAATAAAGAAATTATAGTTTATGGTATTCATCATACAGATACAAGTGTTATTCAAAAATATAATCAATTAAAAAAATTAGGATTTACAAATGTTCATATTTATTTTGGAGGAATGTATGAATGGTTATTATTACAGGAAGTATTTGATACAACAAATTTTCAAACAGATGGAATGATTAAAAATATAGTTGATTATAAAATTGAATAAAGATATAACTATATATTTATTGTAAAAATGGATTTTCGTCAATCCAAACTTAGCAAAAATGAATGGATCAGCATCGAGAAACCAGTTGATATGAAAGAAAAGAATGTTCTAGATATGATTGTAAAAGGATATATGGTACCTGATTATAAAGTTCATTTACATCATGTTATTAGCGATGTTGTTAAATTAGAACATCCTGAGAAAGATTATTATATTTATATGCATATTCTTAAAGAACTCGTAGATAAAATGATTAAATCATTCAAATTGCCTCAAATAGAGACAAGTTTGCCAAAAAAGAAATTGAATGGTGCAGACACTATTCGGATTCAAAGTTATCGTAAAAAACAAATCGATAATATTGAATATATGATATTGGATATGATTGAAAAATTCTTTGATAAAAAAAAAGAGTATTATTTCTACAATATTTGTGTATTGTTTAAAAAATATACTATCAATAAATATTTGGCTAGCTGGATACAGCTATTTATTGATAAATATAATGACACATTAAGCGTTGTAACATTTTTAGAAAACACCGGGAAGTACATTGAAAATAATTCAATCTTTGATTACAAACCATTAGAATTATATGAACATCAAAAACAAATATATAAATGCGTAAGAGATCCAAATTCAAAGTTAATATTTTATCGAGCTCCAACTAGTTCAGGTAAAACATTGACACCATTGGGATTATGTGAAGACAATAAAGTAATATTTATTTGTGCATCGAGACACATAGGTATTAATTTAGCAAAATCTGCTGTAAATGTTGGTAGAAAAGTTGGATTTGCATTTGGATGCACAACTACAGAGGATGTTCGACTTCATTACTTTTCCGTAAAAACATTTATTACTGAACGTGGGCGAAAAAGACCAGATCACAGTGATGGTGCTAATCTAGAACTATTGATTTGTGACATACAGTCCTATGAGATTGCAATGCTTTATATGTTATCCTTTTTCGAAAAATCTAAAATTATATTATTCTGGGATGAACCAACTATTAGTATGAATCATGAAGAACATGCATTACACAAAAATATTGTAAACATTTGGGAATTTAATCAGATTGAAAATATTATTTTATCATCAGCTACATTACCAAATGAAGATGAACTTGGTAGAATGATTGAAAAATTTAAAACAAAATACAATGGTTCTGTTCATTATATTCAAACACAGGATGAAAATACAAATATTACTTTACTTAATCCAGATGGAACAATCATTATGCCACACGATATATTTTGTAATGATTATGATGGATTTCAATTATTCGTTGCAAAACACGAATACACTCACAGTAAATATTTGAGTTTATCGGAATGTGCTGAATTTATTCTTTATATATACAGAAACGTATTCAAAACCAATATTGAATTAAAAATACAAGATATCAATAATACATCTATTCGAGATTTATATTATAAAGTTTGTCAAAAAATAAAATCAAGTGATTGGGAATTTATCATTTCAACCTACAAAAGTTATAAACGATTCAATCGGTTTAATCTAGGTGATGAAATTACAACGAAATATAGCCATACTCTTACTTATGGTCCAACCATCTATTTATGTGAACATTTAGATAAATGGATAAATTATTTTGTAGAAAACAGTGGTATTCATCAATCTGTATTCAAGGAATTAGAAAAAAATATTGAATTTAATAATGATATTAATGATAAAATTATTAAAAAAAGAAAAACGCTTGAAGATAAAACAATGAAGGATGAACAAAATGAAAATAAAATGAAAGAACAACGGTTTGATCCTGTTACAAAACAACTTATTGAAGAAATTGATGGACTAGAAAGATCACTCAAGGATATTCAATTAAATCCTTTGTACATTCCAAATAGTCGTCCTCATTATGATAAGTGGGCAAATACAAAGGTCAAATTTGAAAATTCAAATGTATTTACAGGAGATGTAGATGAATCATTTGTTCGTAAAATTATGAATCTATCCATAGATACAAATTATAAAATATTATTGTTAATGGGAATTGGTGTATTTAATTCTACAAATGATAAATTAGATGATTATAATGATATTATGAAAGAATTGGCTGATCAAAAGAAACTCATTGTTATGATTGCAGGTAGTGAATATATTAATGGAACAAATTTCCAATTTGATCATGGTTATTTAGCAGATGATATTATAAATATTAATCAAGAAACAATTATTCAGGCAATTGGTCGTGTTGGAAGGAAAGAAAAAAACAAGGCATTTACTTTTCGATTCAGAGACACATCTGTCATTAAATCATTATTTGTAAAATCGAACCACATTGAAGCAACGAATCTGAATAAACTATTCTTTTAAAAAAACAACTTAAACATTATATATGAAACTTTTTCAATGAGTGCTACAAATGTAAATATTGAAAAATTTGCTGAATTTACGCATCTTTTAACCAAAGACTATAGAATTTTATATCTTACGGTCGAGGTTGCATATCCTAGTCCATTACAATGGACATTTTTTATTAATGAGTTAAATGAAAATTTGAATGTTTTAAAAAAGTTAGATTGTAGATTTGCTTTTATTTTAGATATGAATAAGATTGGATTAATATCTAGTAATTATATTCTAGAGTTTGTAAATGTCTTAAAATCAGAAAGTGAATTATTAGAATCTAAATTGATTGCATCATCTATCATATATGAAGGTTCATTAATTAATAAATTATTTGAAATTGTTAAATATTTTTATGAAACAAAAAAACCAATCGAATTTGTATCTGATATGCGTAAAGCAATTGCTTTTATTGAATCACATGAAAAAGATTAGTATAGATCTGGATCTTCATACGCATAATATTCGTACATTGACCCGCCAGTTCTTCTACGAAATCCTCCTTCATCAATTGGCCATGATTTTGTTCTAATATTTTCAATATATTCTGGTGTATAATATTCATCAGTAGCCATGTATGCCGATACAGCTGCTCTTGCCTCATCACTCATAAGAGGTTTTTGTATAATTGTTTCTGATATATAAATTGGTATTAAACTATTCAAGTACCCACCTGAATATTCACCATATACTTCTTCTACAATAACATAATCTGGATGATATCGTGATGCCATATTATGAATATGTTCTTGTATTTCTTCAAATTGTTTGATTTCTTCTTCGCTCATTCCTTCATCACTAAATGAATCAAACTGAGCCCAATCAATATCTTCATTCAATGCTTTATCAAAAAATTCTTCTGTAAAAATATATTCAACTGCTTTATCAAAAAATATTGAATCTACAAATTTTTCACCTACAAGGGCTTCTTTTTCTTCTTGTGTGCTAGTATATATATATTCTAATATAGTTAATGCAGGCAAATCAGTAAATTCAAATAAATCGAGTAATGGATTAATTACTCTTACAATTCTCAATGCTAAATTAGGAATATCATCGCCCCATGTTTTATTAATTTCTGTTACTATATATTCCATATTCTGTCTAGGTTCACATAACATTCTTGATTCAAAAGATGGAGATCTTATATAATCTTCACATGCTTTTTGATTTGGAGAGCTAGGATCTAATGCACTATTAATTGCCATAATAATATCTGTTTGTTTTGGAGGTTGTTTAGGTTTTCTTTTTCTTGGTTTAGGCGTCGGTCTCATTGCAGTACCATTTTCTTCCATTCTATGTCCAGCATCACCTTCTTCTTCATTTTCTGCCCAACCTCCTGCACCACCATTTTCTTTTGCGGCTATTTTTTCTTGTTTCACTCTTTTTTTTTCTGCTTTTCTTGCTTTTCTTTCTTCTTTCAATCGTGCTTTTTCAGCAGCACTTCCCCCAATCATATGTCCAGACCCACCAAACATTCTATATCCTTTACCATATTTAGTAAAACGGCATCCTCTATCATCGCCTGTAATTTTTCTAAACTCTACTATAGATGCTTCTTTTCTAAACAATTTTTCTATTTTTCCTCTATTTACTTCTTTTTGATTAAATGTGTAAATTCTTCTTCCTAATTTTGCGTTTATAACTGCCTTTATATTTGAAATAAATGTAGATAAAAGATTTACTGTATTTTGTAGTTGTTTTTGTGTAGCATATAATAAATTAGAACGTCCTACTCCTATTGCATCACGATAAATTGGTGAACTGTAATCTTCAATTGCTGTGCTATAATAAGGTATTTCTTCTATCAGTTTATTATTTTTATGTTTATACACAAGTAACATTCTTTCTAATTGCTCAACTGTATATGTGGTTATTTTGTAATTTCCAAACATATATTCATTTATCCAAAATCTTATGTATTTCATATAACTCCATGTCATCCATAATGTATCATAATCATAACGTATATCATTATGTGTTGGAAGATCTACTTCTCCATACTTACCAATATCACAATTTGAATCATACACATCAAAATTATATCTATCATGTTCTATTTCAATGGCCATTATTAATGGTGTCCCCCATTCTGCATATGTATCAGCACCATATGCAATAGGATAGTATGGTGCTTCATATACCTCTCCTTCATCTTCATCACTATTTCCTACTGGAACTATACCATCCCATCCATATCTATAATAAAAATATCTTCCCGCACATTCTCTTTCTAATTCTGAAAACTTTATACGAGTTCTTCCATTAATAATTGCTTTTAATTCAGACATACTATATTCATACCATCTATAATAGCTATCATGCCATTCTCCCCATTCTTGATTATCATTATTTCCATTTCCATTTCCATTTCCATTTCCATTTTCATCTGGATTATAATATTGTGGACTATTTCCAACATTTCTTATAGCTTTTTTTGCTTCATTTAATGCATATTTTCTACCATATCTAAAATGAGCAGCTTCAATATAATTTGCATTAGTTGGTTCAAACTCAGGCAACATATAATTTTGACATACTACTTCTATAATTGGACTATTATTCATTTTTTCTAAAAAGTATTCATAAAAATCCTGAAATCTAATAGTCCAATAATATTGACGATTTGCATCTTCATTTTCATAAACCCATCTTCCTTGAAGATCATAAAATACTACTTTCCCAAAACTATTTCGAACTACATTGAAAAAATGCCCTAAAATATGAACCATTGTTCCCGTATTTGGTGCAGGAAATAAATTCATAAAAAAATTATCTAACTCTTCCATATAATAGTCATCTACAACCTGACCTTTTGTCCAAAATCTTATTAAATAATGGTCCTCCCCATATATTTCATTTAACCAATTTATAGTTGCTTTAGTTGCAATTCCCCCTGCGGTTTCTCTTCCTAATTCATCTGCATCTTCTGCATTCAATAAATTCAATAAACGGTATGAACTTGAAACACAATTTCTATATGTCATTGAAGGTAAAGGTGGATAATCATCCCAATCTCCTTGTAAATGAACTACTCTACCACCATAAAATTTATTTTTACTTTTTGATTTCGATAATGATTTATTTTTTGATTTATTTTTTGAAAATGATTCTAATTTCAATGACTTATTTTTTGAAAATGATTCTAATTTTAATGATTTACTTTCAGAATGTTTATTTGATACGGGTGTTGATGATTTACTTTTTTTCAGTTCTTCCTTGAAATCATTCAATATTTTTACACGATATGGTTTCATTTCTAATTTTGAATAAATTTCTATTAATTTTTCTAAAATTTGTTCATATTTGTTTTCAATTGTCACCTGTTCTTTTGGACTAATAGAAAGATGCATTCCTAGTATCGCACACATTGCCTTGATTTCATGTATATTATTAGGAACTGCACTTTCTAATACTTTACTTAAACTATTTGCATGAGCTGATAAAGGTTTAATATTTGAATTACCTTTTTTTATAGGAATTGGAAGTAATCTTGAAGGAATTCTTTTCAATGGTTTTAATTTAAATTTAAGTCTAAGTTTAATTTTTAATTTTCTTGTTACTTTTCTTCTTTTTCTTTTTGTTTTCAGTTTGAAATGAGGTTGTGACTGTCGTTGTCTCTTTACAATTACCTCTTTCTTTGTTTCTCTTAATCCCATTATACTATATAAATATTATCTTCTTGTTCCTCTTGGCACGGCAGAGTTTCGTGACCTTGAGTTTTTAGAGCTTTTTGATTCATTTCCAAAAACTATTTTTGGTTCTCTAGATCCTTTTGATTTTGATCGAGATCTTTTTTTTAATGTATATCGATTTAATGAGCGGGTTCTTTTATGTACTCTTTTATCATAGAGTCGTGATACTCTCGTTGATTGAGGGATTATTGCGTCTGGCCCTTGAATTTGATATTGGTTTCTTATATATCTTGGTGGAGCTTCTTTTTTGAATTGATAAAACTTTTGCCTCTCTTTTTGTGTAAGTGGAAATTTTCCAGGAAATGTTTCTTTTAATTGTTGAATTTTCAAATTTTGTTCTTCTACTAATATCTCTATATCTCTAGTAATTTTGTCTATTGAATCTCGTGGGACATCAATTTCTTCAAAATTACCATCTTCATCGTATTCTATATCATCTGTTCCAAGTAACCATCCATATTCTTCCATATTATTTCTTAAATCATAATTATCATATCGAAGAGGATAAAATATACTTTCTAATGCATCATAATATTTATGACTATCCCATTCTTTTTTCAATATTTTCCATTCTTCATGATTTAATCTATTACATAATCCAAAATCTATTAACATGACTTCTGGGGTTGAACCTTTTTTACATAAAATATTACCATCATGAAAATCAGAATGAGTATATGTTGTTTTGAGTGTCATTTCTATTAATTTCATTCTAGCAATACTTTCAAATTGCGTAATTGTCTCATTTGATTCTGTTTTTTTTAATTTGTACAATGTTTCGAAACCATCTGCATATTCCATACAAATCAATCCATACATAGATAGCGTACCTGATGTAATTTGTTGTAGAAAAAAATGTAAAATATAATATTCTAATGTATCTGGTTCTGATTTACTTAATAAATGAGATAATCTTGGTGCCAATCTTCGACGATTAACCGCATCAAAATCAGCATGTTTTATTTCTGAATGAATGATACATGGGCATAATGGATTTAAATATTCACATGTTCTAAAAAATAATTCTGTTTGTATTTCTATCTCTCTTTCAAATGATCTTTCAGATACAGTTTTTAATGTATGTCGTCTTCCTTTAATTGTTGATGTTAATGGAAATGTATGATTACTTACACCACATAATTTTATAATCATTTTATTTATACGTTGATCATTTCTCATCGAGACATAAGGCGATGTTTCTGATTCTACTAAAAATACGACTCCAAATGCACCACTAGTCAAATAAGATATTCTAAATTCTTGTAAAAATATATCCAAATCTTCTTCTTTTACAAACATCTTTATAATTTAAAGATATTTATTATAACTATTTAAAATGGATGATAAAGGTGCTTATTTTATTTCAATGGAGGGTAAATTTTATACATTGATTTATATAAAAACAAATACATTATCTAATTATCCAAAAGATAAAGTATTTATTGTTTATATTGATGAAGATGGTATAGATTATGTGTGCGATGGTATATTATCTTATGAAGATTTTGAAGAATCATTTAAATTTTATGATGTGTATTATTCTCATGAATTATCTGCACGTGAGTTATATGATGGGTTTAAAAATAAATTTCAATATCCACTTGAATTTTATGAGAGATGGAAAGTGATGGTTGAAGGACAGTTGAAAATTTAATATCTTTTTTATCTAATGAAAACAAAAAAAATAAAAGTGAAAAAAACAAGAAAATGGACAAATAAATATAAAAAAAGTATTAACTGTAACAATCCAAAAGGTTTCTCACAAAAACAGCACTGTAAATATGGACGCAAATAAAGGATTAGTATGTAAAATCTTCATTCAAAATACTTTTTAATATCATACCTAATGCTCTTGTCTCCATTTTTTGTTTCGCGTTTATAGAATTTTCTTTTATTTTATCTAATTCATAATATAATTCTGTTTTACCAAAATTTCCCCCCCCCAAATATTCTAAAGGTTTAAGTGCAGATACATCTTCAAATAAACTAATATCAAAATTACTCAACTTCATTTTTGTGACAAATGTTCCTCTATAAAAACCATGAGTTAAGTATTGTGTACTTGGTTGATATATGTAATATATTTTTCCAGGAATAAGTTGTTCGTATGGTATATTCATTTTTTATTATTATCGTTATATTATTTTATAATTCAATTTTTATTATATGAAAATGATAAAGTTATGTAGGTCCCACTTTTATATTTTTGAAAACTATTATATTCCGGACATGATTCAAAAAACATTGTATTATTTAATGATTATTATAAAAATTGAATATAAAAATAATCATTAAATTATACCACAATACCATGTCTTGTCCTGCCAAAGACCGAAATTATGCCTCGTGCCGATTCAGCCCTCAAGATACTTACTGTAAACATCATACTTATTTGAATGATTATACTGATGAAATGTTCAAGAAAACAAGCGTATGTTCTAGTTGTAAACTGTGGAAATTTACAGGAAGTTATGCAACATGCGAGGAATGTCGTGAACGAGCTGAAAAAGTTAGAAAAGAAATAAAGGATACTATTGTTTTATGTGCTAAAGATGGATGTAAATTCAAAAAAAGTGAAAATAAATATTGTGGTAAACATCAAACTATATTATTTGTTGAAGATACTGAATCATTGGGGATGAAAACTTGTAAAAATTATATTCGAGGATGTAGATCACAATTGTCACATTCCTATAAATTTACAAGATGTGAAGAATGTTTGAAACAAGAACGAGAAAAGGATCACAAACGACGTGGAACAATTTCTACAATTGAAGTTAAATTGAAAGAGAAGGCTTGTTCTACTTGTTGTAAAGTATTTTCAATGGAATCATTTCAAGGTTTACATGGCGAAACAAAAACTTGTTTGTGCTGTCGTGAGGCAAATAAACGTGCCGATGAGAAACGCGATGTAGAACATGTTCGAGAACTAGCTCGTAAAAATGAAAAGAAACCAGAGAGAAGGGCCGCGAAGTTTGCATGGAAAGAGGCAAATTATGAAAAAGTTGCTATGTATTGGATAGATGCACGTAAGAGACTTATTGAAAATGATTTGGAAGGTTATTTAAAGAAAAATGCTGAAACTATGAAAAAATGGCGTGATGCAAATCCTGAAAAAGTTCAAGAAATTAACATTACAAAAATTAATAATATTGATTCACAATATTCTGTATACAAAACATCTGCAATTTCAAAACAACTTGATTTTGAATTAACAAAAGGAGATTTTGTAGAAATGGTTGAATCACCCTGTTACTATTGCGGTATTATTCAAGAAAAAGGATTTAATGGTGTCGACCGTTTAGATTCTGATTCAGATAAAGGTTATATTATGTCAAATTGTGTAAGTTGTTGTCAATTTTGCAATATGATGAAGGGTTGTCTTGGTCCAACTATATTTATAAATCGCGTAGAACATATATCAACTCATTTGAAATTATTTCAGGGTAATCTACATTCGGAAGATTTTAAAGATATTGCAAACGTAAATTATAGTGATTACACATTAAGAGCAAACAGAAAAGAATTAGAGTTTGACTTATCCAAAAGTTTCTTCAATGAAAAAATAAAAGAACCTTGCTATTTATGCGGAAAACAAATATCAACTACTCATAAAAATGGATTAGACCGTTTTGATAGTGATATAGGTTATATTGAGAACAATGTAAATTCTTGTTGTGGAAATTGTAATATGATGAAAAGAGATTATAAATATGATAATTTTGTAAATAAATGTAAATTAATTTGTGAAAAAAATGTTAAACCGGCGCCTATTAAAATTAAAGCCAAGATAATATTTAAAATAAAGGTCAATGAAACACAAATAAATTCAGAACCAAATCTAGTAGTCGAAGTTAAATCTGAAAAGATAGTAAAAGAAAAAGATCAACAAGAAAAAACACAGATAGTAAGAGGTAATAAATTATCTCAAGATGAAAAGAGAGAAAAAGAACGACTAAAAAAACAAAAACAACGAGAAGTATTACGTGAAAAATATGGAGATGAAGAATTTAGAAAAATGCGTGCAGAAGAAATTGCTCGAACAAGGCAAAAGAAAAAATTAATTGAAGAATAATAAATGTAATACAATATTTGTATAATTGTATTACATTTATATGAAATTTAAAATAGTTTCAATATATTTTTTAATTTTATTAATAATTTGTTTAATAATGTTGGTCCCCTTAGTATGTTGGTCCCTACTAGACCATCCATACCTTTCATTAATTTGAATACGCAAGGCCCCCCATGCCCGACATAATACGAAGGACATTGTAGTTGCGAGCATAGACACGGACCTTGGCGGTGTTGACACCCTCTACAGTCGCGTTCGAAAGCACGAGCTGGAGAGTGGCATTGTCAATACGCGAGAAGTTGCAGGTGCCCGATGGTTGGTGCTCCTCTGGACGAAGGGCGAACGAGTAAACGTTGATGCCGGTGTCAGGAGCACGGGAGTGGTGCTGCCAAGGTTGGACCTGGTCGAAGTAGGTACCTTCACGCTCCGAGAAACGATCCTGGCCATTGAGCTGGAGCTTGGCAGTGACGACTGGGTTCTCGCCCCAACAATGCATGTCAAGGGAGGTCTCAGCAAGAACGAAGGTGCCAGCATCAGATACACCAGATTGAGGGCCACTGACCGAGTTAGCACCCTCCCAACCACCAGCACCAAGACCTGTGTTGAAGGAAAGGTTGGTTCTGATATCATCCGCACCAGCCTGATCGAATAAACCAGATGCAGTAATAAATGCACGAGAATCAGCACCAGTTGCGGCATCACCACCAAATGCCTTGACCGAGTTAGGAAGAGCATCCACAGCATCGGTGTAGTTGAATGGCTGAGCACCAAGAGCCTTGTTAAGAAGAGCACCACCAGTAGTGGAAGCACAGTAATCAACATTGCAATCTGGCTGAACAACCCAGATAAGCTCCTTGCACGGGTGGTTGAAGTTGAGGCGAATCTTGTTGGACGACGAACCAACGGATTCAGCACCAGTGTATTGAAGCTGTTCAATGAGGTACTCATGAGGATTCTGGGCCATACGTCTGCGTTCATCAGTGTCAAGATATACGTAATCAACATAGAGGGAAGCAGATACAAGCGACTGGGAGTAAGCATTGGTTACCTTAAGATCGGTGTTGTCAAAGGTGTTTAGAGACCTTACAGCCCAGAGGCACTCATCAATCGCACGAATGTCAATGTTAATCTTGACCTCGTGGTACTGGAGAGCAATAAGAGGAAGAGCAAGACCTGGGTTATTGCAGAACCAGAATTGAAGAGGAATGTAAAGAGTGGTCTCAGGGAGAGCATTACGAGGAGCACATACCTGGCGAGGGGCATCAGCACCACATGGACCATCAACGTTGGCGAACGATGGATCAGTCATGAAGGTGAGCTGGGTGGTGTTGCCAATCATCTTGAAGTAACCACGCTCCTGGTTCTTGTCAAGGGTA
>Ga0214921_10004357_pt1 | contig 20872 bp, 22 predicted proteins | sample LL1505_MetaG_FD_177992 | JGI IMG/M metagenome (GOLD analysis project Ga0214921, IMG submission 177992) | Freshwater microbial communities from Lake Lanier, Atlanta, Georgia, United States - LL-1505 | ecosystem: Environmental > Aquatic > Freshwater > Lake | place: USA: Georgia | collected...
CGTAGTGATCTAAAACTTTATCGCTGTATGCCATATATGTCCTTAAAAAAACTAGTGGGCAGCCCACTCAACTTTACTAATATCAATGCCATCTTTAAACATCTCCCACAATGGTGAGAGCTCTCTTAATTTTTCAATCTTGTCTTTTAATAATTGAATTGTAAAATCGACATCCGCTTCAGTGGTAAAGCGTCCAATGGAGAAGCGAATCGAGCTATGCGCTAATTCATCTGAGCGGCCTAATGCGCGCAATACGTAACTGGGCTCTAAACTTGCGGATGTACATGCAGAACCACTTGAGACTGCAATATCTTTCACTGCCATGATGAGTGATTCACCTTCGACATAGTTAAAGCTGATATTAAGGTTATGGGGGATACGGTGTGTTAAGTCACCATTCACATAAACTTCTTCAATGCTTTGCAAGCCTTGCAGTAATTTATCGCGTAATTTTTTGATGCGCTCATTCTCAGATTTCATTTCCAAGCGAGCGATTCTAAATGCTTCACCCATGCCTACAATTTGGTGCGTGGCTAGCGTACCTGAACGCATGCCGCGCTCATGGCCACCGCCATGCATTTGTGCTTCAATACGAATACGTGGTTTACGTCTCACATAAAGCGCGCCAATGCCCTTAGGACCATAAGTTTTGTGCGCAGAAAAACTCATCAAATCTACCGGTAATTTTTCTAAATCGATTTCAACTTTACCAGTCGCTTGGGCAGCGTCGACATGAAAGATCACTTTTTCATTTCGACAGATATTACCTAAAGCTTCAATATCTTGGATCACACCAATTTCATTATTGACAATCATGACTGATGCTAAAACAGTATCAGGACGAATCGCTTTTTTAAATTTTTCTAAATCGACCAAACCATTAGGCTCAGGCTCTAAATAGGTTGCCGTAAAACCTTCACGTTCAAGTTCACGCACCGCATCAATCACCGCTTTATGTTCGGTAGCAATAGTAAGGACGTGTTTACCTTTGGTGCTGTAAAAATGACTCGCACCTTTAATCGCTAAGTTATTAGACTCAGTCGCACCTGATGTCCATACAATCTCTCTGGGGTCAGCGTTCACAAGTTTAGCGACTTCTTCACGAGCTTCTTCAACTGCTTTTTCTGCAGTCCAACCGAAACTGTGGCTTCGTGATGCTGGATTGCCAAAATGTTCCGTAATATAGGGAATCATTTTTTCAGCGACACGTGGATCAATCGGTGTCGTTGCTGAATAATCTAAATAAATTGGTTTACGTTCCATATATTCTCTTTTATGCCGCAATCGCAGTGAGTTGTTTTAATGTTTGTAATTCTTTTTTTAATGCCTCAATAAATGATATGACATCATTCATTGTATTTTGGTTTCCAAAACTAATTCGCAATGCACCACGTGCTAAATCTTCATCAATACCCATCGCAAGTAATACATGACTTGGCTCTTTATTGACGCTTGAGCATGCAGAGCCACTTGCAATCGCAAAACCTTTTTTATCTAAAGCAGTGAGAAGGGTGGAGCCTTCAATGTCTTTAAATGCAAAGAAAGTTGTGTTGCTTAGTCTTTTTGTTTTTTCAGAAAAAATTACAGCACCTAATTCTTTTAAATGAAATTCGAGCTTTGTTTGCAGTTCGCGCGAACGCATGGATGATTCTTTTAAAGATTCCGAAATCAATTCACATGCTTTACCAAAACCTACAATTGCCGCTATATTTTCAGTACCACTCCTTAAATTCTTTTCTTGTCCGCCACCGTAAATCAGGGGTTCAATATCAGCGCGCTTATTTAAGATTAAGGCACCTACACCCTGAGGCCCATAAATTTTATGGCTAGACAGTGTCATTGCATCAATCTGAAGTTCATCAAAGCGCACATCTATTTTTCCAAAGGCCTGCACCGCATCTGTATGCGAGAGCGCTTTTTTTTCTTTTGCAAAATGAGATAAGCGTGACATATCTTGAATTGCCCCCGTTTCATTGTTCGCTAACATCACAGAGACAAGACTGATATTATTTGCAGTGATACTCTTATAAGCCTCATCCATGACCACCCCATCATGATTTACTTTTAATAAGTCTTGATGCCAACCTTGATGGGTTAATGCTTCCATAGGGCGAGCGACGCAAGGATGTTCAATATTGCTTCGTACTAATGTGCTTTGAGGATGTTTAATCGCCGCACCATGCACGATCATATTATTGGCTTCAGTGCCACCTGAGGTAAAAATGACTTCGCTAGGGTGAGCGTGAATCGCTAATGCAACTTGTTCACGCGCTTCTTCAATCGCGCTCCTAGCATGCCTGCCAAAGCTATGTTGACTTGTAGGATTGCCTTGTTGCATTTCAAAAAAAGGCATCATGAAGCCTAAAACTTTTTTGTCTATAGCCGTTGTCGCATTATGATCAAAATAAACTTTTTGCATGATTTAAATTAAGCGATTAATTTCTTGAGCGATTCAATTTGTCGTTCAAGAAAAAGATTGCATTCTCGCGAGTATTATCAGCGAGTGGCTTTTCTTCTTTAATTTTGATGCTCTCTACTTCAGAAACTTTTACAGGCTCAGGCATTTTGATGGGTTTACTTTCTATATTTTGCGCTTCAACTAAATTCGCTAGTGTTAAGCTTTCTAAGTAATCCAAAATTTTGTGATTAATAGCTGCCCATAGGTCGTGCGTGATACATCTTTTTCCCTCATGGCAATTTTCTTTGCCGTTACATTGTGTCGCATCAATCTCTTCATCGACAGCAATGATGATAGATTTCACAGTAATTTCATCGTAACCTTTTGCGATGTGATAGCCTCCACCAGGACCACGTGTACTTTTGACAATGCCTTCGCGACGCATACGACTAAAAAGTTGTTCGAGATAAGATAAAGAGATCGATTGTCGCTCGCTGATGTCAGCCAAGGTAACAGGCTTCTCTGACTCATTTAATGCGAGATCAAGAATGGCAGTAACCGCAAAACGACCTTTGGTAGTGAGACGCATAATGAGACCCTTTATCTTTAAACTTGTAAGAAACTTTTTTAGTTTCCGAAACTTAAAGTATAGAATAACCCATTAATTTAATCAAGTATTATTTAGACGCCTTTTTTTTGAGCGAGAAGGCTTTGGCGAGCTTAAGATCCTCATTAGCACGAGGTTTTAAGGCTTTGATTTGAGATTCCAAACGTTCAATGGTTTGGTTTTGTTTTTTAATTGCCGACATTAAATGATCCATATTTTTATGCATAGGATCGGGCTCATCTTTACCTACTGCATAAGCATTAAAGGCAGGTAATTGAACTTCACTTCTTTGTTTTGTTTTACCTTCCTCTTCGACAATACGCGCAGGAATGCCTACAGCTGTGGCCTTGGCTGGCACGTCTTTTACAACGACCGCATTGGATCCAATTTTAGCGCCGCGTCCAATGGTAATAGGACCTAAGATCTTAGCGCCTGCACCAATAACCACACCTTGTTTTAAAGTAGGATGACGCTTTCCCTTATTCCAAGAAGTGCCACCTAATGTCACACCATGGTAGAGCGTGCAATCATCTTCAATGATCGCGGTTTCACCAATGACAACACCCATACCATGATCAATAAATACACGACGACCGATCGTCGCGCCCGGATGAATTTCAATGCCGGTGAACCAGCGACCGATATGAGAAAGCATACGACCTAACCAGTAAAATTTAATTTGCCAAAAAGCGTGAGACAGGCGATGAATAAGTAAAGCATGCACACCAGGATAAGTCGTTAAAACTTCAAGTGTTGACCTCGCGGCTGGGTCGCGCTCAAATACAATGGCAATATCTTCTCGAATTTTTTTAAACATAGAACGAATTATCGCATGAAATGATTAACTTGACTAAATTGCTAGGTTAATAGAAAAGATCTTTTAAGCTTTTAATTTTTTTTGTACTTGCGTTAAGATGCCTCGCAAAATATTGACTTCATCGATTTCAAGTTGTGATCTTGCAAACAAAATATGAAGTCGCTGCATCAGCCGCTCCCCTTGTACTTTATCTAAAAATTCTATTTCATCTAACACGACTTCTAAATGTGATAAGAATCCCATCAGACTATCGTGATCTGCTAAGAGACTTAAGTCTTTTGTATAGAGTTTAGGGGGTTGTGTTGAGATATGTGCTTGTCTTAATTCATGACATACCACTTGAACAGCTTGCGCTAAATTAAGGGAGGAGTAATCAGGGTTGGCATGAATAAAACTTAATACCTGACATTGATGTGTTTCAAGATTAGAGAGTCCGCTCATTTCCGTTCCAAACACAAAAGCAACATCTGCAGTTTTAGCGACACGAATCATTTCATTTGCCACTTCGCGCACATCCAAATAAGGTTGCGACAATTCACGTCGTCTCGCAGATAAACCAATGGCTAGCTTGACACCCTTCAGTGCTTCTTCTAAATCACTCACCACGTGTGCATTTTTTAAAACATCATCAGCACCTGAAGACATGGCTGTGGCTTCAGGGTGTGGAAATTTTTTAGGATTTACCAAATAAAGCCTATGCATACCCATCGTCTTCATTGCACGAGCAGCAGCGCCAATATTTCCGGGATGACTTGTTTGGCAGAGGATGATACGAATGCGATCGAGTGCTTCTGAAGTAGCGACCATGGAGTTCCTTCATGTAAAATAGCATTTTATCAAGTCTATAAAAAAACAAAGATTTAAATAGACACGTTCTTATAAAAAAGAAAGAAATCCATTTATGCATCCGATGTTAAACATTGCAGTGAAGGCAGCGAGACGAGCAGGTGCCATTATTAACCGAGCATCGCAAGATATCGGAACACTTACCGTTAAAAGTAAAAACTTTAACGATTTTGTAAGTGAGGTGGATGTCGCGGCTGAGCGCGCGATTATTGATACTTTAAAAGATGCCTATCCAACCCATGGTTTCTTAGGTGAAGAATCAGGTTCAACATCGCATCAAAGTGATTTCATTTGGATTATTGATCCATTAGATGGCACGACAAATTTCTTACATAGCTTTCCACAATATTGCGTATCAATAGCTCTCCAACATAAAGGTGAAATTACGCAAGCGGTTATTTATGAACCCAATCGTAATGATCTTTATACAGCGACCAAGGGTCGCGGTGCTTTTTTAAATGACAAACGTATTCGCGTTTCAAAATGTGACAAGCTTCAAGAGTCTTTAATCGGCACAGGTTTTCCGTTTCGCGATTTTAAGCATCTCGATACTTATTTAGGCATGTTTAAATCCATGCTACAAAAAACAACAGGGATTAGACGTCCAGGTTCGGCAGCGCTCGATCTAGCTTATGTAGCCAATGGATCGCTCGATGGTTTTTGGGAGATTGGTTTATCCCCATGGGATATTGCAGCGGGCGGATTATTAGTTCGAGAAGCGGGTGGCATTATTTCAAATTTAAACGGTAAAGAAGGTTGGCTTCAATCAGGTAACGTTTTAGCGGCCTCACCTAAAATTTATGATGCCATAGTGGAAACCTTGGCACCCCATTTAACAGACGATATTAAAGTTTAGTGGTGATGACCACCGGCACCGTGCACGTGCTGGTGGGACACTTCTTCTTGGTTGGCTGAGCGCACATCTTTAATCGTTGCTTTAAAAATGATACGTTGACCCGCCCATGGATGATTACCATCCACTACGACTTTGCCATCAGCAATATTTGTCACGGTATATAAAATCACTTCCCCAGTTTCATCTTCCCCTTCAAATTGTGCACCTTCTTTTAAATTTTCTTGAGGAAACGCTGACGCAGGTTCTATTTGAACAAGTTCTGCATCGTATTCACCAAAAGCATCCACAGGTTCGAGCGCCAATTCAATCGTGTCACCAATATTTTTTCCGTGCATCGCTTCTTCCACTTTAGGAAAAATATTGTCATAGCCACCATGAAGATAAGCCACAGGTTGATCACTGGATTCTAAGACAATGCCATCGGCATCTTTGAGTTCGTAGGTCATGGTGACCACTGTATTCATGGAGACTTGCATAAAAATTTCCTTCAAATGTTTTTCTAATATTTTATAGGGGATGAAAGGGGTGAGGTGCGACTTTTTAAAATTATTTTAATGTCCGTGATCGTGATCAAGGAGCGAATAAAAATTAGAAGGTTTGAGAATGGTGGGTTTTGCAACCTTTAATTGTTTAGGGTAATCGCGACTAAAATGAAGTCCGCGACTTTCATGTCGTGCGATGGCTGACTCCACAATGAGTTCTGCGACCTGTAAAAGGTTTCTTAGCTCAATGAGATTATGACTGACTTTAAAGTTGGTATAAAACTCATGCACCTCATCACGTAGCATATGAATACGATGAAGTGCGCGTGATAAACGTTTATTCGTTCTCACAATACCGACATAATTCCACATGAATCTTCGTAATTCATTCCAGGTATGCGTGATGAGAATTTCTTCATCCGCATCGGTCACACGACTCTCATCCCAATGAGGTAAATCGAAAGTGGATGAGTCTACTTTTGAATGAAGAATGTGTTTTGCGACCGCATCACCAAACACTAAGCATTCAAGGAGCGAATTGCTCGCTAAACGATTGGCGCCATGAAGACCTGTATAGGCCGTTTCACCAATCGCATAAAGATGCGCTAAATCGGTTTGGCCGGATAAATCAGTCATCACACCGCCACAGCTATAGTGAGCCGCAGGGACAACTGGAATCCATTCTCGTGTGATGTCGATACCTAATGCTAAACAGCGTGCATAGATCGTCGGAAAGTGTGACTTAATAAAGTCAGGCGATTTATGTGAGATGTCTAAATAGACGCAATCGATACCGCGCTTCTTCATTTCAAAGTCAATCGCGCGCGCCACAATATCTCGAGAGGCTAATTCAGCTCTTTCGTCATATTCATCCATGAAACGTGATCCATCAGGCAATTTTAAAAGGCCGCCTTCACCTCTCACAATTTCAGAGATTAAAAAAGATTTAGCTTTAGGGTGGTATAGGCAAGTCGGATGAAATTGAATGAATTCCATATTGGCTACCCTGCATCCCGCGCGCCATGCCATCGCGACACCATCCCCTGTGCTCACATCAGGGTTGGTTGTATAAAGATAGACTTTACTTACACCACCCGCCGCAAGAATAGTTTCTTGTGATGAGACTGTAATCACTTTGCCTGTTTTATTATTTAAGACATAAGCGCCTAAGCATCGATTCGATTTAATCTTGTCCACTTTTAAAGATTTTTTTTCTGTGATGAGATCGACTGCAATATGGTTTTCTAGAATCGTGATGTTGGGATGCGATTTAACTTTATCGCTTAAGGTTTTTTGTATGGCTTTACCCGTCGCATCATTTGCATGGACGACGCGCCTATGGCTATGGCCGCCTTCTTTAGTTAAATGAAATTGATGTGTAGTTTCATCTCGACTAAAGGGTACATCTAAATCGATCAACCACTGAATGGCTTCCTTACCATGAGAGGCGACATAGCTTGCGACCTTGGGGTCCGTTAAACCACCCCCTACAAATTCGGTATCTTTTGCATGACTTTCAATGGAGTCTTCATTCGACATGACAGCGGCGACACCCCCTTGGGCCCATTGACTTGAGCTATCCAAGATCTCACGCTTACTGACAATGAGTACTTTTTTATGGTCAGCGAGCTTAAGCGCTGCGGTGAGCCCGGCTAGACCGCTACCTATAATAAGCACATCACAACGTAACATTTTGTGTATTTTTCATGAACTAATTAAAAGAGAGGACGTCCATCAGCATATATATAGTATGTTTTAGGTTTTTTTTGATTTTTAAGATTCATTCAGGGGTTTATAAAAACGATGCCAAGACTTAACAATAACATAGAACAAACTAAATTATCACTCGTTCAAGATAGGCCTGCCGTGTATACTTCAGAGCATGTTGAACCATCGCCAGTTAACCTTGTGAGTGAGAAAATAGAAAATCCGAATCGTGCACTTGATCAAGTTTTAGTAGAGAGCGCGCAAAAAGGGGATAAAAAAGCCTTTGGTCTTTTGGTTGAAAAATACCATAGAAAATTGGGTCGTATTCTTACCCGTATGGTGCGCGATCAAACTGAAATCGAAGATATTGTGCAAGAGACTTTTATTAAAGCCTATCGAGCGCTCCCTAATTTTAGGGGCGATAGTGCTTTTTATACATGGCTCTACCGTATTGGGATTAATACGGCAAAAAACCATTTAGTCGCGATGGGTAAGCGCCCTCGTAATATGACTGAATTTGAAAATGAAGATGGTGAGTTTGAAGAAACGCATCAAGTAGCGGAAGCTGATAACCCTGAGACAACACTGCTCACTAAAGAGATTGGGATTACAGTGAATACGGCGATTGAATCTTTGCCGGAAGAATTAAAGGTTGCGATTACGTTACGTGAAATTGAAGGTTTAAGTTACGAAGAAATTGCGGAGCTCATGGATTGCCCGATAGGGACAGTCCGTTCACGAATTTTTAGAGCACGTGAAACGATTGCAGAGAAATTAAAACCATTATTGTCACAACACAATAATAAACGTTGGTAGATTTATATTTAAGGAAAAATTTAGATGAAAGAAAAAATTTCAACACTCCTCGATGACGAACTCGATATTAAAGACTCGAGTCAAACAGTGTCAGAGATTATTAAAGACAAACGTTTACGTGAGCGCTTTGAAACCTATCAATTGATTCGCGATTCTATGAGAAATGAATTAAGTGACGCCACACTTTCATCTCAAGCTATTTTAGATGCGATTGATAAAGAGCCTATCCAAATTCAATTTGATAAACATAAAAAACTATCGGATGTGATTACTATCTCTAATCCTGATTGGATGTCTTGGCCGATCGCGGCATCCTTTATCGCGGTGCTCTTTGTGGGCGCTATGATCACGATGAATCCGTTTCAAATGAAGTCATCCAATGCTATTGAAATTGCAGAAGATATCCCTAATGAATACATTGAAGCCCATCAAATGCTAGCGCCGACCAATGTCGCGTTATATGTTGAAACGCAAGCTAAATAATTTTTTTATGCAGCGACTCGTTCTTGGTTTCATTCTTTCTCTTTTAAGTTTTTATGCGCAAAGTGCTGAGGATCCTTGGCTTCATCTAGAAAAGGCTTCTCAGGCTGCACGAAAATTAAGTTACAAAGGTATTTTTCTCTACCAAAACCATCAAGATTTTCGCTCCATTGAAATTACTCATTTAAATAATGGTGCAGAGGAATTTGCGCGTATTGTGACTTTAGATGGGAAGCCTCGCGAAGCTTTATCGCGCGGTAAAAATATGGTGGTCTTTAATCCAAGCAAAGAAAATGTGATGATTCAAGAAAGACAAAATCAAAGTCTTTTCCCTGCAATTTTGCCTCCAGACATTGAAAGCGTGAAGGCGATTTATACACTGCGATTTGCCGATCAAGAGCGCGTGGGTGGACGTGACGCACAAATCGTTTTTCTAGAGCCTAAAGATGAGTATCGATATCTTTATAAATTATGGCTAGATAAAGAATATGGGTTGATTTTAAAAATGAATATTCTTGATCACCAACAAAAAGTGATTGAGCAGGCGAGCTTTAATCAAATCGCATTATTTAGTGGCCAAGATTTAAATTGGTTTAAGCCCAGTGTAGATACGCATAAAAAATATATTATGGACGAAGCTTCTCTTAATAAAGTGTCACATGAAAAATATTGTACGATTGCGAATTTGCCAACTGGTTATCGAGAAGTAAGTCACGTCACAAGAATGATGGCTAATCAACCGCAGCCGGTGCATCATTGGATATTTTCAGACGGACTTTCTTTTGTATCTCTATTCGTCAATCCGATTCCAAAAGGACAGAAATCACGTGTCGGTGAAACGCAAGTCGGCTCATCAAATATTTTTGCACGCGTGATGAAAGGTAATCAAATTATGGTGGTAGGTGAAGTCCCACAAGCGACTATTCAAAAAATTGCGAACTCGATTCAAGATATCAAAGTCCATTAAATGATTGAAGAAGAAGCGATTGTCATTAAAGCGTCAAAAGAGAATGTCACACTCGAAGTCGTTCGAAGTAAGCCATGTGGTTTATGCGGACAAGTAAGAGGATGTGGCAATTCTATTTGGGGTAAAATTTTTTCACATCGCACAGGTTATATTGAAACTCGCAATCATTTAAATGCAAAGTTAGGCGATGTTGTCATTTTAGGTATTGATGAAACACTCATGCTTAAAAGCTCACTCATGCTCTATGGTGTTCCGCTTATGCTTATGTTTTTGGGTATGGTCATAGCTAATACGTTTGCAAAAGAGACGACAGAACTTTATGTTCTTTTGGGTGCTGTGATGGGTTTATTTTTAGGTGTTGTGCTGATTAAACGCATCGTCAATGAAAAGATGCAGATGTTTTATAATGAAGCCCAATTGATTCGTTTTAAATAATTTAATTTAAGGAATAGATAGACCATGTTAAAACGTTTTTTTTATATATACCTACTTCAATTATTTATCGTGACGGGGTTAGTCGCAAAGGAACTTCCAGACTTTACTGAGCTTGCTGAAAAACAAAGTGCAGTGGTTGTGAACATTAGTTCAATTCAAAAAAATCGTCAGAACACGATGATGCAGGGATCTCCTGAAGATGAACAAATGCAAGAATTCTTTAAGCGTTTTGGTATTCCAGTCCCTCCAGGCATGCCACCTCATAATGGTCGTGGCCAACAAGGAGCCCCAGAAAAGCAAGTGTATGCCACAGGCTCCGGATTTATTGTGACGGGGGATGGTTATATTTTAACAAATGCGCATGTGGTGAAAGATGCTGATGAAGTGATGGTGAAATTAAATGACAAACGTGAATTTAAAGCAAAGGTCATCGGCATTGATTTAAGAACCGATGTCGCCGTTCTAAAATTGAATGCGACCAATCTACCCAAAGTCACCATTGGTAACCCTGATACGATTAAAGTGGGTGAATGGGTCGCAGCGATTGGTGCGCCTTTTGGTTTAGAAAATACCATGACGGTAGGTATTGTGAGCGCTAAAGGTCGTGCACTCCCGCAAGAAAATTTTGTGCCGTTTATTCAAACGGATGTCGCCATTAATCCAGGTAACTCAGGCGGCCCTCTATTTAACTTAAAGGGTGAAGTAATTGGCATTAATTCACAAATCTATAGCCGTACCGGTGGTTATATGGGCCTCTCATTTGCGATTCCTATTAATGTGGCGATGGATGTCATGAACCAACTTAAAGCGAATGGTAAAGTCATTCGTGGTTGGTTAGGTATTGCAATTCAAGAAGTGACCAAAGAACTTTCTGAATCATTCGGTATGAAAAATACCAATGGTGCATTAGTCGCGGGTATCGAAAGAGGCGCGCCTGCAGAAAAAGGGGGTCTCCAACCCGGCGACGTCATTACTAAATTTGATGGCAAGATCATTGAATCTTCTTCCGATTTACCGAAAGCTGTGGGAAACACAAAACCAGGCAAAACGGTGGTGGCAGAAGTATTCAGAAAAGGAAGTGTTAAAACACTTAACTTAACGGTAGGTGAAATGCCATCTGATCAAGCTGAAGTGATTGCCAATAACAAGTCACCTGAAAAAGCGGAAGTCAACCGTTTAGGCTTGGCATTAAAAGAAGCACCTCCACAACAACGTAAAAAAATGAATGGTAAAAAAGGTTTACTCGTGGTGGATGCTCAAGGTTCCGCTGCAGCCGCAGGCATTCGACGTGGCGATATTGTCTTAGCCCTTAATAATAGCGAAGTCGAAAGTGCAGATGCTTTTGCAAAAGAAGTCGCAACTATCCCGAATGGTAAGACCGTAGCGCTTCTTATTTTAAGAAATGACGAGACACTTTATGTGCCGGTTAAGATCACGAATGATCGATAAATTAAGCTAGGCATAAAAGCTTTGTTGTAAAATACATGCTTTCAATCAAAGGCGCTTAAAGAGTTTTAAGCGCCTTTGTTATTAGGTAACCTAAGGCGTCATTATTCTTGATGGATAACATTAGAAACTTTTCAATCATCGCGCATATCGATCACGGTAAATCGACCTTGGCTGATCGTATTATTCAAACCTGCGGTGGTTTATCTGATCGGGAGATGGAAGCGCAAGTCTTAGATTCCATGGATCTTGAACGCGAGCGTGGCATTACCATCAAAGCGCAAACCGCAGCGCTTCAATACAAAGCCTTAGACGGTAAAATCTATAACCTCAATCTGATTGATACACCAGGACACGTGGACTTCACTTACGAAGTCAGTCGTTCTTTAGCGGCCTGCGAAGGTGCGCTTTTAGTGGTGGATGCAAGTCAAGGGGTTGAAGCACAAACAGTTGCCAATTGTTATACCGCGATCGATCAAGGAGTAGAAGTCACTCCTGTGTTAAATAAAATTGATTTACCCTCCGCGGATCCTGATCGTGTGATTGAGGAAATTGGCGATGTGATTGGCATTGATGCCACCGATGCGATTCGCTGCTCTGCTAAAACGGGAGAAGGTATTCAAGATGTATTAGAAACTATTGTTTCTAAAGTACCACCGCCAAAGGGGGATGCCACAAAACCTTTAAAAGCTTTAATTATTGATGCATGGTTTGATAACTACGTCGGTGTGGTGATGTTGGTTCGAGTAGTTGATGGTGTTTTAAAACCTAAAGACAAAATTAAATTGATGGCCACAGGTGATCAATATTTATGTGAGCAAGTCGGTGTCTTCACCCCAAAATCTAGAAGTAAAGAATCTCTCTCCGCAGGTGAGGTAGGTTTTATTATTGCGGGTATTAAAGAATTGGCGAGTGCCAAAGTAGGCGATACGGTCACGATCGCAGATAAGCCAGCCTCCGAGCCTCTAGGCGGATTTAAAGAAGTGAAGCCACAAGTGTTTGCGGGCCTTTATCCTGTGGAGTCGAATCAATTTGAAGCGTTAAGAACCGCTCTAGAAAAATTAAGTTTAAATGATTCATCGCTTCGCTTTGAACCGGAAAATTCAACGGCGTTAGGTTTTGGATTTCGTTGCGGCTTCTTAGGTCTTCTTCATATGGACATCGTGCAAGAGCGTTTAGAGCGCGAGTACGATATGGATCTCATTACAACCGCACCAACTGTAGTCTATGAACTTTTAAAACGAGATGGTGAAGTCACACAAATTGAAAACCCATCTAAACTACCTGACACTTCTCGCATCGAAGAAATAAGGGAGCCTATTATTCTCATTAATTTATTGATGCCGCAAGATTATGTAGGTCCTGTCATGACCTTATGTAATGGTAAGCGCGGCATTCAAAAAAATATGCAGTACTTAGGTCGTCAAGTCATGCTTACTTACGAGATGCCATTGAATGAAGTGGTGCTTGATTTTTTTGATCGATTGAAATCGATCTCAAAAGGTTACGCGTCGATGGATTATGAATTCTTAGAATTTAGAGCGGCTGATTTAGTGAAGCTTGATATCATGGTGAATGGTGACAGAGTGGATGCGCTTTCTTTAATTGTGCATCGTTCGAATAGCGTTTATCGCGGACGTGAAGTCGCTGCCAAGATGCGTGAATTGATTCCACGTCAAATGTTTGATGTGGCGATTCAAGCCTCCATTGGCGCTAATATCATTGCACGCGAAACAGTCAAAGCGATGCGCAAAAATGTGCTCGCTAAATGTTATGGTGGCGATATTACACGTAAGAAGAAATTATTAGAAAAACAAAAAGAGGGTAAGAAGCGCATGAAGCAAGTAGGTAATGTTGAAATTCCTCAAGAAGCGTTCTTAGCTATTTTAAGGGTGGAAGAAAAATGATTTTTGCGTTGATCATGGTTATTGTTTTAACAATCACAGGACTCATTTGGCTATCCGATATTTTTGTCTTCAGCAAAAAAAGAGCGGCCAATGCAAAAGAGCCGATACTCATTGAATATTCAAAAAGTTTTTTTCCAGTTATCTTTTTAGTATTTTTTATTCGCTCATTTATTGCAGAACCTTTTAAGATTCCTTCAGGTTCGATGATGCCAACCCTTTTGGCGGGCGACTTTATTTTAGTCAATAAATTTACGTATGGCATTCGTGTACCTATTTTAAATTACACGATGATAGAAGTAGGTTTACCTAAACGTGGAGACGTCTTTGTCTTTCACTATCCACCAAAACCTTCTATTGATTATATTAAGCGCGTGGTCGGTCTTCCAGGGGATGTGATTGAGTACAAAAGTAAAACGCTTTTTATTAATGGTAAAAAAATAGAACAAACATTTATCGATAAATATCCTTACACGATGAATGAGATTCATCATATTGAAGCTAAAGAATTTAAAGAGGCTTTAGGTGATGTGAATCATTCCATTCTGATTCATGATTTACCGGGTGACGATTTTAAATTTGAAGTCCCTAAAGGCCATTACTTAGCGTTTGGTGATAACCGAGATAATAGTGCTGATAGTCGTGTTTGGGGATTTGTGCCTGAACATCATTTAGTGGGTCGCGCTTTTTTTATTTGGTTTAACTTCAGTGAATTTAAACGTATTGGATCCATCATTCATTAATGGATAAAGAACGCCAAGCCTCATTAAGTCGGATTATTCATTACACATTTAATGATCCTTCTTTTATGATCATGGCGCTCACGCATCGCAGCTTTTCAGCCCAACATAATGAACGTCTCGAATTTTTAGGTGATAGCGTATTAAGCTTTCTTATTGCAAACGAACTCTACAAAAGATTTCCTCGTATCGATGAGGGAGACTTAAGTCGTTTACGAGCACAACTCGTTAAAGAAAGTTCATTGAGTACCATTGCAACATCCATGGGCTTAGGTGACTTTATTCGATTGGGTGAGGGTGAACTCAAAAGTGCAGGCTGGAGACGCCCATCAATTCTGGCAGATACTTTCGAATCGATGATCGGTGCTATTTATTTAGATGGCGGTATTGAACCCACCCATCAATTTGTTTTACGTTTCTTTGAAACACAATTAAATGAAATCGATCCTAAATTAATTCAAAAAGATCCCAAAACATTATTGCAAGAATTACTACAAAGTAAGAAGAGTGATTTACCTATCTATACGGTAGTCTCGATTGAAGGTGAAGCGCATAGCCAAACCTTTACGATCGAATGCCATATCAGACAATCAAATATTAAAACGCAAGGTGTCGGTAACAGCCGACGCATTGCCGAGCAAGAGGCAGCATCGAAAGCTTACCAATTAATGTTGGAGTCTATTTAAGTGAGTGAACATAAAGTCACACGCTGTGGCACCATTGCGATTGTGGGACGACCTAATGTCGGTAAATCGACACTCCTTAATTATTTGGTGGGAAGTAAAATCAGTATCACCTCCAAAAAAGCACAGACCACGCGCTATCAATTGTTAGGTATTCAAACGATTGATGACACCCAATTTCTTTTTATTGATACACCTGGATTTCAATTAAAACATTTAAACCTTATGAATAAAGGTTTAAATAAAACAGTCAATCAAGTTTTGAGTGATGTGGATGTAGTTCTCTTTGTGATTGAGTCTCGCGGGATGACAGAAGAAGATCAAGCGGTGATGAAACTTATTCCTAAAGATCGACCCACGATTCTCGTCATGAATAAAGTAGACTTAATGAAAGATAAGAATGCGCTTTTAAAAGAGATTAAAATGATGAGTGAGTCTTATAGTTTTAAAGCGATGGTCCCTGTGTCTGCCAAAAAAAATAAACATCTCGATCATTTATTGTCGACGGTGCGAGATTTTTTACCTGAACAACCTTTTATTTATGGTGAAGATGAAATTACTGATAAGAGTGAGCGCTTTTTAGCATCTGAGATTATTCGTGAAAAAATATTTCGTTTAACCGGACAAGAAGTGCCTTATTCCATTGCAGTTGAAATTGAAAAATTTGAAGTCGAAGGTAATTTGCGTCGCATCTTTGCTGCCATCATTGTAGATAAAGAAAGTCAGAAACCGATGCTGATAGGTCGAGACGGTGAAAAGTTAAAACAGATTTCAACTGAATCAAGACAAGACATGGAAGAACTCTTTGGTGGTAAGGTATGGCTTGAAACTTGGGTGAAAGTCAAAAGTGGCTGGTCAACAGATCAGCGCGTTTTAAAATCATTAGGCCTTTAATTTTTTAAATGGCAACTCCAAGTCATCGTCAAGAAAATCAGCGTGTATATATCTTGCACACTTATCCCTTTAAAGAGACAAGTTTAATTGCAGAAATTTTCTCAGAAAAATTCGGCCGCATTCCAGTCGTCGCCAAAGGCGCTCGTCGTCCTCGATCATCCATTCGTGGCATGCTTCAATCTTTTCAAGTGCTTCTTGCGAACTGGTCAGGAAAGTCAGAGCTTAAAAGTTTAAACGGATTGGAGTGGTGCGAGAAACTTACTATCCTAGAAGGTGATGCATTGATGTGCGGCTTTTATCTTAATGAATTGATGATTCGTTTATTACCAAGAGATGAGCCTCACACTGAACTCTTTCATTTTTATCATGAAACGATTCTCGCATTAAGTGAAGGTCATGAGCTCACCATCACATTAAGACGGTTTGAGTTAAAACTTTTACAAGCCTTAGGATATGCCGTCACCCTAGATCATGATGAAGATTCAAACCCAATTATCCCTGATAAAATATACCGTTATGAAGCAGAATACGGCGCATGTGATCTAACGAAGACAAATCGTGGTATTAAAGTCTTAGGTAAAACTTTACTTGATATGGCACATGATCAATATCTCGATAAAGAGACACAGCAACAAAGTAAGCAATTGATGCGTTATTTATTAGGGTTTTATTTAGGCGACAAACCCCTTCATTCAAAACAGCTCTTTGTCGATTTACAAGGATAAAACAAATTATGATTAAGCTCGGTATTAATATTGATCACGTAGCCACACTTCGGCAAGCACGTGGGACCAAGTATCCAAGTGTGGTTGAGGCAGCCCTTCGAGCTGAGCAAGCTGGTGCTGATAGCATCACACTTCATCTTCGTGAAGATCGTCGTCATATGCAAGACGAAGATATCTTCGCTATTCGACCTCTTCTTCAAACAAAAATGAATTTAGAATTAGCTGCGACCGACGAAATGATTGCTATTGCATCACGCGTCAAACCTCAAGATGTATGTATTGTGCCTGAAAGACGTGAAGAGCGGACCACCGAAGGTGGTTTGAATATTAAAGAGACTTACGATCACCTCTACCGTGCAACACAAACATTAGGAGAGCAAGGTAGTCGTGTTTCTCTTTTTATTGCACCCGATTTAAAAGACATTGATCTCGCAAAAAAAATAGGCGCACCCGTCATTGAAATTCATACCGGAAGTTATGCAGACGCAGAAGATGAAGTCACCAAACAAAAAGAATTTAAACGTGTTCAAGATGCGGCAGAACATGCTTTATCTTTAGGTCTTGTCGTGAATGCAGGTCATGGTCTTCATTATCACAATGTGAATTTAATCGCTGGTATCCCTGGTATTGAAGAACTTAATATCGGACACGCGATCGTGGCACACGCATTATTTGTAGGTTGGGATAATGCAGTACGTGAAATGAAATTATTATTACGTACCTATTCGAAGTAATTTTTAAAAAGATAATCCTATTATGATCTTTGGTATTGGTACTGATGTTGTTGAAGTTTCTCGCATTCATGACTCCATTGAAAAATTTGGTGATACATTTGCGCGTCGAATCTTAAGTGACTCCGAATTTGAAAGTTATTTAAAGTCATCTACGCAATCTCGTTTTTTGGCGAAACGTTTTGCCGCTAAGGAAGCCTTTGCAAAAGCGCTAGGCACGGGTTTTAGATCACCCGTTCGCTTTCAAAATATTATTGTAGGTCACGACGACTTAGGAAAACCTATTCTAGAATTTGATGATGAATTAAAAAGTTACTTAAAAGAAAAAAATATCTTAAGTCAGCATATTTCTATTTCAGATGAAAAAAATATTGCGACTGCCTTTGTGGTTCTCGAAACTTAAAACATCCTATGGAAGACATTGATTTTAATCGACGCTTTGGTGGGGTCGAACGTCTTTATGGGAAAAAAGCGTTAGATCGTTTTAAGAATTCACACGTTTGTGTGATTGGTATTGGCGGTGTAGGTTCATGGGCCGCTGAAGCATTAAGTCGTAATGCGATCGGCAAAATCACACTAATTGATTTGGATCACATTGCAGAATCCAATATTAATCGACAAATTCACGCACTCACAAGCACGCTTGGAAAATCTAAAGTGACAGCCATGAAAGAAAGAATGCTCGAAATCAATCCTATGTGTGAGATTGATACCATCGATGACTTTATTTCTAATGAAAATATAGAGACGCTCATAAAGCCTCATTTTGATATCGTGATTGACGCGATTGATCACGCATCCCTTAAAACAAGTTTGGCACTTCATGCTTTGGAAAAAAAAATCCCACTCATAATGACAGGGGGAGCAGGCGGTCGTATTGACCCATCATGTATCAAAATTGCTGATTTAAGTTTAACCCACGGGGATAGACTCACAGCCAAGATTCGGCATGACGTTAAAAAAGCTTTGCAATTAAAAGAATCACAAAAAGTAGGTATTGATGTCGTCTTTACAGATGAGGTCATGATAAAACCTGATGGCACTTGTGAAACGGATGAAGCGCTTACAGGCCTTCATTGCGGAGGATATGGTTCAAGTGTTATGGTCACAGCCACATTTGGATTTATAGCAGCATCACTCGCTTTAAAGAAATTGCTCTAAAAGTCGTGATAGCCCTTGAAATTTAATTTGTGATCCCCATCTTAAATATAATCTCATATTAATTTTTTTTAAAAGGTAATCGCTATGGCAACAAAAGAAAATGCATCTGAAAAATTAGTCTTCCAGGCAGAGGTTAAACAACTCCTCCATCTCATGATTCACTCTTTATATAGTAATAAAGAAATCGTGATTCGTGAATTGATCTCTAATGCGAGTGATGCTGCAGATAAATTACGTTTTGAAGCGCTAAAAGATGCGAGTCTTTATGAAAAAGATTCTGAATTAAAAATTAGATTAAGCTTTGATAAAAAAAATCGGACCTTAACTATCTCTGATAACGGTATCGGTATGAGCCGAGATGAAGTGATTAGTAATATTGGTACGATTGCGAGATCAGGTACAAAAGAATTCTTAAATAATTTAACAGGCGACCAAGCTAAAGACGCTAATTTAATCGGCCAATTTGGCGTAGGCTTTTATTCTTCATTTATTATTGCCGACAAAGTCACTGTGATTACAAGACGGGCAGGTGCCTCACAAGGTATTCAATGGGAATCCAAAGGTGAGGGTGAGTACACCATCAGTGACATAGAAAAAAATACCCGTGGTACTGACATCATTTTGCACCTTAAAAAAGATGAAGATGAATTTTTAAGTGACTGGACATTGAAAAGCATTATTAAGAAATATTCAGATCACATTACACTTCCGATCGTCATGAAGAAATCGGAATGGAAAGACGGTGAAGAAGTGCCTACAGATGAAGATGAGACCGTGAATGCGGCTTCAGCACTCTGGGCTCGAAATAAAAATGAGATTAAGGAAGAAGAATATAACGAGTTCTATAAAAATCTTTCTTACGATCAAGAGCCGCCACTTACCTATTCACACAATCGTATCGAAGGTAAGCAAGAATATATTTCACTCCTTTATGTACCAGCGAAAGCTCCATTCGATTTATTCGATCGCGAACGTCACCATGGCGTAAAACTTTATGTGAAGCGTATCTTTATTATGGAAGCTTCAGAAAAACTCATGCCAAATTATTTACGCTTTATTAAAGGTGTAATTGATAGCGCAGATTTACCTTTGAATGTTTCGCGAGAAATTTTACAAGACAGCAAAGAGGTTGAATCAATTCGTGCGGGCTCTACTAAAAAAATTCTAGATCTTCTAGAAGAGATGAGTGAAAAAAAACCAGATGACTATAAAAATTTCTGGAAAGAATTTGGTACGGTGATGAAAGAAGGTCACAGTGAAGATTTTGCGAACCGAGAAAAAATCGCAAAACTTTTCCGCTTTAATTCCACACACGAAGAAACAGATGCGCAAATTGTTTCTTTAAAAGACTATGTGGCTCGCATGAAAGATGGACAAGAGGCGATCTACTACATCACAGCTGATTCATATGAGGCAGCAAAGCATAGCCCTCACTTAGAAATTTTTAAGAAGAAGGGAATCGAAGTTTTATTACTCAGTGATCGTGTCGATGAATGGTTACTTTCTACCTTCAATGAATTTGATGGAAAGAAATTACAATCGATTGCAAAAGGTGATCTTGATTTAGGAAAGCTCGAAGACGAAAAAGAAAAAGAAGAGAAAAAGAAAATCGAGAAGGACGCGAAGTCACTCGTTGAAAAAATTCAAAAAGCATTAGGTGATAAAGTAAAAGAAGTGAAAGTCACACATCGCTTAACTGACTCCCCTGCATGCTTAGTCGCGGGAGAGCATGATTTATCAGGCAATCTAGAGCGTCTACTTAAAGCTGCAGGACAAAAGACACCGGATACAAAACCAATTTTAGAAATCAATCCAACACACAAGCTCATTCAAAAGCTTGAAAATACAAGTGATTCAGCACGTTTTAATGATTTTGCTGAAGTGATTTTTGATCAGGCCTTGATTTCTGAAGGCGGTCAACTGAAAGACCCGGTTGCCTTTGTCAAGAAAATTAACCAATTTTTAGTCGAATAGCCTCTATTTTAGGGCTAGATATGTTTGACAGCCCTTAAAAAAAGATGCTATAGTCTCACCTCTCTGCGTCATGTACGCAGATCGATCGCGGGGTGGAGCAGTCTGGCAGCTCGTCGGGCTCATAACCCGAAGGTCACAGGTTCAAATCCTGTCCCCGCAACCAAGATCAAATACCGTTCTTTAACAAATAGACAACTGATAAG
>Ga0214921_10004358_pt1 | contig 20868 bp, 21 predicted proteins | sample LL1505_MetaG_FD_177992 | JGI IMG/M metagenome (GOLD analysis project Ga0214921, IMG submission 177992) | Freshwater microbial communities from Lake Lanier, Atlanta, Georgia, United States - LL-1505 | ecosystem: Environmental > Aquatic > Freshwater > Lake | place: USA: Georgia | collected...
AATTAGTTTGATCTATTATATATATATATATATATATATATATTAACCATTTATTTTTATATCAATGAATCAAAATCATTATTGCTAAATAAAATATATCCGTTGTTGATTGATTGATCACTTTTTCCGTATATATTATCATAAAAATATAACATAACCATCAATATTATTACGAATATCAATATACATACATTGTTTATCTTTGATAAACAACATCTTCCATAATTAATATTTGATTTATTTGTTGTATCTGATAACATCTATATAATATTATTTATTATATAATAATTTACAATATAATAAAAAATCAATTATTTAGAATAATATATATAAGACAATAATATATATATTATGGATAATATTATAGATATGGCCGCAGTAGAAAATAATAACAACAATAATGATTTAGTTTTAAACAATTTTAGTTTCAATTTGAATGAACTACATACGAATTTGATTCTTATTTCAAAAATTGCAGCAGGAAATAAACTAATTATTAAAGATAATTTATTAAATATAGATGTATCAACATTACCATCATTAACAAGATGGTATAATTCAGTAAATCGAAATAAATGTATTGAATTTATACAAATCGTAATGAAACAAACATATAGTAAAATAGATGAGATAGTGAAGGATCCGAATTATAATGCATCAATGAGTGAGGATAGAAATATTGCTATACAACGGTTTCAAACTGAGTTAAAGAATTCAATTGAGGGTTTATTAAATTTGAAAGTTACATATAATAAAGATCTATTAACAGTATCTTCAATAGATGTTATTATTGATGACATACAAAATAGAATAACATATATAGATGGTTTATTAAAAATATCAAAAACATTTGGACCTGTAAAAGACAGACAATAATAAAAAAAAATATAATATATATAATATGAAAAAATCAAAATCAAAAGAAAATTTATTAGATATAGAAAAAAAATATAAATCAAAAGATAATATTATTTTTAGACATATGGTTAATAAAAATTATTTTAAACCATTACCAAATCCAATAGTAGACCAATTTTTATTAGAATTAAATTTCTATGGTTTAATAAGCGATAATGATATTAAAGAGATAGTAGAGGAAAAGTTATTAGATATAGATGATTAGATAATTTTAGATCTCATATAATAATATGTATCATCGTGTAATATAAATTCTTTTATTTTTTTGAATCCATTATTTTCATAACATTTTAATGCTGGTATATTATTGTGTTTAACAAATAGTTCATATTTTTTAAGATATTTTTTAGTTGAATCAATAATAAATTTGAGTGTGTTTTGACATATTTTTCGATTTCTATATTCTGGATTAGTATATATTAAATTAAAATATCCTAATTTTTTTTTTAGATTATAGAAAAATCGACAAGTACTCACAATATCATTTTTTTTATATATTATAAAAAATTTGGTGACATCATCTATTCTATCATTGATATATTCTTTAATTAAATCAAAAATTTGGAAATTTTCATTACCTCTATAAAGTCTGATTGTATTTTCAAGAGATGTTATAAATTGTTTATCGTTTCTAATTAGATCAATTAAACCAGTTATGTCAAATATTTTATATTTATATTTTACATTATTGATTGTGATTGAACCATTCTTGTTTTTTATAATATCCATAATAATAGATATTATAAAAATATCCAAAATCAAAACATAAGATAAAAGTCTTGCTGATATAAAATATAAGTCTTGTGCTAAAATTCAAAATATAAGATAAAAGTCCTGCTGATATAAAATATAAGTCTTGTGCTAAAATTCAAAATATTAGATAAAAGTCTTGAGCACCGCACAGACTTATTATCTTAGTATAAATACGTAACGCGTATTTATACTAAGATGTATAAGAACTATAATCGGTTATCGTCAGATTAGAATGAGCATTTGTTTAAGATTAAAAAAATTAAATAATAATATTGAGTATATGTTTATTCTAATGCGAAAAAATAAAATAATTTAATATTATATATATATATATATGCTGATGAATAATTTAATTGATTTTTCATTATTAAATGCAAAAGAAGGCAAATCAGGTAGCTCTGTTTTTCAGCCTTTGTATTTTCAATATGGAGGTGATAAAAATTATTATTATATAAACGATGATGGTTCGATAGGTAAACAACTAAGAGGACCTATATATATTGAGTTGATTAAAAATAAAAAAGGAAGTGCGAATATAAAAGGGACCAATTATACACTTACAAAAATAATGAAAAAACCCCCGCATTATAAAAGCTATGAGTGCGAATTATTTAAATTGGAGTATGGAAACAAAACAGACACATTGATTTTAATTGATGAGGGTTTAATTATTGAATTTAACAAAAAAATAAAGGAATTAAAAGCACAATCTGCACAATCTGCACAATCTGCACAATCTGCACAATCTGCACAATCTGCACAATCAAATTGGGTAGAAACGATTGTAAAACAATTACACCCCAAAGAAGTATTTGCTGCAAAAAAACATTTTGTGATTGAAGAAGAAATAGAAAATTCGATAAAAACATTAAAGAGCCAAAAATTAGAAATAACGGACGCACATATATCAGAAGAATCAGGAAAAATTGTAAAAAAGGAAATAGATTCAGATAATGGGAAAGATGAAATAATGACATCTATGAAATTTACAGAACGTTTGACACAAATTGATGAAAAATCATTATCCAATATAAGGGGCGAGATACCTGGTATAATTTTTAATAAAGAGGCATTAGAATCGGGATTTAAATATGAATATATAGAAAAATTTCTAGATATGCGTTTTAAAAAAATAAGTGAAAATGCTAATAAATCGAAAAATATAATAGAGAGTTTAATAGGTTTAAGATTAAAAACCCCAAAAACGATACTACCCAAAAAACCCGATAAAGAAATAAAAGCTTTATTAAATCCCCATATAATAGTGCCTGAAAATCCATTATCACTGAAGGAAATTAAATATACTGATGAACAACAAAATGAAATGTTGGATCGTTTCCAAATTAACGATGAATTTAATAAATTAAGAATAAAGTACTATATTTTAGATGGAAATCATACTTTTATTGATGTATATCTATCATTATATTTTTTTATTCAAGATGAAAATATAACTATTGATAGTGTCAAGCAAAAAATAAAAAGTTTTAAACCCCCACTCCCCAAGTTGCCGGAACCATCTGACCCCAAGTTGCCGGAACCATCTGACCCCAAGTTGCCGGAACCAACTGATATGGAATCATATAAAATTGAAGACAAACAAAATATTATAAACTATATGACGGTCCACATAATAAAAAAGGATCATCATAAAAAAATATTGTCAATTATTAATTTAATTTTTAGTAATCAACTTCTAAAAAATCATATTGAAAATGCAATCAAACTTATTATTTATATATTTAGTATCAATTTATTTTATGAACAGTTCTTTGGATTACCGGATGAGGATATAATTAGGTATTTAACTAATTTTTGTGTGTCTCGAGATAAAGAAGTGTTAGATGTATTGCAACCACCATTAGGATACAATATATATTATAATTTTCCGTTAACGATGTATACAACTGATGAACAAAAATATTATTTAGAAAAATATAGGCATGGACTTGTTCCATCTAGAGCTTTACGTTTTATACGCAAATTATTATCGTCCCCAAATAATAATTCTACGCAAATGTGTTCAATTAATTATATCATAGGTTTGAAATATACAAATAATATAATTTATGATAATTATGAACAACTTGTTTTTGATACAGTAATACTATTTCAAAAAAGACATAAAATATATGAAGATTCACACAATAATATCGAAGAATTGTTCAAAATTTTTTTTGGTATTTATTATAAAAAACGCGATATGAGTTTGGCTGATTCCAAAATATTATTACTATTAGATACTATTTATTCAAAAATCAAAAATATTAGTTATGTGAAAAAAATATTTGTAATTTTTTTGTTGTGTGCCAGTATCAATTTTTTTCATTTATTAAATAATTTTTTAATGATTGTATTGGTTGGGAGTGATGAATATATGGAACAAAAAATATTGTCTGAAACTGAAGAATATATTTATGAACAATTGCGAAAAATAGATGAGAGTGCAGTATCAAGTTATCGACAGCTGTTTCCTAATATAAGTCCATTAAGTATGCATGTGAATGGCTTGATAGATAAATATTTTCAAGCTAAAGAAACTGAAAAAAAGGCCGAAGAATTAAAAAAACAGAAACGAGCAGAAACAAAAAAAGCAAGAAAAAAAGCAAAACAAGAACAGCGAGAAGCAGAAGAAACAAAAACACAATTAGAAAAAGCAATAAAAATACAAGATGAATTATTGGCCCAAAAAACAGAAACAGACCAATATATGAAATCACTAACCCCTCAATTATCTGGTTTAGAATTAGATCAACAATTAAGATTAATAGCAAGATCGATTCAAGCTGTTGGTGAACAATATTTAAAAAATAATTTATTTGAAAAATATTTAAATTTAGCTTTTGACTATTTTACTCAAAAATCAGAAGAGATTAATAAATTGATGGATCCTTTTGGTAATGCAAATAGATCTATATCAGAAAACAGAGATATTGCTCAATTAAGTAAATTACTTGAATCATGTAATACAAATTTTATGTCTATGAAACCAATAATTTCTAATATGAAGGAAATTTACGAAACAGTTCGAGATTTTGATGATGAAAACCCAGAATATGAAGAACAAAATGAGGAGCTGATCAACGGTGTTTTTGAAAAGTATAAGGAGGTTACGAAATATAAAGAAAAGGCCGCTCATATAAAAAATAGATTAATAGATCATATAAAGGATTTAAAACAACAAGAATCACAAAGAGAAACAACAGAAGCTAAACAAAAAAGAAAGAAAGCTGCAGAAGAATTGGAAAGGAAATTAAAAGGTAATAACTTAAAATATGGATATATAAATGGAGAAATATTAATTTCTGAATTATCTGATGATGGTGCTTATAAATTATTGCCGACAAAAAATATTGATATAATAATTGATTATGATATGGAAGATGAAATATTTCCTAATATAAAACGATATGGACGTGCAATTGAATCATTGAACTCTATGGATACAACATATTATAAATTTGCTAGTGTTATCAATGTATTTTTCAGGCACAAAATAGAAATTTTATATAAATTATTAATGAACCTTAATCAACATTTTAAACAACCTCAATATAAATTTAAAATAAATGTCGTCTTAGAACGACATATTTATGATTTTAGATATGAGAAAGCATTTATATTTTTAACCTGTCAATATAGAGACAAAATTATTAATCTTGGACATATATCAATATTTAATAAAACAGGAGTAGCACAACCTGCTACCGCTGCTACTGCTACTGCTGCTACTGCTGTTCCGGCTGTTGTACAACAACACGAACCAAATATACATTACTCAGTTGCAGGTTTTGGTGAAAGACGTGAAAATAGACAGGACAATCTCCCAGCATACAGATTATGTTTAAACAAGTTTAGTGATCAACCAATCATCGTAGATTGTGAACAACGTAGATTTCGACAAATTCCATTTCAAGAAGTTATAATTGATATACAATCAATAATTGGTAGAGACCAAACTATGCAAATACAAAATGATAAATCTTTATCACGTATTGTTATTGAATTTTTCATAACTGAATTTTTTAGATTAATCAGAGAAAAAATATCGCAATATACCGGACCAACAGCACAGTCATCCGCATCACCCGCATTAACAACAGCAACAGCATTGCCAGCAAGAGCATCAAGAGCATCACCAACACCAGAAGAAATATCACAATTCGCATCACAATTCGCATCACAATTCGCATCACCCGCATTAACAACAAGAGCATCAAGAGCATCACCAACACCAGAAGAAATATCACAATTCGCATCACAATTCGCATCACCCGCATTAACAACAAGAGCATCAAGAGCATCACCAATACCAGAAGAAATATCACAATTCGCATCACAAATCGCATCACCATTCGCATCACCCGCATTAACAACAAGAGCATCGCAACGTCAAGGATCAGTATTATCATCCACAGCAGTAGCACGGCCACGTCAACCACCAAGTGATTTAAAAATTGGAGATAAGGCTCTATTATTAGGAACCGACAGACATGTACCCAACCAAATTGTGACTATCCTAGAAATAAAACCTAACTCAGATGGATCTTTTAGTTATTATGTTGCTGATGATGTCGCTATAAGAAGAGATCCAATTGCGGAGAGAGATTTACAAAAAATAACTGAACCATCATCAGCACCAGGTGGTTATTATTTTGATACATTTATTCATCATTGTTATTAAAATACAGTTTCTTAAATTATAGACATTCATAGACAATAATATATATTTAGCGTCTTTAGACGCTAAATGTCTATATTTATCTATGAAATTTTTAACAGTTAGAATCAAAATATCTAAATTATTATATATAAATATTGTGGTAATTAAATTAAAAATTATGATGGTAATTGTTGTAGATTTTTATTAAATATAATAAATTCATAGAGTTCAGGTAATCAGTTCTTATTAAAAAATTGATAAATTAAATATTAGAATAATTTAAAAAAACGTTAATATATTAATAATATATGGCTGCTGCAAATGACCAAACAATATTTCCAAATCTTCAACAATTAATTCCCAATATTAATAACGACTATCAAAGAGCAATTTTAAATAAACTATTAACGAGAGCCGAAGAAGATAAAATCTATTTATCAGGATATGAGGCAAATATAGATCCAAAAAAGAAGGATGTGATAGGGACTATTAAAGTATGGGGTTCATTAAAGAAAGGTGTTAGAGAAGCATATGATGTTAAGATTTACAAGAATAATCCAGAGAAGGGATCATTATATTGTTCATGTGCGGACTGTAAATTTAACGGAGTAAAGAAAAGTTCAAGTTGCAAACACATATCATTTGTAATAGTTAGAATTTTAAAATTGTTAGATGTTAATTATTTTTCTACAAAACAATTAAATGAATCACAAATAGCCCAACTAATTGCGAAATTAACAACTGATACAGTTCTTAAAGATATTGAATTAACAAAAATATCAAGATCAATTACATTATCAGATTATAAAACATTTACAAAGGATAATACAGGTCTAGATTGTGCAATATGTTGTATATCTTTAGAAGAAGACAGAAACGAAAATAATGTGGCGTGCCTTAATTGTAAAAATGAGATACATTTAGATTGTATCAGTGTATGGCTCGAAAAACCCTCAAATACTTGTATATTTTGTAGATCAGATAGTTGGAAATACTTAAATAGAGTAAAAGATGGTCAAACCATAAATTTGTTGTAAAATAATAACAAAACATATACAATATTATTTTTTTATATGAGATATTATTTAAAAAACCCATACATATATATTATATATATATATATATGAGTCAAGATATTGTTACAAAAATGGATCAAAAAATATTAGCTTATTATTTTCCTCAATATCATAGTATTCCAGAAAATGATTTAGTATTTGGAAAAGATTTTAATGATTGGAAAATATTTACAAATAATGATAATTTATTACCTAGATGTAAAAAACCATTGGATCCACCGAATGGTCTTGGTTATTATGATCCAACATTAATAGATATAAGAAGGGAACAAGCGTTATTAGCGAGAAAATATGGGATAGATGGTTTTATATATTATCATTATTGGTTAGAGAACCATGTAGTAATGAATAAAGTGTTAGATAAAATAATAGAAGATAATGAACCGGATATTCCATTTTGTATATGTTTTGCGAATGAATCCTGGAGACATGTATATAATACGCCTACAATAAAAGAACGTACAATGTTTCATAAAGATGGTAGTACATTTAGACAATTATATGATAATCCAACAGATCATGCATTATATTTAAGTAAATTATTTAAACATCCAAATTATATAAGAATAAATAATAAACCAGTATTATTTATATACATAATGGATATAGATGGAATGGCATATATGAACAAAATATGTAATGAATTGAGAAAATACAATATTGATGATATATATTTAGTTGCATGTGCGAGTACACATTGTACTCGTATTTTTGATAATATATTAAAATTAGAACGTGCACCAGATGCATATTCGCCATTTACAGCTCATTGGGGAAACATAAATTTACCAAAAATATTATCAGATTTACCGTGTGTATATGGTGAATTAATTGGATGGGATACTGTTCCAAGACATGGGAAAACATATCGTTTAATAGATCATAAACCGAACGAAATAGTTAAAAATATATGTAATAAATTATTATCAATGAAAAACGATGATAAGTCTCCACAAATTTGCGCAATATTTGCCTGGAATGAATGGGGAGAGGGTGGAGTTATTGAGCCAAATAATATTTATGGTGAAAATATTGGATATGCCATTGCTAAAGCAAGAGAAATAGTAAATATGTTACAATCAGATGATAAATTAATAAACACAAAATTTGAGTATGGTGCTGATAACAATTTTAAAGATATTACTAATATGGTTCATTTAAAATGCATCGACCAAACAGATACCAATATAATTAATAATGATTTATCGAAAAAATGGGTTATATATATACCAAAACATGATTATAATCGTGATAAATTATTTGGAGATCATTTGCCTTATGTTCATAAAGTTATCAAAGTGTCTTATAATAATATTATTTCTACTTATGATGAAACACAAGAAATAATATTACCAATTATAAATTAAAATATGATGCTTTTATTGATTAATAAATTTACAAATAGAATTATATGTTTTTAATTTAATTTCTTTACCAGATTCAGCATCTTTAATTTCACTATATGGAAGATTTAATTTAGCAGCGAGAGTTTTTTGATCAAATTTATTAGTTGCTCTAAGACTAATTAATTTATTGATTTGTTCCTTGTCTAAATTTTTATTAAGTTTAGTATAGACTTCGCCAGTTAATGGATCAATTAACTTCTTTCCAATATTACCACCTTGAGCTTTATTATATTCAACTACTTTATTTTTTTCAACATTTTTTTTTCTAAGAACCATTACATCATCTGAATTCATATGTATATACAATCATATTATATAATAATTTCTTAATATATAAAAAAATCAATTTTTTATATATTATAATAATAATTGTATAAAAGAAAAAATATGGGAAATTATTAAATATTTAAGTATACATTGAGAAAGAGGATCGTTCATCTTCATCTTTGATATTTTTAACTTTTTTATAGAGTTGAAACCCTTCATTAACATCATCGATAGTGATATGTTTTCTTTTATCAGGTTTCTTACCAAAGATACGTAACCCATGATTAATTTTAACATTAAATAATAGTTCTTCAATAGAGCCACCATATGATGGGAAAGCTTTAATGTTATTTTTAAAGAATTCAGTTAATTTATCATTTTGTTCTTCCAAAAATGTCCATTTATCGTCTTTAATTTTTTTGATAAATATTTTAGATAGTTCAATATAATTATATTTATCAATATTATATCTAAAAGGGAAACGTCGATTTAATCCTTTATTAAGACCGAAGAATCTTTTTTCAAGGTCTTCTTCATATCCAGCAATAATGAGGATAAAATTAGGATTTTCGGATAAGTTTTGATTAATAGTATCAATAGCTTCATATCCATAACTATCACCTTTGTCAGATTTATTACCACCGCCAGATAAAGAATATGCTTCGTCAAGAAACATAATAGATCCAGTTTTCAAACAATTATTAATTGCATCTTGTGTCTTTTTCTTTGAATGACCTATATATTCACCTATTAAATCACCAGATTTATAAATTTTTAATTTAACATCTTTATTAGGATCACTATTAGAAACTAAACCTAATTTATTATAAATATTACCAATAATTGATCCAACAAGAGTTTTACCAACACCCGGAGGTCCATAAATAGCAGTATTCATCATACTATGTTTACTGTCAAGACCGAGAATGAAATATATAATTTGATTAATAATATTTTTCTTAATAGATTCCATACCAATAGTTTCGTGTAATTGTTCCAAACAAGGAACAATCAGATGTAATTTTTCAAAATCAAATGCATATTTATTTTTAATATCTATTGTATATGTTTTACCGAGATTAATTAAATCATATAATGTTTTATTTACATCTATTTCGTCATATTCAATTGAACTATCAATTTTAAATGTATTATCAACAATTGGTTCTTTATTGTAGATCGGTTTTTTTGGTTTTAAAATTGATGAAAATAATGTGTTTATCATTGAATCTAAATCACCATTACTATTACAGCAAGATCCATCATCACCAGTTGTTGATTGTTCAACAGAATTTGAACCATCTGATGATAAAAATCTTGTAAATAATATTGTTGGCACTATATCATCTTTCGATTTATTCTCTTTTTCAACCTTACTACTTTTATTCTTGTTTAGTCTTATATTATTAATGTCCGATATTTTAGATGTAGTATCATCATTAATAATAATATTATTAGGATTTTTTAAAGTATTTGTAATTGGTTTATCAGGAGTTTTAAAAACAAATTCATTTGCTTTAGTGAATTCATTTTTTGGTAAAAAATTACCAAGTAAGGAATCAATATTTTTAGATTTTTCATCAAGATCATCATTATTATTAGATTCAAATAATTTATTATTAGATTGGCGATTACCATTATGCGTGTTATAATTATTTCTATTACCCATATTATGTTTTCTATTTCGTTTTGTATAATGTCTTGGTATATTATATGGTGCATAATATGGTGTATAATATGGTGTATAATATGGTGTATAATATGGTGTATAATAATGTGATCCATATTGTTGTCCATATTGTTGTCCATATTGTTGTCCATAGTGTGGTCCATATTGTGGTCCATATTGTTGTCCATAGTGTGGTCCATATTGTGGTCCATATTGTGGTCCATAATTTGGATAGTTATAGTTAAAATTTACAGTCCCTTTTGTATATTGTTCAGTTGTGGTGTTACTATTAGGATTGCTCATATATGATATATTGTGTATATAATATATATGAAATGTATATTTAAATATATAAATTCAATTTTTTTTAATATATATATATATTGCGTTGTAATAGTAAAATTATATAAATATTATAATAGTATAATATAAATATGTCGAGAAGTAAATCAATAGGTCAATATATATTAACAAATAACAATGGTTTAATACTAAACATAAATGAAGATATTGAAGATAGTTTAAATTATATGACTGTGATAATAAACAACAATATGAGTTTAATAAATGAGTATAATGGGGATATAAATAAATTCAAAAAAAATTTAGTTAATTGGAGACTATCATATTTCAATAATAATTTAGATCAAGGATATTATTATTTAGACAATAATAATTTGTTATGTAGGTCAAATAATAGTTTGAAAAACGTATCATATATGATATCATTAGATAATAATGATTCAAAAACGAATATTGCGAAAACGATAAATCAGATATTTATATTTCCGGAAGATGTAAATGTGAATGTAGATAATAAAATGAGTATAAATGAATCAGAAAATATAGAATGTAAATTAAATTTCAATATAAATGAGATGTCATTATTAAAAAACCAGAGTACAGAGAGTTTGATAAATAGTGTATTAAATAATGAGATATTGGTATCAGATGATAAAATTACAAAAGTAAAACAATTAAGAGATGATATATTAAAATTAGAGAAAATGAAAATGGAAGAGGAAAAACGACAGAAAATAAAAGAATTGAAAGAGAAGAACAAATTCAAAAAAATAGAATTGAAACGTAAACAGATAGAAGAGAGAGAATCAAATTACAAAAAAAAATATTTAATAGATCGTAAATTATATTATGTATTTAAAAACGAAATAAAAGAAGGTACGAGAAATCCAAACAATATTCCATTATTATTTCTCAAACAATGGTTTATATTTAGTGAGATGGAAACTCAAAATATGTTAAATATGGATTTAACAGAACAATATATAGCAGAAAATTCTAATAGTGCTAATAATCTGTTCCAGAAAGAAATTGCAATCTATAAGACATTTGATAAAGAATGTTTGGAAAAAGATTTTGGTGACAGTTATTCATCTTTATTTAAAAGTATGGACATGAATGCAGTATTATATGCGAATAATAGTATTGGTGATAGTGATGATAGTGATGATAGCGATAATAGTGATGATAGTGATAATAGTGATGATAGTGATAGTGATAGTGAGAGTGATAGAGATTAATATTTATATTAATCATAATAGTTTAATAAAAAATAAAAATAATAATGTTATTTTTATTTTTATAACAATAATTTTTCATATTATAAATTAAAAATCTTCACATGGTTTATTATTAGATGATCTACCATAAGTTACTTTGTTAGAAAATGATGAATGTGATGTTTTTCTATTATTAAAACGTGTTTTATCTCCATAATTATTCTTATAGTTGTCTCTATCTCTATTGCCATCACTATTATTTGCATATTTAAAAAGAGTATGATATGAATGATATTTTCTGATATTATAATTTGGTTCGGATTTACGTAGTCTATTAATTGTATCTAATTCTCGGAACATTATCATAAAAACAAAATTTAGAGTAGTTAAACAGCGTTTTAATTCATTACCATTAAAATCTTTGTCTGTATTATTATTATTAGTGTTATCGAATGTAGAATCTTCGTCATAAAAAGATTTATTATTAAAGTTATTGAGTGCAATAATTAATTTAGATGTTTTAGGAAGATCTTCATTATTTTTAAATTGAAAAGTAAAAAATTGTAAAATAGAATTACAATCATTATATAGATTATCATATGGGAAGTGTTGAAATTTACAATGATTACCAATATTATTATCAGGATATTGATAAACACAATTACTTTTATTAGGACATAATTTATAACTACTTCTAGTTAATCCAGTATATTGTTTATTATTACTAATTGGAATGTTTAGTTCTGTAATAAAATACTCGATAGTTTTACAGGTCCATTTAATTGCTTCCAAAAAATTATTATATTCTTTATTTACATTATTTGAATTTTGAATACACCATCCAATAACTTTAATAATATTTTCAATAATCGTCAAATCGTCAATCTTATTAATACTAAAATTATTTAATTTGATAATGTCTAACATTTTAGTTGTTGAGATTACCTCATTTAAATTAAACGAATTTTCACTATTGTTTTGGGTTTGTAATTGTACTTGTCCTCCTGGAGATGTTAAATTATTACCATTAGGAGTTGAAGAACTGGAATAAACACTATTATTATCTTGGAAATATAATAATTTATTATTACAATCTAATTGATAATTTTCGGAATTCCAATCGTCATTAAAAATTTTCCATGATTTAGGTGCCTGCATTTATATAATATATATATATATTGCAGTTTGTTTTAATGTTAATTAAAATATAATAAAAAAAAGTGTATAATATATATATATATTATATATAAGGATTATTATATATATAATACAATGTCACAAAAACAATTAACTGAAGACAATTATAAACGTCCCAAACAAACATATACAGATAAATTAGATGAAGATGATATAGCAAATAAATTAATAGATTATATAAAAGTAGATAATATAACAGATGTGAATATAAATACTCATTTGAGATATTTTTCATTAGAGTCGGATAAAAAGAATGGAACAATAACACGAAAATTTAGGATGGGTGGATTTTTATCAAATAAAAATAATGCTGACAAATATGTAATACTATCAAATGGTCGAAAAACTTGGTCAGTTCAAGTTGCAAATACTGTTTTTTATCGTAAAATGACAACAGAAGAAATTAAAGAGGAATATGAAGAAGAATTAAAAGAATTAAAAAAGATGAGCAAGAAACTTCTTAAACAGAATGACAAATTAAAAAAATTCATAACAAAATTGGGTTATAATTATAAAGAAATATTAAATAATTAATTATAAAATATATATAAATAAATTTGTTTAGTATTAATATTAATATATATATATATATGTCACTGACAGAATGCAGATTATTTAGAAAACAACAAAGCCCAATTAGTACAAAAATACAAAAAAATAACACCATAAATATATCTTCATATGATATCAAAGATTTGTTTAATCCAATATGTAAAACTAAAGAAAATAATGATAATGTGTTACCCCCTCCTCAAAAAAACGAAAGAACGTCCAATAATTTAGAAAATAATATTGCAGATATTAATATTGATGCTGATTTATTATTAAATAATCTTAATAATTTATTAAAAGAATAAATTAACTATATTTATTATATTTATAATATTTATTATATTCATTATATTTATTATATATAATGAATAAAAATGATATTGAAAAAAATAATGATCTAAATATGTCGGGTGCTTCAATGAAATTTGGTCTAATACCGAGTAGAATAAACAAAATAATAGACCCTTTAAGAAAAGATGATAGTATTTGTAATTGTGTCACCAAATCAGAATTATGTCTAACAAATAAGTGCAGCACATCATTAAGAGAAATCCGAATGATTCCGATAATAAGTAAAAATTTAGATGGTCCTTCTCCTAAAGGAAACATAGTCAGCAATGATCAAACAACACAAACAGTTGATGATTTATTAAAAAATCTGGACAATATTATAAATAATTAATATAATAAACAAACAATAAGTACATTATTAATAATAAATATAATTACTATTAATAATATTTTATGAATAATACATTTAATAATATATCAATAAACAGTGATAATATAGAAATGTCCACACAAAAAAAAAATTTAACAGAACCATTATTGAATGATATTGAAAATCCAGTTATAAATGCATCTCAAGAAGATGAAAAAATAAAAGAGATAGATGAGTTAAGTGATATAATAATATTAATGAACAAAAAACATAATGAAATAAAAAAAGAAGAAAAAATAATAAACCTCATAAATCAATCATTGAATATATTACCAAATACAAAAGATTCTGATACTAAAAAAGAGGAAGCGCGAAAAATATTTAATGAAAAATTAAAAACATCATTAGAATCACTATCAATAAAAAACAAAGAATTATCAGAATTATTAAATAAAAAAAATGCGGTAAATAAATATGGAATAATACATACATCAGAAATTGAGAACATTGTAAAAGAATATAATGAAAAAGAAAGATTATTAAATAATAATAGTAATAATGAAGGCTTGCAATCAACAAAGTTCAATACATATAGCAAGGTAAAAAAGACGACATATATGGAAGTATATAAAATATTGGAAGAATTATTTCATAAGCAGAGTAATAATTCATTAATTTTAGATATTATAATAATATATATAAAATGTCAAAAGATGTTATATATAGAAGCAAAAACATATTGTGAAGGAAAATTATATAAACTAATGCTTCCAGCAATTTTTATATCGGCATTAACAACAATATTAAGTTTATTGTTAAAAGATTATTATTGGGGGTCAATAATTGTATCCTGTATAAGTGGTGTAAATTCATTTATATTAGCATTAATATCATATCTAAAACTGGATGGGAAAGCAGAAGCACACAAAATATCGGCACATAAATTTGATAAATTACAATCATTTTGTGAATTTAAATCAGGACAATTACTATTATCAGATAAGCCTTCACAAAATGATGACACAAAAAAAGATGAAATACAACAAAAACCAAAACAAACATTAGATGAAATCATCGAAGAAATTGGAGAAAAAGTTAAAGAAATTAAAGAAACAAACAATTTTATTTTACCTGAAATTATTAGATTTAAATTTAAAGATATCTATTCAAGCAATATATTTGGAGACGTTAAAGAACTACAAAATAAAGAATATGTAAAAATTAATGAATTAAAAAATATGATAAACAAAATAAAAATAGGATATGCTCAGTTAGAACAATTATATGATGAAAATAATAGTAATAATTTTGATGAAGAAGAAAAATTAAGAAAAACAATTACAGAACTAGAAATTGAAAAACAAGCCAAAATGACAGAAATTATATTATATAAAAATAATTATATCAATCTATATAGTATTTATAAAAAAGAAATAAATAAATATATTAATGAAAGTATGAGTCAACGTATCGTTTGTTGCACTATGTTACGAACCTAAAATTTTAAATCATAATTATTTTTTTTGATGAATCTATATGATTTCCATAATATACATATCTTTCTTGATCACATTTATTCATATCATCAATACCATGATGTATAATAATATTGAACAAATGTATAATATCATCATATAATTTATAATTATATTTATTTAATTTAGAATATTTGTCATATTTATTCAATTTACTATCATATCTGTCATATTTATCATTTTTATAATCTATGTTAATAATATTAGATACATCTCGAGTATTATTTATATTAATAATATTGAATTCATCATATTTATCATCTATATTAATATTATTTTTACAATTATCACAAATATTTTGTTTAAATTTATTTTTAATTTGATAACGTGATCTTTGTATAGAATACACAATCTTGATCTGATCATTTAATGGAATACATGGAATTGTAATCCTATTTTTAAATTCAGTTTTGTCATATGACATATAGTCTAACAAGATTTTATGAGATTTCAAAAAATAGTAAATATATTTTAAATTAAACGTATTTTTCATATCTTCTTTCATCTTACAATTTTTAAGTAAATTATAAAAATCAGACTGTAAAAAATTGGAATAATTATTTGTTGTTTTATTATATAATTCAATAAGATTTCCATCAATGTCGTCAAATATTTGACCCAATTTATATAAAGTGTGTTTGCTACTGAAACTAAAACTCATATATATATATATCATCAAATAATACAATTGCTATTCTAACAATAATATTATCAATTTTTTTATATATGATATATATTAATGAATAGTGATATAATTATAAAAAGCTTATCAAATGATCAGGTAACGAATGATTTAATAAATGATAATACCCCATATGATTATACAAAATATATGTGTATTTTTGAGAATGCAGGATATGAGATCCCTCCAGAATATTTTGGTATAACATATTCTATGTCAACAGATTTTAAAGAGAGAAAAAAAATCTGTGAAAATACTACAAGAGATGCTGGAGCCGAGCCTGGATTATATATAAGAAGAGATGATTGGATTGATCCTAGAGGAGAAATAGTATGTGGATTATATGATGTAACAAGTGGAGAAAGATTATTAACAGATAAAGGAGATAAGAGGCAATTATCATCAAAAAAGTTATGTGATATGTATAATAGTCCGAGACCAGATCCATTAAATAAAGGGATGATGATTAGTAAAATAACAGCATCAGATATAATAAATCCAGTAACGGATTATAATAAAGTGGATAAATCAGATGATAAAAAATCGATAGAAGTCCGAGATAATATAATGCTTGTAGCGATATTATTAGCAATAATATTATATTTATTTTATGTGTTAGGTTTTCAGGTTAAGCGTCCATATAATATATATGATGTAACCAAAAAATTATTTTTAAATAGAGTATTATATGTAATAATCGGATTTGGTCTATATGTATATATATTTTGTCCATTTGGAATGTGTTATACAGAGAAAAGCACACCAGCACTAATACGAAATCCAGAATATGAAAGTTATTCATTATTATGTGATAATTTAAAAAATTTTAGAGGTAAAAGAACTATTGAAACATTATCAATATGTGACAATATAATGGATGTATTAGGAAATTCCAAAAAAATGGCTATTAATCCATGCAATACTCTTATTGATAAAATTAATGATAATAGAAATATATATTTTAATATATATCAACAATTAGAAGGTTGTTCATCTTGTTTAATAGATAAACAATGTATAAACAGACCATCAAATCATATATTAGAATATATATCAGAAGGAGAAATATTGATAAAAAGATGTAAGTTGTGTAAGGAGGAATTTTGTAGAGGTGATAAATGTTATCCAGGAAAAAATAGTTTTTATACAGACAATTGTCCTAAAAACAATATAATAGAACATCAAGTTGAACCATTAGAATACAAAAAAGATAAAATTTTAATGCAATGTATCCATTGTAAAGAAAAATGTGATATGAAAAACTAATTATTGATCTTTGATTTTCTATAGGAATCTATTAAATAAATAATAGCATATATTATGATAAAATAAACAAAAACAAATAAACAAGCCTGATATAATTTATATAAATAACTCATTGATTGGGAGTATTTATTTTTCCAGATAATGACTATATTTAGTTCATTCATAATCTCATTAAATTGTTTTTTTTGTTGATGTATTATACCATAACTATCTAATAAATGGATATTTTTATTATTATTATTAATGTCAACTATGATACCATACCAATGGTTTACTAGTAAATCATTATGATATACTATAAAACCAAATATTCCTTCAACATTGTTATTTATCAGTAATTTTATCTTCTGTTTATCCTCATATTTATCCCAAAAATATAATTTATTATCCTTATTTACAGTATCTTTAACAAGAGAAAGATTATCAATAGATGCATATTTAACACCATTATTTAAATAAATATAATAGTTTCTTGATAGTTCGAGTAATTTTTTATCATTATTACTATTAGAATTATAAAAAAATAATAGATCATTAAATGAATAATCATAATTTGGTTTATCAATATATAATTTATTTAAAATAGATGTTAAATTAATAGTATTTTTGATAGCGTGATATCCACACGTACTATCCCATAAATATTGTTGAGGTAAATATGAATTCCAAATATATCCATTAAATTGTGTCATTATTATTAATAATATATAATTATTTTTATTGTATATTATTATTATCTATTTTTATAGTTAGTTGTTTATGTAATGATTTCAATCAATCTTACAAATCCTAGAACACGTGTTCTACAACAATATTTTTTAATATGATACTTATCAAGTAACAATGATTTAGCATTATTTTTTTCATCTTCTGATAATTTTGGATCATTATCAATTTTCAAAAGATCAGAGTCATATGGAATCTGAATGTCTGCAAATAAATGGCCACAAGTAAAACAAACTGGAGGTAACATAATATATAATATATATTTATTATTTAAATTAACATAATAAATAAAAATCAATTTTTTATATATACATATATTATAAATGTATGTCCAAATCAAACAAGAAACCAAACAACGAACTGAACCAGAATTCAATTCTCCAAATAAATATATGATTGGAGGGCAGTTTGATATAGCAACATTTAATGCTGATTTTTTAAAAGTTATTGATGAACAAGAAATTATTGCTGAAAATATCGAAAACAAAAAATTAAAACAAATAAACGATTACTATATCAAAAAAGAAAAATATTCATATGATGCAGTAAATAATTTGAGCGATTTAACAATATCACAATTGTTATTAGATTGGTTAAGCAATATCAGAGATATTTTTATTGAATTATTTCAATTTAATTATTCTCTCGATGATTTTTTTTATATTTTTACAAAAAAAAATAGATTGTTTTATATTGGTTTAACTTTTGTTTTCGTTAGTCTCGTATCATATTTATTTCAAAATTTTATAATAAATAAATCATCTATAAAATTGAAACCAAATGAAATAACACCTTTAACAGTATCAAATAAAACAACACCATCAACATCATCAACATCATCAACACCATCTTTAACAGTATCAAATAAAACAACACCATCAACACCATCAACACCATCTTTAACAGTATCAAATAAAACAACACCATCAACACCATCAACACCATCTTTAACAGTATCAAATAAAACAACACCATCAACTCCATTAACTGTACCAAATGAAATAACTGCAAAAACTGTGCCAGATAAAACAGGAACATTAAACCCAAAATCAACAAAATTAGTAGAACCATTAATGGAACCAAAAAGTGGAGGTGAAATATTATCAAGTCCATTAATATATGGTTTAAATATATTTGACTAAATTTAAGAAACTGAGTCATTATATTGCACCAGATTAACAGCGACAGGAATTCTATAGTTTTCAAAATTATTATTGATATTAGTGCCACATTTATCAATAACAATATGGATAATATCATTGATTGTATTATTGATATTTTGTTCAGTTTCAATATAAAAATTATAATTTTGATAATTTTGCATCGTTATAATATAAGATTTAATAATATTAATAATATTAATACGTTGATCGTGTAAAAGGTCAATATATAACAGACAATTTGATTTTAACTGTTTTATAGTAGACTGATTTTCGAGATCATAAGATTGATCATTAAAAATATTATAAGAGTCTTGTATAAATTTATTAATATTAGAGACCAATTCTTGTTTGATTTTGATGGGCATTTTAATGGAATTCAGTTCATTGACAAGTTTTAATAGCATATTAATTTTATTTTTAAATTTATAAGACACTTTATTACCATGTAGAAAAGATGTATCAATATTAAAATGATTATTAAAATATAAATAAAATAAAAAAACACAAGTTATAACAAATAAAACAGAAAATTTATAATCAACATATAATGATAATATTTTTAAAAATAATAAAATAATAAAAATATGTATTATTTTTAGATGGATCATATAATTATAAACAATATAATAATTTGATCTAATTTAATAAAATCTGGTAAATAAGTAAAGAGCCTATATTAAAAAATTGATCTTGGTTGTTTATCTCTTGATAGTATATTAAATTATTTATTATTTCAGATGTAAAACATCTGAAATAATAAATAATTTAATATACTATCAGAGTATAAACAGCCTCGATCCCTTTTTTAATATGG
>Ga0214921_10004359_pt1 | contig 20866 bp, 17 predicted proteins | sample LL1505_MetaG_FD_177992 | JGI IMG/M metagenome (GOLD analysis project Ga0214921, IMG submission 177992) | Freshwater microbial communities from Lake Lanier, Atlanta, Georgia, United States - LL-1505 | ecosystem: Environmental > Aquatic > Freshwater > Lake | place: USA: Georgia | collected...
CACTGCCCGAGAGCGGGGTGAAGCGGCTCGTCGCGGGATCGCTGCCGGCGTCGAACGACTGGACGCGGCTCGAGGCGCCGCTCGTGGGCGCGGCCACCGAGATCACAGGAAAGGCCGCCGGCGGGCTGACATTCCGCGTCGATCGCGGCCGCGTCGCGCTCGACCGCCCGGGCTGGCTCACGCGCGGCAGCGAGACCGTGGATGCGCCGGTGGACACGCCCGTGGGCGACGTGGCCGCCGTGCGCGAGACGGACGAGACGTGGCTCACGCGTGTCACCGTGGACGGCGCTCGGCTGGCGACGATCGAGTTTCGCAGCTCCAAGGGCCACCCCAGCCTGCCGCGGCCGGCCGTCGAGATCGTGCCGACCGTGGACCGTCCGCCGTCACTCGTGGTGCACGAGCCGCAGGACACGGTCGTGCTCGAGGCCCCGATCGACGTGGAAGTGGTGGCTGAAGCGTTCGACGACTGGGGGCTCGACGAGATCGGCTTCCAGAGCGGCCCCGACGCCGAGCATCTCGGGGCCCGAACGCCACTCGTCGGCGTGGTGCTCGCCAACCGGCCTCCGGACCTGCGGCGGGACGTGCGGGACATGATTCGCGGTGACGCCCTGGGCCTGGCTGCCGGCAAGACCATCGCCTGGCGGCTCTACGCCCGCGACACCAAAGGCCAGATCACCGATGGGCCGGTGCGGAAGATCTCCGTGGCCCGGCCCCCGGAACACGCGCTCGCCGACTCGCAGGTGCCGGCGGCCCGCGAGGCCGCCCGCGAGGCCAAGCGGGCGGCCGAGCAGGCGATGCAGCGCAAACCGTCGCTCGAAGCAGAGCGCGAGAAAGTGCTGGAGGCCGTGGGCGAGGAGCCGCTCGCGCGAATCGACGACGCCCAGACCGCGGCCCAGGCCGCCGAGCGGGCGGAGCAGGCGGCCGCGGAGCAGGCGAAGCTGAGGAATCCAGAAACCAAGCAGGCCGCCGAGCAGGCTCGCGAGGAAGCCAGGCAACAGGCGGCCGCCGAGACCAAGGAGGCGCAGGCGGCGACCGACGAGGCCGTCGCCGAGTTCGAGGAGCCGGCGAAGCAGGCGCTCGCCGCGGCCGACGCGCAACTCGACGCGCAGCGGGCCGACGCCGCCCGGCTTGCCGAGGCGGTCGCGAAGGCAGCCGAGCAGGCGAAGCAGAGTCCGCTCGTGCCCGGGGCGCAGGCCGAGGCGCTCGAGGCGCTCGCTGAGCGTGCCGCCAAACTCGAGCAGGCGCTCACCAAGGAGGAGCAGTTCGCCGGCGAGACGGCCAAGGTCGAGCGGGTGGCCGACGCGCCGACCTCCGAGGCGGTGGCCCGCGAAGCGGAGGCGATCGGCAAGGCGGTCGAGCAGGTGGCCGAGGCCGTGGACGCGGCCGGGACGGCCGAGCGGCTGGCGACGCTCGCGGAGGATCTCGGTGGCCGCGCCGAATCGCTCGCAGCCCTCGCAAGTGCCGCGCGAGAAGAGGCGCAGGCCACGGCCGAGGCCGAGCCGTCACCGGCCGTTGAGCAACCAGCCGGCCAGAAGCAGGCCGCCGGCGAGAATCCGGCAGGCGAGCAGCAGGCCGGTGAGATGGCGGCCGAAGCCGGTTCGGCGCAGGGAGAGCCGAGCCCGCTCGAGCAGGCTGCTCGAGAACAGCTCGGCCAACTCGACCGGATCCTTGGCACGGAGGAGGGGGCCGGCGAGCCTGCGGCTGGCCAACCGGCCGGTGAAGCCTCAGAGCCAGAGGCATCTGTCCCAGCGGGCGGTCAACCAGCAAGTGAGCCGGCGGCTGGGGAGCAGTCATCCGGCGATCAGCCGGGCGGCGAGCCGGCTGGGCAGGAGCCCGCTGGTACCGACGGCGCCGAGCCGATGCAGGAGCAAGGATCCGAGCCCGGCGGCGGCGAACCTGCGGCTGGTCAGCCAGCCGACGACGTGCCAAGTGGCAACGAGCCCCCCGCGGGCCAAGAGCCCGCTGCCGGTCAGCCGAGTGGCGAGGCCCCCAGCGGCGGAGAACCCGCTGCCGGGCAGGCGAGCGGCACGGAGTCCACCGACGTCGAGCCCGCTGCCGGTAAACCCGCGCCCGGCACCGGCGTAGCCGAGCCATCGGCACAACCGCCGCTGGGCGAGTCGCTCGCGGCGGGCGCCGAAGACGCCCGCGAAGCCGCCGCCCAGGCGGCCGAACTCGCTGCTTCGCTGGCGGAGCAGGCGGCTGCGGCGGCGCAGGGCGACTCACCGGCGGCCGCCGCGCTCGCCGAGACGCTCGCCGGCCAGCCGGTGCAGGCAGCCCTCGCGATGGCCGAGCGGGCCAGGGCGCTGGCGGCGATGCAGGCCGCTGCGAAGGCGGCAGCCGCAGCCCAGGCGGCCGCGAGTCAGCAAGGCCAACCCGGCGAGCAACCAGGCCAGCAGCCCGGGCAACCTGGAACTGAGCCGGGACAGTCCGGCCAGGAGCCGGGTCAACAACCCGGTCAGCAGGCCGGCATGCCGCCGCCGCAGGGTCCGGCAGGCCGCGGGCCCAACGTGAACGACACGCCGCAAACGTCACCCGTGGGCATCGCCGACGCCGACCGCCGCGGGCTCGACCCGGCGATGCGGGCCGCGATCGAAAAGCTCCCGCCGCACGTCCGTGACCCGTTGCTCGAGGGCATGCGGCAGCGGGGGCCTGAGGCCTACCGCGGGGTGATCGAGGCCTACTTCAAGCGGCTGGGCCAGGAGATCCCCCGATGAGCGAGTTCGCCGGGTGGCTGGCGCGATCCGTGGGCATCGGCCACGAGCTGGCGACGAGGATCGACCGCGCCGAGTGGCACTGGGCCCGGCCCGCCGCGCTCTGGATCGGCCTCGCGCTGCTCGTGCCCGTCGGCCTCTGGATCGCCCGGCGGCACGCGAGCCGGATGCCCTGGCTCTCGCCCGGCCAGCGGCGCACGCTCACGGCCTGCCGGGTCGGCGTGCTCGCGCTCCTGGTGTTCATCCTCGCCGGACCCTTCGTGCGACTGGAGGAGACGATCGAGGAGCGGCCGGTGGTGGCCCTGATTCGCGATGCCTCGGCGAGCATGGAACTGCCGGTGGGCCGCCTGCCGAGTGAATCCGTTGCCGGCGTCGCGGGTGCCGTCGGCCTCGACCAGCCCGCGCCCGACGACACCGCCGCGATCACCGCCGTCGGCGAGCGGCTCGCCGGCTGGACGCGCCGGCAACTCCTCGACAATCTCATGGCCGCTCAGGCGGACACGACGCTCCGGCAGCTCGGCGACCGGTTCGAGATTCGAGCGTACGAGGTCGGCCGCCGGCCGGTGCGACTGGCCGACGACGAGGACGCGGCCGCGAACGCCCCCACGCCCGACCAGTCGCCCGCCGAAACCGCCCCCCCGGCCGCCGCCGGCCCAGAGCCACGCCGCCGCATCGCCCTGGATCCTTCCGACACCGCGCTCGGCGAGGCGGTGGAGCTTGCCATCGACGACGCCGCTGGCCGCGGCCTGGCCGCGATCGTGATCGTCAGCGACGGGGTTTCGACGCGGGGCGTGGAGCCGGTGGCGGTCGTCCGCCGGGCGGCCGAGGCTGCGGGGGGCGCGCCGCGGGGGCCGGTCTTCGCCGTGCCGATCGGCGGGCCAGAGCCCCCGCCAGACGTGGCCGTGGTGGAGATCCTCGCGCCGCCGGAAGTCACGCTGGACGACACCGTCTCGATCACCGCGATGGTGCGGGCCGTCGGGCTTGGCGGCCGCCAGTCCGTCGTGGAACTGCGTGACGCCGCCGGCGGCGTGCTCGAATCGAAGCCGCTCGACCTCGCCGACGGCCGGCGGCAGGTGACGTTTTCCTGGAAGGCCGAGCGGGCGGGACGGATCGGACTCACCGTCGCCGTGCCGCCGCAGGATGGAGAGGCCACCGCCGAGAACAACTCGCGCGACCTGAGCGTCGATGTCACGACCCGGACCCTGAAGACGCTCGTCATCGACGACGCCGCCCGCTGGGACACGCGGTTCCTGGACCACGCGATCCGCCGCGACAAGGGCTTCGAGCCGAGGCTCGTGCTCGCTTCGGCCGCGAACCCCGACGACACGCTGCCCGAGGACGCCGAAGGCTGGGCCGCCTATGACCTCGTGCTTCTCGGCGACGTGCCCGCCCGCCTGCTCGATGAGGACCGCCAACGAGCGCTTGTGGAGGCGGTGGAGACCCGCGGCGTGGGCGTGGTCTTCCAGCCCGGGGGCGAGCACCTGCCGACGGAATACGCGTCGTCGCCGCTGGCGACGCTGTTTCCCGTCGAGGTCGATCCCGCGGCGGGAGAGGGCAGCGGCGTCGTCGAAGCTCCCGACTTCGAGCCGCTCGCGATGGCGGTGACCGCCCGCGGGGCGATGCACCCGGCCTTCGCGATCTCGGGCGACGCCGCGGGCAACCGCGAGGCCTGGCGGGAGATGCCGCCCTTCTTCATCGCCGCGGCCGTCAGCCGGCCGAAGGCGTCCGCGACGGTGCTCGCCGAGGTGGCCGACCCGCGCGGGCAGGGCACGATTCCGCTGGTGGCCGAGGCGCCCTTCGGCCGCGGCCGGGTCGCCTGGATCGGCACCGAGGAAACCTTTCGGTGGCGGCGAAACGTGGGCGACCCCGTCTTCTGGCGGTTTTGGGGTCAGGCGTTGCGGTCGATCGCGCGGCGGGACGACCGGCCCTGGGACACCTCGTGGCTCGCGGTCGAGCCGGGCCGCTGCGAGCCGGGCTCCACCGTGCTCGTCGAGCTCAATCTCGTCGCCGGCGACAAGCGACCCGTGGAGGCGGCCGTGCAGCAGGTCGGCGTGGCCATCGACGGAGAACGGGTGTCGCTCGAACTCTCGGCCGCCGAGCGGCCGGGGCTCTACCGGGCCGCCTACACGCCGGAACGCGCCGGTCGTCACGCCCTCGCGGCCACCGCGGCGGCCGGGCCGCTGTCGGCCGACCTGGTCGTGGCGGCCTCGAGTCGCGAGTTGGCCCGTACGGCCGTGGACCGCGCCGCCTTGCGGACGCTCGCCGATCTCACCGGCGGCGCGGTACTCGAGCCTGACGCCTTCTCGACGCTGCCCTACCGGCTGGAGGAGACGGCCGTGGAGACCAGCCGCACGCTCGAGGACGACGTCTGGGACACCTGGCCCGTGCTCGTGCTCCTGGTGGGGATGTATTGCGTCGACATCGGCATCCGCCGACTGTCCGGTTCGGCCTGATGACGGGAGGTGTTTGATGCGGTGTCGCGTGCGGGTCGTCGCCTGGCTCTTCGTCGTCGGATGCCTCACGGCGGCCGTGGCCGCGCAGGAATCCGCGGACGAGCAGCGGCAGCTCACGCGGGTCGAGGCGGCCGTGGACCGCGGGCTCGAGTATCTCGCCGGGCAGCAGGAGGCGGGCGGCTCCTTTCCCACGGGCGTCTCCGGCAAGCCCAACACCGGGGTGACCGCCTTGTGCCTGCTCGCCTTCATGGGCCGCGGCCACGCCCCCGGCCGCGGCCCCTACCGCGAGACCGTCGGCCGGACGATCGAGTTTCTGCTCGACTCGCGGCAGGAAAACGGCCTGATCGTGCGGCCCGGCGGCAACTCCCACGGGCCGATGTACGAGCACGCGCTGGCCACGCTCGGCCTGATCGAGGCCTCGGGCTGGCTCGTCGAGCCCGAGATCCGCGAGGCCTGCCAACAGGCGGTCGACCTGATCGTGCACGCGCAGAACAAGGAGGGTGGCTGGCGGTATCAGCCGCAGCCCAACGACGCCGATCTGAGCGTGACGGTGATGCAGGTGGTGGCCCTGCGGGCCGCGCAGAACGCCCGGCTCGATGTTCCCGAAGCGACACTCGATCGGGCGGTCGCATACGTGAAGCGGTGCGCCCGGCCGGAAGGCGGCTTCTCGTACCAGCCGGGCCAGGGCGTGAAGAACGCCCAGTCGGCGGCCGGCGCGCTCTGCCTGCAGTTGCTCGGGCACCACGAAGATCCCGAGGTGGTGAAGGCGCTCGTGAGCCTGCAGGCCAAGAAATACGGCCACGACATGGACAACTACTTCCATTACATGAACTACTACGCCATGCAGGCCCACTTCCAGGCGGGCGAGGAGCAGTGGGCCGCCTGGCACCCGCGGGTGCGGACGCTCCTGCTCGAGAGCCAGAACCCCGACGGCTCCTGGCCCGGCTGGCACGAGGACAGCATCAACGGCCGCGCGAAGTGCTATTCGACCGCGATGGCGGCGATGGCCCTCGAGGTCTACATGCACTACCTGCCGGCCTACCAGCGGTAAGGGGCCGCCGCGAACCGGGTCACTGACGGCTGAATGGAACTGTCGCATCGCTCCAGTCGGCGAGCCGGAGGAGTTCGGCCCGGTGCGCGGTGAGATCGGGCGGTGCCGCGAACGCGTCGGCCGCGGACACGACGAGCAGCTGTTCCAGCCAGGCGAGCGCCGGGTCGCTCTTCTCCTGGATCAGTTCCTTCGTCAGTTCCGCCCGGGCGGCAACGTCGCGGATGATCTGCCGCAGGGCCGCGACCTCGGCCGCGATCGCCTCCCGCTCCTCGGCTGACTGAGCCCGCTTGAACTCCCCCTGAAGCCGTCGTGCCTCCGTTGAGCCGCTCGCCACGGGCTCATCCGCCAGTCCCGGGCCGGTCGCGCCGATCAGGCCCACGGCGACGATCGCCCCAAGGACCGACGTCCGGAGGCCGGCTCGGGGGGGTGTGAGAAATCGCCATCGGATTCGAGGATCAGGGGTAACTGGGGCCCGATGCCAGAGGCAGGCCACGCCGGGTCACAACTTTCAGCTCGGCCGCCCGTTCGAAGGGAACCGTGATCGTCTTCCGCCAGCCTGCGACCGCCCGACCCCTCCGCGTGGGCATCGTGGGGGGCGGCCCCGGCGGGCTGTTCACGGCGTGGCACCTCGAGCGGCTCGCCTCCGCTCCGATCGAGGTCACGATCTTCGAGGCGTCCGGTCGCCTCGGCGGCAAGGTTCTGACACCCTCCTTCACCGCGGCGCCCGTCCGCTACGAGGCCGGGGCCGCCGAACTCTACGACTATTCGCCGGTGGGCGACGATCCCCTGCGTGGCGTCGTCCGCTCGCTCGGCCTGCCCACGGTGCCGCTCGCCGGGTCCGCCGTCCACGTGCACGGCCGGCGGATCGCGAACCTCGACGATGTTTCCGCCGTGCTCGGCACCGACGGTCGCCACCGCCTGCTGGACTTCGACGCCTGGGCCCGCTCCGCGATGACGCCCCGGGAGTTCTACGAGTCGGGCGCGGACCACGCCGCCTCGGCGGCGCCGCACGGAAGGTTCGACGGCTCGCTCGCGGCCGCCTGTCCGCTCTCAGTCCGCCCGTACGTCGAGGCGCTGATTCACAGTGATCTGGCGACGGAGCCCGCCACGACGACCACCGGCTACGGGCTGCAGAACTATCTGATGAACGACCCGGCCTACATGCGGCTCTACCGGATCGCCGGCGGCAACGAGCAACTCGTGAACGCGGTCGCGGCCCGGCTGTCGGCCAGGATCCGCCTCGACGCCCCCGTGACCCACGTCGCCGGCGAACCCCAGGCCACCATCACCATCGGTTGGCGGCATGCCGGGATCCCACGAGAGGACGCCTTCGACGTCGTGATCCTGGCCTTGCCCATCGAGCCGCTCTCGCGACTGGCGTTCACCGATCGCTCGCTCCGGACCGCGATCGAGCGACACATCGCCCATCACGACCACCCGGCCCACTACCTGCGGGTCACGCTCCTGCTCGACCGGCCGGTGACGGGCGTGCCCGGCGAGGACGACTACCTGATGCTCGACGCCTTCGGCGGCACCTGCCTGTACGTCGAAAGCGGTCGTGACCCGACCGCGAGGCACGGCGTCCTCGGGCTGCTCTTCGGGGGAGCGGCGGCGGCGGCGATGGCGGGGGAAACCGACGCGTCGCTCGTGGAGGCCGCGGTCGCAACGCTGCCCCAGTGCCTCGGCATCGACGGCCGCCAGGTGCTCGAGGCCCGCGTGCACCGCTGGGTGGGAGCCGTCAGCGCGGCCCCTGGCGGCTGGACTCCGCTGCCGGTGGATCGCCGCCACCGACCGTCGACCGCCCACTCGAACCTGTTCGTGGTGGGCGACTATCTTTTCGACTCGACGCTCAACGGCGTCCTCGATTCGGCCGATCATGTGGCCGGCTGGCTGGCCGCGATCCTCGCCGGCAGCCCGTTCGACGCCTGCGTCACCGCCGGAAGGTTTCCATGATCGCCCCGGACCGCGACCACCGGCCGACTCAGGACCCCGGCGTGGGCCGCGAACCCGCGACGCCGCCGCTCGGACTTCCCCCCGGCGCCACATGCACTCGGATCTCGCTGCCCACCGGGGAGATGCTCGACCTGCTGGCGGTTCCCATGGCGGAGCAGGATCCGGCGCGGCCGCCGGAGGACGAGAGCGCGCGCGGCCGGATCGAGGAGACCGTGCGGCAGTGGGTGTCCGCGGAAGCGGCGCCACCGACGGCCGGCGTGTTCGTGCCGCTCTACGGCTGTCACGTCGCCTGGACCACCCACCGGGCCGCGGTCATCGGGCCGCCCGAGCGACTTGACCAACTCGCCGCCGCGGTCGTCGGGTTCGCCGGCGTGGAGGCGGATCTCCGGGCCGCCGAGCGACGGGCGGCGGCACTGCTCGACACGCTCGAAGACGACGTGGGCGGCAGCCTGGCGTTCGAGGAGCACAGGCCCGATCGCCGCGCGGAGCTGGCGGCCCGGCACCGCGAAGCCGTCGCCGTCTGCCGCCGCCTCGCCCTGCTGGCGCCGGCCGTCCATGCCCCGCCGCTGCACCCGCCCACGCTCGCCGGCCAACTCGGCGAACGGCTGCGCGACCGCACGCGGCTCGTGGAGCGGCACGAGTTCGCGACCCACCGGGCCGAGTTCGCCGAGCGGGTCGCGGAGGCCTGCGGCCAGCGGGCCCTCGAGGCCGGGATCGCTCGCCGGCAGACCGGGCTCGAGTGGGCGATCGTCGTCATGCTCGTCGTGCAGACCGCGCTGCTCGTGGTCGAGCTGCTCGCCCAACGAGCGACGCCGTGAACCCCCCCACGCCCGCCTGTGCCGCCCCGGCCGCCGACCAGTCTGCCCGGCAGGCATCGATCGACGTGCTCCGGGCCGTCGCCATCGGGCTGATGGTGGTCGTCCATTTTGCGGAGAACCTGGCGGGCTGGTACGGCGGGGCCGGGAACGCGTTCGCCGGGGTCCACCGGACGTGGTGGTTGCCGACCGGTTTCGCGGCGCCCACGTTCGCCTTCCTGGTCGGCGCGAGTTATCGCCTCTGGCTCGATCTCCAGCGGCGGCGGGGGCGGAGCGAGGAGGCGATCGCCAAGGGCACGGTGCGTCGCGGACTGTTCCTGATCGGCCTGGGCTTCGCGTTCAACGTGCTCGTCTGGCTGCCGGAAGATGTCTTCAACTGGGACATCCTCACGCTGATCGGCTGCGGCATGCTGGCCCTCGAGCTGGCCCGCAGGATGCCCGACGCGGTGGTGCTCTTTGCGGCGGCACTCGTCGTCGCGGTGGCGCCGACCATGCGGCTGCTGGCCGGCTATCCGGCGTATTGGGCGGAGGGCTTCTTCGACTACGACTTCACGCTCGCCGATGTCACGCTCGGCTGGCTCGTGACGGGTTACTTCCCGATTTTCCCCTGGCTGGCTTTTCCACTGGCGGGCTACGCCCTCGCCGCGGGCCGCGCGGCGAACGCCGGCAGACCGGCGGGCGTCGGAGTCGGACTCGTCGCGTCGGCGACCGTGCTGGTGCTTGTCTGGCCATCGCTTCCCGAGGCGGTCACCGGCGCCGCGGCGCAGCCCTGGACCATGTTTCCCGCCTCGACGGCCTACGTCCTCGGCACGCTCGGGGCCGTCGTGCTCGCCGAGGCCGCCCTCCACCGGTGGCTCGACGGACCCGTGCCCCGAGGTCGCGGGCTCGTGGCCTGGACCGCGCCGCTCAGCCGGCATTCGCTCTCGATCTACCTCGCGCACCATGCCGTCCACGTCTGGCCCCTCTGGGCGGTCGGGATGGCGACGGCGGGGGACCCGACGGCGCTCTGGCAGCTCGCGATGCCGATCGGCTGGGCGATCGGGCTCGCGGCGGTGTTTCTGGTCGCGGCGGCGGCGGTCTGCCGCTGGGTCGACCGGCGAGACGTGCCGACGGCCGAGTCATTGATGCGTTGGATCTGCGACTGAGGCCGCCTGGCGGGCCGCTGGTTCGAAGTCCGGCCGGGCCCCGGGCGACGCCCGTCCCGCCGCCCTCCGCGGGGGTACGATCCGGTACGATTGGCGGCATGTCGGCCGCACCATCGCCTTCAGCCGCGGGGCCAGACCGGTTCACCGCGTTCGCCTGGATTCTCCTCGACTGGGCGGCGAGCGGCTTCTCGACCGTGCTGATCACGCTCATCGTGGCCTACGTCGAGCGGATCGCCTTCGTCGACCGCCCCTGGGGATTGGCCCCGGGCGTGGTCTGGTCATGGACGCTGGCCGGGGCGATGCTGGTCTCGGCCCTGGTCGCGCCGGGCCTGTCGGCCTGGGCCGACCGCCGCGGGCGGCACCAGGCGGCCCTCGTGGCCAGCGTGATCGCCGGCGCGGGCGGGCTGCTCGTGCTGGCCGCGGCCCAGCCCACCGCGAGACTCGTGATCCTCGCCGCGGTGGCCGCCGCGAACGTGGGCTTCGACATGGCGGCGATCTTCACGGGCAGCCTGCTCGCGCGGATCGCGACGGGCCGCCGGGCGGATCGGCTCTCGGCAGCCGGGTTTGCGGCGGGCTATGCCGGTGGCGCGGCGACGCTGCTCGCGGCGACCGCGATCGCCACGGGCCACGACGCGCTCGGACTCACGGTCGCCGGGGGGCTGCGGGCGGCTTTCGCGTTCACCGCCGCGTGGTGGGTCTGCTTCTCGCTGCCGGCGGGAGTGGCCCGCTTCCGGCCAACCACGCCAGGTACGGAGCCCGCAGGTCACGCCCCCACCGCGGCCGGCGAGCTCGCCGCCTTCGGCAGGTCGCTGGTGCACGCGCGAAACGGCGACGGCCGCCGGCTCGCCGCCGTGCTGGCCGGCAGCACGCTGATCCTGGGCGCCGTCCAGACGGCGATCGCGCAGTTTTCGAGCGTGGCGATCGAGGAGTTCGACCTCGAGCCGGCGGCCCTCGTCCGGCTCGTACTGCTCGTCCAGGGAGTGGCCCTGCCGGGCGCGCTCCTCGTGGGGTGGCTCGCCGAGCGGTTCGGTCGCCGCACGGCGCTCGTCGGCTGCCTCACTGGCTGGATGGCCGTGCTCGTGCTCGCCTGGTTCGTGCGGACAGCGGCCCAACTCCACGCACTGGCCGTGCTCCTGGCGCTCGTGCTCGGCGGGGTGCAGAGCGTGATCCGGGCGACCGTGGCCGACGCGGCCCCGGCGGGCAGGGCAGGGGTCGCCTTCGGCCTCTTGCAGGTGGGCTCCAAGCTGGCCGGAGCCGCGGCCGGCCTGCTATTCGGCTGGCTGTATCTCGCGAGTGGCCTGCCGCGGGCCGGACTCGCCGCGCTGCTCGTGCAACTCGTCGCCGGCTGGTGGTTCCTGCGGCGGCTGGACGGCCGCGGGCCCCGTCAGGACAGCCCGAGCACGTCCCGCATCGAGTAGAGACCCGCGGGTCGGCCGGCGAGGAAGGCCGCCGCGGCCAACGCGCCGCGGGCGTAGCAGTCGCGGTTCGTCGCCCGCACGTTGACCGCGAACGACTCCCCCTCCATGCCGAACAGGATCGTATGCTCCCCCGGATTGTCACCTGCCCGGATGGCGTGGTAGCCGATCTCGTCGGCCGGCCGGGCCCCCGGGCGGCCTTCGCGGCCATGGGCCTCGCGCACCTGCCCCATCACGTCCCGGACGATCGAGCCGAACTTGAGGGCCGTGCCGCTCGGCGCGTCTTCCTTGTGGCGATGGTGGCACTCCAGGATCTCGACGTCGGTCCGGCCGCCGACGCGGGACAGGAGCGTGGCCGCCCGACCGACCAGATCCATCGAGATGTTGACCGCCAGGCTCATGCTCGGCGACTGGAGGACCGGAATCACCCGGGCCGCCTCGGCGATCCGATCGTGATCACCCACCGTCAGCCCCGTGGTGGCCACCACCAGCGGCACCTGCTTCTCCACGCAGGTGGCCACGATCCCGGCCACCGCCTCGGGCAGCGAAAAGTCGACCACCACGTCGGCCGGACCCTCCCAGGCATCGGCCACGGTGATCCCGGCCGCGGCGCAGCCCGCCAGGCCGCCCGCGTCGATCCCGCACCGCGGGTGCCCCGTGCGCTCGAGGGCTGCCACGAGCCGCCACTGCCCGGGCTCGGCGAGGGCTCCCGCGATCACCCGCTGGCCCATCCGGCCGGCGGCTCCATGAACGACGAGACGAAGCGGCAGGGAGGGCATGCGAGGCTCCGCGGGCGGACGAATCGGGATCGAGCCGACATCATACGGCCGACTCTTGGGCGGTGCAGCCCGCCCGCATCAGCCGTACAGGTCGATCGCCTGGACGATCTCGTCGAGCCGGTTGCCCACGCTCACCGACCGGTTGGCGAAGCTGGCGCGGCTCACGCCCCGGCTGCCGAGCACCTCGTTGAAGAGCTTCTGGTCGGTGGTGTGGTAGGCGACGGTGGCGGTCGGATCCTTGAGCTGGTGGCCCGTGAGGATGCAGACCACCCGCTCGTCACGGCCGATCACCCCCTCGGCCACGAGCTGGCGGGCCCCGGCCACGCTGGCGGCGCTGGCCGGCTCGCAGCCCAGCCCGCCGGCACCCACCTGGGCCTTGGCGTCGAGAATCTCCTGCTCGGAGACCTCCCGGACCACGCCGTCGCAGACCTCCAGGGCCCGCAGGCACTTGTTGAGGTTCACCGGCCGGTTGATTTCGATGGCGCTGGCGATCGTGTCGGCCCGCTTGTGGTCGCGGTCGAGCTCGTCGTAGTAGTGGCAGGCGGGCGCCAGGTCGGCCCGGCCTCCCTCCCAGCGGAGGCCCCGGCGGGTGTAGAGCTCATGGAGCGTGTTGGCACCGGCTGCGTTGATCACGGCCAGCCGCGGCACACGGTCGATCAGGCCGAGCTTGCGGAGTTCGGCGAACGCCTTGCCGAAGGCGCTCGAGTTGCCGAGGTTGCCGCCGGGCACGACGATCCAGTCCGGGGGATCCCAGCCGAGCGACTCGAGCACCCGGAACATGATCGTCTTCTGCCCCTCGAGCCGAAACGGGTTGACGCTGTTGACCAGATAGATGCCGAGCTTGCCGGCCACCTCCTTGACCCGCGCCATCGCGTCGTCGAAGTCGCCGGCGATCTGGATGGTGAGCGCCCCGTAGTCGAGGGCCTGCGAGAGCTTGCCGTAGGAGATCTTGCCCGAGCCGATGAAGATGATGCCCCGCATCAGCCTGGTCACGGCGCAGTAGACGGCCAGCGAGGCGCTGGTGTTGCCGGTCGACGCGCAGGCCGCCCGCTTGGCCCCGATCATCCGGGCGTGGGTGAACGCGGCCGACATGCCGTTGTCCTTGAACGACCCCGACGGATTGAGGCCCTCGTATTGGAGGAACAGCCGCCCGGGATTCGTGCCCACGAAGCCCGCCACGCCGTCGGACGGGCAGCACATCGTCTGCCCCTCGCCGATCGTGACCACGCTCTCGCGGGGGGCGTAGGGCAGCAGTTCGTGAAACCGCCAGACGCCGCTGAAGGCGAGCGGGTCGCTCCGCCGCATCCACTTCCGCTCGAAAAACTCGAACGAGTTCGGAGGACGCAGTCGGTCCCAGTCGTACTCGACGTCGAGCAGGTTGCCGCAGGCCGGACACGAGGTCAGCACCTCATCGACCGAATAGGTCGCCCCACAGGCCGGGTCGATGCACTGTTGAAACGCGAGATCGGTGCGGGAAGCGACGGGCACGGGCAGACTCCGTACGCCCCGGAGTCATTTTTGGATGTCGGCGGAACGGGAAAAAGGTCCCGGTACGGGGCCCCGCCGGACACCGCCAAAGGTAGGTCAGCTTTGCGGTGACAGCAAGCCGAGCGGCGGCCTGCCAGTTTGACAGCCTCGGATCCTGCCGCTACGCTCTGACGCTTGGCGGCGGGCTGGGTATCCTGCCGGAGTCCATTTCCTCCTGGCGGGGAGCAGCGATGAAAGCAGCGGAAGCGAAGGTCTTCAAGGCCGCTCTCGAGGCCATGAGGGCGCGGTTGCGGGGCGACGTCTCGACCATGGCGGATGCCGCCCTGCGGAAGACCCGCAGCGAGGCGAGCGGTGATCTCTCGAGCATGCCCATCCACATGGCCGACATCGGCTCCGACGCCTTCGAGCAGGAGTTCACGCTCAGCCTGATGGCGACGGAGGAGGAAACGCTCGACCTGGTCGAGCAGGCCCTGGCCCGCATCCGCGACCGCACCTACGGCGTCTGCGAGGAGTGCGGCGGCGTGATCGCCAAGAAGCGTTTGGAAGCCATCCCGTTCGCCCCGCTCTGCATCCGCTGTGCGGAAAAACTCGAGAGCGGACCGAGCGGCCGTCCCCGCCAGCCCCGCTGAGTTCCCGGTCGCCACGACCGCCTCCATCCCTGCCCCAGGAGGGGGCTTGCGCATGCGTCCGACCCGCGGCTGGCCGCTGTTCGCCCTCACGGTCGCCGTTTCGCTGGCAGCCGACCTGGTGACCAAGGAAGCGATCTTCGCGAGGCTGGGCATGCCCGGCGCGGGGCGGCGGATGATCTTCGTACCGGGCGTCTTCACGCTCGAGACCAACCTCAACGAAGGGGCGTTGTTCGGGATGGGTCAGGGTCTCAGCTGGCTGTTCGCCGCCATTTCCGTGGCCGCCCTGGTCGGAATCCTGGCGATGATCGCCCGGCCGGCCGCCCGGGAAAGCAGCTGGCTGCTCGTCGCACTGGCGCTCATCTGCGGCGGGATCCTCGGCAACCTCTACGACCGCCTGGGCGTGCCGGGCCTGACCTGGCACGCCCCGCCCGAGCGGGTCGGCCGGCCGGTGTATGCGGTCCGCGACTGGATTCACGTCACGATTCCCGGCGTGATCGACTGGCCGATCTTCAACCTCGCCGATTCGTGGCTGGTGATCGGGGCCGGTATGCTCCTGCTCGCCTCGTTCCGGTCGCCCGCCGCGACCGAACCGGCGTTGCCAGCGTGAGTGGTGCGATGACGTCCCCGACGCAGCCTGATCCAGCCGTGGCCGCCCGGTTGGCGGTGGCCCTGTCCGCGACCCGACTGGCAACGCGGGAGACGCTCCGCTGGTTCGGCAGCGAGACGCTCGCCGTCGAGCGCAAGGCCGACGCCTCACCGGTCACAGAGGCCGATCGGGCGGCCGAAGCGATCCTGAAGCGGGAGTTGCTGGCCGCCTTCCCCACCGACGCCTTCCTCGGCGAGGAGACCGGGGCGACGCCGGGCGACTCGGGCTACGAGTGGATCGTCGATCCCATCGACGGCACCAAGTCGTTCGTCCGCGGGGTGCCCCTTTACGCCACGCTCGTGGGCTGCCGTCGAGCGGGCCGCGGCGTGCTGGGCGTGATCGCGATTCCCGCCCTCGACGAACTCGCCTACGCGGCCGTCGGGGGCGGGGCGTGGCACGTGCGCGGCGGCTCCCCCCCGACGCCCGCCCGCGTGGCGAGCCGCGCGACCCTCGCGGCGGCGCTCGTCTGCTCGAGTGATTTCGTCGACTTCGGCCGCTGGGCGGGGGGTGGCGACGCCGGCCGTGCCGCCCGCGAGCGGCTCGATCGGGCGGCCGAACTGGTCCGCACCTGGGGCGACGGCTACGGCTACCTGCTCGTGGCCACGGGCCGGGCCGACGTGATGATCGATCCCCGGCTCAATCCCTGGGATGCGGCGGCGGTCGAGGTCGTGGTGACCGAGGCGGGCGGCCGGTTCAGCGACTGGCACGGCCGCGACCGGATCGACTCCGGCGACGGGCTGGCCACCAACGGCCTGGTCCACGCGCAGGTGCTGGACCTGCTCCAGACCGGCGGCTGATTCCAGCCTCTGGTTCAGGCATCGAGACCCACGGCCGGCTCGGGCGGCAGCGGCAGCCAGACCCGGACCCGCGTGCCCCGCCCGGGCGCCGAATCCACGGTGCACTCGCCTCCTGCCAACCGGGCCCGCTCACGGATCCCCAGCAGCCCGAAACCCTCGCCGGCGGTCGTGGGATCGAAGCCGCAGCCGAAGTCCTCCGCGGTCACGGCGACGCGGTCGGCGTGCCGGGCCACCGTCACCCGGACGCGGTCGCTGGAGGCGTGCTTGCGGGCGTTGTTGAGCGACTCCTGCACGATCCGGTAGACGGTGGTTTGCAACGTGGCAGGGAGCTGGTCGATCGCCGGATCGACGGTCGCCTCCACGGCGATGCCCGACTCCCGCAGTTCGTCCGCCAGGTCATCGAGGGCTGCCTGCAGGCCGAGGTCGTCGAGCGCCGCCGGGCGGATCCCCCGAATCACCCGCCGGCCGTCCTCGATGCCCTTGGCCAGGCATTTGATCACCGAGTCGACGACCGTCCGGGACGACTCGGAGAGGTCCCCCTCCCGCAAGGCCTCGAGGAGCATCTTCGAGCCGACGGCGTACTGCACCAGGCCATCATGGAACTCATGGCACATCAGCAGTTTCTCGTTTTCCTGGGCGTCGATCAGGATGCGCAGGAGCCGCTCGCGCCGGGCGAGTTCGCGCGTGGCCACCTCCACCCCGGTGATGTCGAGGACCGTGCCGATGAATCCCGAGACCTGGCCGTGGTCGTCCTGAATCGGCCGCGCGCCGGCGAGCACGTGCCGGATCGTGCCGTCGGGCCGCTGGACCCGCAGTTCCTCGACGTAGGGCCGATGGGCCGCCACGCTCTCGCTCCATGCGGTCATCACCCTCGCCAGGTCGTCGGGATGGACCGCCTGGCTCCAGCGGTGTCCGAGGGTCTGCTCGAGGCTCAGGCCGCTGATTTCGCACCAGTTCTCGTTGGAGTAGACGCAGGAGCCCGTGGCGTCGGCCCGCAGGATGCCCATCGGGGCCTGCTGCGAGAGCAGGTCAAACTCCTCGCGGCTGGCCTGCAACTGGCGGCGAAGGCGCAGCAGCGAGCCACCCAGCCCGAGCAGCCCCAGGCAGGCAAGCAGGCACGCCGCCACGATCCAGCCGCTCACCGATCGCTCCGCATGGGTGCGTGCACCGCAACCCCGCCCAAGGATACGTCCGCTCGCTCGTGGCTGCAGCCACGCCGGGAGCCGCCCATCACCGTGAGCTCAGGGCCCGGCGGGTGACCCACCGCCGGTAGCCGAACATGAACCACAGGCTCACCCGCGAAAAGAGCACGCGGGTGACCAGCCCCCAGACACCCGGCTTGTGCTCGTATTCGATGTGCTCGCGGATTTCGGTGCGACCCTCGGAGAGCGGCACGAACGAATGGGTGTGTTCCCAGCGGGCGGCCGGCCCGGACGCCTGCACGTCGGTGAATCCCCGCTCCGAGACATTCCGATGCACCGCTTTCCACCGCAGGGGCAGCGGCCCGACCCAGAGCGTGAACTCCGACACGCTCCCCTCGGCCAGCGGCTCGATCGAGTGCAGCTGCACGATCGTGGGCGGCGGCGTGAGCCGCTTCAGGGCCGACGTGTCGTGGTGAAAATCCCGGACGGCCGCCAGGGGGGCGTCGACGGTGAACGCGTAGTCGAAGACGGGCATGGCCGCATGGTATGCCGGATCGACGCAAAAAGGGCATGCCTTGCGGGAAATGGCCGGCCGGGTATGCTCATGGCCTCCGTTTCCCGGTCATTTTCGAGGTTTTCCGGTGGCACGTTCCTGTCAGGTCTGCGGCAAGGGCTTCTCGGTCGGCAACCAGGTCACGATCCGGGGCAAGGCCAAGTATCTCGGCGGCGTCGGCACCAAGGTGACCGGCATCACCCGGCGCAAGTTCAAGCCCAACCTGCAGCGGCTGCGGGTCACGGTCGGCAACGGCACCAACTCCACGCTGCTGGTCTGCACGCAGTGCATCAAGAGCGGCAACGTGACCAAGCTCGTGAAGCAGAAGCCGTTCCGCCTCCCCAAGGTGGAAAAGTCGAAGCCGGCCGCCGAGGAGGCGGTGCCGTCGGGACCGCGGGCCCGGCCGTAGGCCAATCCCGGCGGCTGACCGTCACGCTGCCTCCCGTTTCCCTGACTTCACGCCCGGCCCATGAGCCTTTCCCGTCAGGACGTCGCGAAGGTCGGCCTGCTCGCCCGGCTGGCCCTAACCGACGCCGAACTCGAGCGGATGACCGGCGAACTCTCGAAGATCGTCGGGCTGGTCTCGCAGCTCGGCGAACTCGACACCACGGCCGTCGAGCCCCTGGCCCATCCGCTCGACACCCGGAACGTGTTCCGCGCCGATGAGCCGGCGCCGTCGTTGACCACGGAACAAGCACTCGCTTCGGCCCCGCGGCACGACGGTTCGTGCTTCCTCGTGCCGGCCGTCCTCGGGGAGTCGGGCGCCGCCTGACGTCTCGTCGCCCACCGCCCTCGCCCATGCACCCCTTCGCGCACTCCGCCACCGACCTCGTCGCCGCCGTGCGGGCCGGCGACCTCACGGCCGTGGCCTGCACCGAGGCCTTCCTCGATCGGATCGAATCGCTCGACGGTCGGATCAACGCGTTCCTGGCCGTGGACCGCCGGCGGGCGCTGGATCAGGCCGCCTCGATCGACGCCCGCCGCAAGGCCGGCCAGCCGCTCGGCGCCCTCGCCGGGCTGCCCGTGGCCGTGAAGGACGCGCTCTGCACGACCGACTTCCCGACCACCTGCGCCTCGCGGATGCTGGCCGGCTATCGACCTCCCTATGACGCCGACGTGGTGGCCCGACTGCGGCGGGCCGACGCGGTGATCGTCGGCAAGACCAACATGGACGAGTTCGCGATGGGGGGCTCCAACGAAAACTCCGCCTTCGGCGCCGTCCACAACCCCTGGAACCTGGACCGGGCTCCGGGCGGCTCGAGCGGCGGCTCCGCAGCCTGCGTGGCCGCCGACATGGCGCCCGTGGCCATCGGCTCCGACACCGGCGGCTCCATCCGCCAGCCCGCCGGCCTCTGCGGCATCACGGGATTCAAGCCCACCTACGGCCGGATCAGCCGCCGCGGCTTGGTGGCCTTCGCGTCGAGCCTCGACCAGGTGGGGCCGATGGCCCGCTCGGCCGCCGACTGCGCGCTGGTGATGGAGACCATCGCGGGCCACGACCCGGGCGACGCGACTTCGCTCACCGACCCGGTGCCGGCCTACACGCAGCACCTCGCCGGATCGCTGGCGGGCCTGCGCATCGGCCGCGTGGCCGAGCACTACGGCGCGGGCCTCGATCCGGAAGTGGCCCGCGGCGTCGAGGAGGCGTTTGCCGCGTTCAAGGCGGCGGGGGCGACGATCCACGATGTCGAGTTGCCCCACGCCAAGTACGGCATCCCGACCTATTACCTGATCGCCCCGTGCGAGGCGTCGAGCAACCTGGCGCGGTATGACGGCATCCACTACGGCCATCGCGCGCAGCCGGGAGGGGGCCACCGGGCCGAGGCCGGGGCAACTGGTGCCAATGCAGGCCAGTTCGAATCGCCGCTCGTGGAACTCTACTGCCGCAGCCGGGCCGAGGGATTCGGGCCGGAGGTGAAGCGGCGAATCATGCTCGGCACCTACGCCCTCTCGGCAGGCTATTACGAGGCCTTCTACGCCAAGGCCCTGCGGGTTCGGCGGCTGATCCAGCAGGACTACCAGCAGGCGTTCGCGACGGTCGACGTGATCGCCGGTCCGGTCTCGCCGACGGCGGCCTTCAAGCTCGGGGAGAAGACGGGTGATCCGCTGGCGATGTATCTGGTCGACATGTACACCGTCGGCACGAACCTGGCTGGGATCGGCGGCATCTCCTTCCCCTGTGGCTTTACGGGTGAGGGCCTCCCGATCGGCTTCCAGCTGCAGGGGCCCGCGCTGTCCGAGTCGCTCCTGCTGCGGGCGGCCCACCAATACCAGCAGCTGACCGACTGGCACACCCGCCGCCCCGCGCTCGCCACCTGAGCTTTCGCGCCATGCCCGCCCAGCCCACCGCCGCCGCCGAGCCCTACACGACCATCATCGGGCTGGAGGTGCACGTCCAACTCCAGACCCGCACCAAGCTCTTCTGCGGCTGCGTGACCACTTTTGGCGCGCCTCCCAACACCCAGGTCTGCCCCACCTGCCTCGGGCTGCCCGGTTCGCTGCCGGTGATGAACGAGCGGGCGTTCGATCTCGCCCTCAGGGCCGCCCTGGCACTCGACTGCACCATCGCCCCGTTCACGAAGTGGGACCGCAAAAACTACTTCTACCCCGACCTGCCCAAGGGCTATCAGATCAGCCAGTACGACCTGCCGTTTTCCTCGCAGGGCGCGTTGGAAGTGGTCGATCCCAAGGGGGCGTTTTCCCGCCGCGTGCGGATTACGCGGGTCCACCTCGAGGAAGACGCCGGCAAGAGCATGCACGACGAGGCGGCGGGCGTGGCCGACAGCCGCATCGACTTGAACCGCGCCGGCACGCCCCTGTGCGAGATCGTCAGCGAGCCCGACCTCCGCAGCCCGCAGGAGGCCCGGGCCTGGCTCAACGAACTGAAACTCCTGCTCGTCTACCTCGGCGTCAGCGATTGCAACATGCAGGAGGGGAGCCTGCGGGTCGATGCCAACGTCAACCTGCACATTCCCCGCCCCGACGGCACGCTCGCCAAGACGCCGATCGTCGAGATCAAGAACATGAACTCCTTCCGCTCCGTCGAGCGGGCGCTCACCTACGAGGCGGCGCGGCAGTGGGAAGACTGGCAGGCCACCGGGGCGGAACTCGGCCGCTTCCCCAAGCAGACCCGCGGCTGGGACGACGCCGCCGGGGTCACCCGCGGCCAGCGGCACAAGGAGGAGTCGAGCGACTACCGCTACTTCCCCGAGCCCGACCTGGTGCCGGTCACGGTCGCGACCCAGCAGGTGGCCGCCGTCAGGGCCGCGATGGGGGAGCCACCCAGCGC
>Ga0214921_10004360_pt1 | contig 20863 bp, 17 predicted proteins | sample LL1505_MetaG_FD_177992 | JGI IMG/M metagenome (GOLD analysis project Ga0214921, IMG submission 177992) | Freshwater microbial communities from Lake Lanier, Atlanta, Georgia, United States - LL-1505 | ecosystem: Environmental > Aquatic > Freshwater > Lake | place: USA: Georgia | collected...
GTGGAAATTGGTCGCCGGGTAGGCGGCAGGCAGGTCCCACTTGGTTTGGGCCATGGCGGTGGAGGACAGGGCCAGGGTGAGGGCGGTTGACAGCAGCAGACGGTTGGTCATCAAAGTCTCCTAGGGGTGTGTAATGAGAAACGCTACTGTAACCGCTGCGACATGCTGGATCGAGGCCCAGGGGGCGGTACTTACGGGCAGCGTATGCCGTCAGTCGCTGGGGCGTAAATCCATCACAGGGCCCTTGACTCATGACCAATTGTGAAACAGTACACTCATGTATGTTGATGTGCCAATTCGCGGATTTGTAAAGGGCGGCACGGTCATGGACCCTCTAATAAAGGTAAGTTTGATCTATGAAATTGCTTCAACGTTGGCTGTGGGTGGGACTTGCCTTGGTGCTGGCCTTGGGCGTGATGTATCACAACCGCATCTATGTTTTGCAGTACTCATTGGGTTGGTACACCGACTGGAAAAACCCGCGAGACCCTTACCGCCCCATTGATTGGCTGTCAGGCCCCCACCAATCTGAGGTGTCTCCTGACCAACGCCCACCCAACATCATCGTCATATTGGCCGACGACATGGGTATCAACGATGTCGGTATCCATGGCGGCGGTCAAGGGCCACAAGGGGTGACCACCCCACACATTGATGGCTTGGGCCAAGCCGGTGTGAGTTTTGACCGCGGCTATGCGGGCAGCGCCATTTGCACCGTTTCTCGGGCCGCCTTGATGACGGGGCGATATCCCTGGCGCTTTGGCTTGGAGTTCACCCCTTTGCCCGGCGCTATGGGCTTTGTATTGGGCAATCTTTATCCGCCTCAGCCGCCTATGTTGTTGGACAAGGGGTTGGCGCGCCAGGCCAAGGATTTCAACGAATTGGGCATGCCCGCTTCAGAGTTGACGCTGGCCGAGATGCTCAAGCAAAAGGGTTACCACAACATCCACATTGGCAAATGGCATTTGGGCAGCACCTCAGAGATGCGACCCAACAACCAGGGCTTTGACGAAAGTTTGTTCATGGAAAGTGGCTTGTACCTGCCACAAAATGACCCGCGTGTGGTCAATTCCAAGCAAAACTTTGACCCGGTGGACAATTTTCTTTGGCCCAATATGCGCTTTGGTGTGAGCTACAACGGTGGGCGCTGGTTTGAGCCCAATCAGTACTTGACCGATTACTTCAGCGAAGAAGCTGTCAAGGCCATTCGAACCAACAAGCACAGGCCTTTTTTCATGTACCTTGCCCACTGGGGTGTACACACCCCTTTGCAAGCGAGCAAGGCCGATTACGATGCCTTGTCCCACATCAGCGACCATCGCCAGCGGGTCTACGCGGCCATGGTCCGATCCGTTGACCGCAGTGTGGGGCGGGTGATGCAAACTTTGCGCGAAGAGGGCTTGGACCAAAACACCTTGGTGGTGTTCACCAGTGACAACGGCGCGCCGGCCTACATTGGACTGCCGCAAGTCAACAAACCTTACCGGGGTTGGAAACTGACTTTTTTTGAAGGCGGCTTGCGGGTGCCTTTTGTGGCCCAGTGGCCGCAGCGCATTTCGCCTGGGCAGCGTTACACCACACCCGTGCACAACATCGACATCACGCCCACGGTTTTGGCAGCGGCAGGCGCTGCCTTGCCCAGCGATCGCACCATCGACGGTGTCAACCTGTTGCCATATGTCGCTCGCCCCGGCGCATCTGCCACGCCTGCTTCGCTCCATGCCAATGCCCCAGTTGTGCGATCCACCCAGCCTGAACGTCCCTTGTTTTGGCGTGCTGGGCCACACCGCGCTGTGCAGTCGCTAGGTTGGAAGTTGATCAGCGTCCACCGACCGGCCAAAGACTGGTTGTTCGATTTGAATACCGACCCTACCGAGCGCAAAGATTTGGCACTGCTGCGTCCGGATAAATTGGCCGAGCTCAAGGCTTTGATGACCGCACACCATGCCAACATGCCCGCGCCCATGTGGCCGTCCTTTTTGGAAGGCCCCATCTTCATCGATAAGACCTTGGACCAACCATACCAAGAGGGTGATGTGTTCACCTATTGGGTCAATTGATGCCTTGAACCGACCTTCCCACCGATTCAAACCATGGCATCTTTTTTTGCGCTTGCGAAACGTGCTGTGCTGACGCGGCGCAGGTTGAGTTGGATGTTGGCAGTCTTGGCGCTGACGGGCACAGGCGCCTGGTGGTGGCTTGACCACCGCGCGCGGGCAATACCTGCTGCCCGTTCTGACACCTTGAGTTGCCCTTTGCCCGTCGAGCAGGCCCAGGCCCCTGCACCCGGCATGGTGTGGGTGCCGCCCGGGCGTTTGCGCCTGGGCGATGGCGTGTACCCCGAGGAAGGCCGCTCCCAACCCGTGGACGTGGGTGGTTTTTGGATCGACCGCACCGAGGTCAGTAACGATCAATTTGCGGCATTTGTCAAAGCCACTGGCCACGTCACCGTGGCCGAACGGCCCTTGGACCCTCGCCACTACCCGGGCCTGCCCCCGGCTTTGCTGCAAGCTGGAGCGGTGGTGTTCACGCCACCTCAGCGGCCCGGTGACGGTGGCACACCCAGCGACTGGTGGCGTTTCGTGGCGGGCGCCCAGTGGCGTCACCCAGGCGGGCCTGGCACCGATATCGCCGGCAAGGGGGCATTCCCCGTGGTGGCCGTGGCGTTTGAAGATGCACAAGCCTATGCCCGCTGGGCCGGTCGCCAGTTGCCCAGCGAAGCCCAGTGGGAGTGGGCGGCTCGCGCGGCCCAAGCCCCCGCCGAGGCGGCCATGGTGGGGCACGAGGCACCGCGCCATGCCAACACCTGGCAGGGCGTGTTTCCTGGGGTCAACTCGGGCGACGATGGCTTCATTGGTTTGGCCCCGGTTGCTTGCTATCCCCCCAATGCCTTGGGCGTGTTTGACATGCTGGGCAATGTGTGGGAGCTCACCACCGATGCCTATGCACCCCGCGCGCCGGATGCTGCGGTATCGCTGATGCCTGTGGGCATGAAGGGTGAAGTGCCCATGCGCGTGATCAAAGGGGGGTCGTATTTGTGCGCACCCAATTACTGCATGCGTTACCGGCCCGGCTCACGCCAGCCGCAAGAAGAAAACCTGGCTGCCAGCCATTTGGGCTTTCGAACGGTGTTGATGGCACCCGCGCCTAACCAACCTGGGGGGGCGGTGCGGCCCTGAGCACGCACACCCCTTTACGCACCATGGGCACATCTTCCTTTGTTTGGCATCAACGGCCTTGGGCTCGCCTTGCTTTCATGGGCTTGATGGCGGCGTTGTTGGTGGGCATGGTTGTGGTGACACAAGCCGCAAACTTGCGACAGGCTGTGAAAGCTTATTTGTTTGGCTTCCCCTTGGTCATCATGGACCTCACTCGCGAGCACCACCTGGCGCGCACCGGCAAGCCAAACGCCTTGAGTTTGGCGCGTCAATTCCCCACACCCCAATTCAAAGAAGTGGTGCGGCCCAACTTAGACACTTTGTACGCCACGGCTTTTTTGGACACGCGGTTGGGGCCTTGGCAATTGGATCTGCCGCCCAACGCAAAGCGCTATGAATTGGTCACTTTTTTGGACGCTTGGAGCGATGTTTTTGCCACAGCCGGTACTCGAACACATGGCCACCTCGGGCAACGGCTGTGGTTGGTCGACTCGAACTGGCAAGGCAGCGTACCGCAGGGAGTGCATTTGCTGCGTGCGCCAAGTCGCATGGTGTGGGTGATTGGGCGCATCCAAACATTGGGTATTGACGATTTGCCCACGGTGCACGCTTTGCAAGACCAATGGGTGCTTGCATCCTTGGGCGCGGGTGCCACCAATGTGGCGTCGAGTTCTGCCACCGAAACAGCAAGTCCAGTCCAGGTCGATGTGTCGCCATTGGCGCAAATGGAGGCCATGGGAACGCAGGATTTTTATCGGCGTTTGGCCGCGCTCATGGCCGATAACCCACCCCGACCTGATGATGCCGACATGGTGCGTCAGTTAAAAAATTTTGGTGTTGAGGCTGGCAAGACAACTTCGATAGGGCTTTGGGATGGGGCGTTGTTGTCCTTGGGGCGCTGGTTGACCATGCGGTCGCTGTACCAAGAGCTGGGCAAGCCTTCAAACCTTGTCAACGGCTGGCGTGTCTCGCCCTTGGGTTTGGGTCAACTGGGGGTTGATTACCCCACGCGTGCTGCTGTGGCCCTGGTCGGTTTGGGTGCCAATTTGGCGCAAGACACCTTGTATGCCCAAGCCCAACTGGACGGCAACGGCCAAGCATTGCACGGCAGCCAGCGCTATCGCATCCGCTTTGAAGCGGGTCAATGGCCGCCGGTGAATGCATTTTGGTCGGTCACGGCCTATGACGGCCATGGCTTTTTACTGGACCACCCGAGCCAGCGCCATCTGGTGCGCAACACAGACCCGTTGCAGACCCATGCCGATGGGTCTTTGGAGTTGTGGGTGCAGCCCGACCCTCCACCGCACCCCTACACTGCCAATTGGGTGCCTGTGGTGTCGGGCCAGGCCTTCACCCTGAACTTGCGCCTGTACGGTCCCCAAGCGGCAGCCCTGTCTAAAGCTTGGTCACCCCCGCCCATTCAACCCAGAAGTGGAACCCGATGAGTATTTTGGACAGCCAAGCCCCACACCATGCTCAGGCGGAGCCTGGCTTGGCCAATGACCCGCCATCGCATCGGTTGCAAGCACTGTTTCAGGCCCAGCGCACCGCTTTCGAGCGCGACAGCCTGCCCAGCTTAAAAGTGCGTCGCGACCGATTGGACCGCCTGATGCAGATGACGCGCCAGCATGCCCAAGGTATTTGCGATGCCATTTCAAAAGACTTTGGTCAACGCGCTTGGCAAGAAACCTTTATGGCCGAGCTGATGGTGTTTGAGCAGCGCTTGAATTACACGCGTCGCCATTTGCCACGCTGGATGCGCATGCGCCGCGTGGGTACGCAGCTGCAATATGGGCTGGCACGCAACCGTTTGTTGCCCCAGCCGCTGGGGGTGGTGGGCATTTTGAGCCCCTGGAATTACCCCTTTGATTTGAGCCTGAGCCCGGCCATTGATGCCCTGGCTGCCGGTAACCGGGTGATGATCAAACCCTCGGAGCTCAACCCCCACTTTGGCCCCTATCTGGCAGAAATGGTGGCGCAATTCTTTGACCCCAGCGAACTCACCGTGGTGTTGGGCGATGTGCCCTTGGCTGCCGCTTTCAGCCGATTGCCGTTTGACCATTTGTTGTTCACCGGCTCCACTGCGGTGGGGCGGGTGGTGGCCGCTGCGGCAGCTGCCAATTTGACCCCCGTGACCCTGGAGTTGGGCGGTAAGTCCCCCGTGATCATTGACGACGATTGCGACCTGCCCGCTGCAGCCCAGCGCATTGCGTGGGGCAAGTTGCTCAATGCGGGACAGACCTGTATTGCGCCAGATTACGTGTTGGTCGCTGATGCCCAAGTCGAGCCTCTGGTCCAGGCCATCTTGAGTGCCATGCAAAACCAATACCCCAGCTTGGCCCAGAACCCGGACTACACCAGCATCATCAGCCCGCGCCACTGGCAGCGCTTGCAAGACATGTTGGCCGATGCCCAGGCCCAGGGCGCGCAATTGCATGTGCACCATCCGACAGGTGAGGTATTTGACCCAGCGGCGCGAAAAATGGCCCCCGTGATCATCACCGGCGTGCGGCCCAGCATGCGCATTGCCCAAGAGGAAATCTTTGGCCCCATCCTGCCGATCATGGCTTGTGGCGACTTGGACCAGGTCTTGGCCCATGTTCGCCAGCGCGACAGGCCTTTGGCCCTCTACTGGTTTGGTCGCAACACCCAGCGCCGAGACCGCGTGCTGCGTGAGACCATATCGGGCGGCGTGAGCATCAACGATTGTTTGCTCCATGTCAGTCAATTGAGTCAGCCCTTTGGTGGTGTCGGCCCCAGCGGGCAGGGGGCGCATCATGGTCAATGGGGCTTTGATTCGTGCAGCAAACTCAAACCCATCTTTATCCAGTCGCGCTGGCATGGCATGGGCTTGGTCAGTGCGCCTTATGGCCGCTTGATCAATTGGGCTTTTCGTTTCTTTACCCGCTGAAACAGCGCACTGATATGCAAGCCAATCAACAAATGGTTCAAGTGCTGGCCGTGGTCTTGATCATGGGTTGTTTTGCACTGGCCGAATGGCGCAAAGGGCTGTTTTTTCCCAGCGCCGCCAACCCGCAAGACCATCGCCTGGATGTGGCCGCCACCTTGATGCTTCCTTGGGTATCGGGTGTGGTTTTGATCACTGCGCAGGCTTTGAGCGCGTGGGGCATGCCCGAGCATCGCAATGCCTGGGCTGATTGGGCTTGGTGGCAAATGGTGGCCGTGTTGTTGGTGGCAGATGACTTCACCCAATATCTGTGGCACAGACTGAGCCACACGTCAGTGCTGTGGCCCTTGCACCGCGCTCACCATTCGCCCGCATACATGAGTGTGCGCATTGTTTACCGCAACAATGTTTTTTATTACGCCATGATGCCGGGCATTTGGATGTCTGGCGTCTTGTTATACCTGGGCTTTGGTTGGGTGTATGTAGCCTATTCGGTGGTCAAGTTGTCTGTCATCATGGGCGCACACAGCACAGTGCGTTGGGACCGTTTTTTGTATGCAACACCAGCCTTGGCGCCGCTGGCCTGGCTGGTCGAGCGCACCATCTCCACGCCTGCCACCCACTTTGCGCATCATGCCTTGGTGCAAGACGATGGCATTGGCCACTACAGCGGCAATTACGGTAACTTGTTGTTTCTGTGGGATGTGCTGTTGGGTACCGCGCGATTTTCCAGGCGTTATCCACCAGCGTTTGGTTTGATGGACGATCGCCGCCATGGCCCAGAGTCTTGGGTGCCGCAAATGATTTACCCCTTGAAGAAGTCGCAGCGCAGCGAAACCGTGATGGGCTCAGGCGCCCACCAACCCCCACGTTGAGTGCAAGCGGCGCTGACAGGCGCAAAGGCCTTGCCAAAAATCAGGCCAGTTTGGCGTTGGGGGTCACTTGGTGCGGCTCCACCAAATAAACAGAAATCAAACGCTTCAAATGCTGTTCTGAATCGGGCGGGCTGTTGGGACGGCTCAGCGCTTGGTAACAGCCGACCAAGGCCAGGTAGAACAGGCCGGCCAAATCGGCGGCGGTCTTGGGGTTGGCGGTCAAGCGCAAGAACTTTTCTTCAAACAGAGACAAACGCAGTTGGTCGACTTGCGCCAGTTGCTGCGCCACTTTGGCGTCGTGCCGACCCAGATCACGCAAGGCCAATTCAAAGCGCATGTTTTGCAAGTCTTCACCAGCGTGGGCCAGGGCCACTTGCACCAGGTGCATCAAATCGTCTTTGGGTCGGTCGGTGGTGTGGGACCGCAGTTGTTGTGCGACCGCCAACTCCCGCTCGTACCAACGCGCCCACAAGGCCTCGATCAAATTCGCATGGGAGGCAAAGTGCCAATAAAAGCTGCCCCGGGTGACGCCCAAACGTTTGGACAAACTCAACACCCGCGCTTGGTCAAAGCCGCCTTCCACCACCGCCGCAAAGGCGGCGTCCAACCAATCGCCTTGTCCAAGGCGATGGGGTGTGGGTGGTGGGGGGGTGCGCGGCATGAAAAAAACTGAACCTGCAAGCCGCACGATCAGCGGTCAACTCATTTTAAAGCCCAGTGATGGACCAGCCGTGTGGGTGCCATGGCGCTGTCATGCGGGGGTGGTGGGTGTGCCCGTTTGGCATCTGCTCCCCGCATCCTCGCTAAGCCGTACACTTGTGTATGGCGTGTATGGCATGTGTGGTCAAACCCATGTCAGAACTCTCGCCAAGGGTGTGGATACAGGCAGTGCGGCCTGCAGGGCCGCTGTGACAAGGAGGCAGAGATGGAAATTGCCGTGGTGCTCGGGGCTGCCCTGGCATGGCTGTTGTTCGTTTATTGGTATGGCGGTGCTGGAAAGCCGATGTCGGCATCTGAAAAAGAACGCATTTTGTCCGCTTTGACCGAGCGCTTGCAAGGCGGCCCGCACGCCGATTTCATCACCCAAGCCAAAGTTTTGCTCGACAGCGATGACGGCAAAGAATTTGTCATGCACAACAGTGTGCGTTACCGCCCTGTGGCCGTTTACCCCCCAGGCAAAGACGGACCGACTGACCCCCGCGCGGCTGATCGCCTGTACTTCAAGGCCGCCTTGCCCGTGCTGTTGCGCCTGGCCAGCGTGCCCATTTTTGTGGCGCGGTGTCAGGGGGAGTTCATCACCTGGCCGGGAACCCCGCGCTGGCACTATGTGGCCTTGGTGCGTTACAGGAGCCGGCGCGATTTTTTTAAATTCGCCCTGGCCATTGAGCGCAGTGGCCACGATGTGTACAAATGGGCGGCCATCGAAGCCACCCATTTGATGCCAGTACAAGCGCTGGTGAGCTGTTTTTGGGTGCGCACCACCCTGGCCTTGGTCTTGGCTTTGGCCGCGCTGGCCGCCTGGGTCTGAAACCATGTCAATCCACGCAACACCCAACATGGCCTCATTCCTGCGCTCTTTGATCCAGCCGCCGCTGAGCCAGTGGTGGTTGTCCGAGCAGCGCATGCGCGCTCAAAGGGCAGGCCACGAAAAACGCCGCATGGCGCAGGGCGCGCCCCACCAGGTGCATTACTTTCACCAATCCGATGACCCCTATTGCGCGTTGCTCAGCCAAATGTTGCCAGATTTGCTCCAGCGCTATGCGGTGGATTTGGTGCCGCACTTGGTTGGACCAGCGGCAGACCCAGTGGCGCCCGATCGTGCACGTTTGGTGGCACACAGCCGAAAAGACGCCGAGTTGCTGGCCCAACACCATGGCTTGCGTTTCCATGACAGCGGTGCCCAACCCACCGATGGGGCGGTGGGTTGGACCAATTGGGTTTTGTGCCAAGCCATTGAACAAGGGGACTTTGTGGCCCAAGCGGCCAAAGCGATGGATCGGCTCTGGTTCGCAGCCAGGCCCAACGTGGGGCATGTGGATGGCGCTGGTCAAGCGCAAGTGGCACAGGCCTTGGCCCAAGGTGAAGCCAAGCGCGCGCGTTGGGGGCATTATTTGGGCGGGACTTTTTATTATGCGGGCGAGTGGTACTGGGGCCTCGACCGGCTCTATCACCTCGAGCACCGTTTGCAAGACCTGGGCGCCTGGCGCGCCGGGTCGCCGGCGGGTGTGATGTTCCCACCCCCTCAGGATCTCCACGCCGCGCAGCCTTCACCGGTGCGCTCATTTGATTTTTTCCTCTCGTTGCGCAGTCCTTACACCGCGATCGTGGCGCAGCGAGTGTTGGATTTGGCACAGCACACGGGTGCGCAACTGAACCTGCGCTTTTTGCTGCCCATGGCCATGCGCGGCTTGGCCGTGCCGCGGGCTAAGCGCATGTACATCGCTTGGGACACTGCGCGCGAGGCGCGTGCCCGAGGGGTGCCTTTTGGGCGCTTGCTGGATCCTTTGGGCGTGGCCACTGAGCGCGGTTTGGCGGTGCTGGCCGCGGCCATGCAAGCGGGCATGGGTGAGGCATTTTTACTTTCGTTCTTGTGCGGCGTGTGGTCTGAGGGGGTGAATGCCAGCACCGACGCTGGGCTGCGCCGTTTGGCACTGCGCGCGGGTTTGAGCTGGGCCCAGGTGCAAGATGCATTGAACGACGAGCGATGGCGCGCCAGCGCCGAAGCCAACCGCCAAGCTTTGCTGGGCCATGGCTTATGGGGGGTGCCTGCCTTTCGTGTGGGCACGCAGGTGTTTTGGGGCCAAGATCGCTTGTGGGCGGTGCAACAAGCCTTGTTGGATGAAAGGAATGCCAGATGAAAGCTTCTCCGGTGATCAAAGTTTTGCAAGGGCTTTGTTTGTTTTTGTATGGCCTGGGCTTGGCCGCACAACTGGGGCTGTGGACGGGCGAGGGCGCTGTGTTGTGCTGGCGCGCCAGTTTGGCCATGCTGGCCGTGCATGTGTTGGAGTTGGCCTGGGCGCGTCGTTGGCTGGCTTTGCACCCCGGGCCAAGGTGGGTGAGTGTGTTGCTCACCGTGTTGTTTGGTGTCTTGCATTGGTGGCCGCTGAAAGTGCGGGCCTCGCAGGTGCCTGACCGACATGGAGCATGAAATTGTTTGAGCGCATCAGACGGTCTTGGGTGTGGGTGCTGTGTGCGGGACTGGCTGCGACCCATGCTTTGAGCGCGCCCACACCCGTTCGTCCGACGTCGGCGGGGACGGTGTCTGCGCCAATGAAAAAGTTGTCAGCGCGCCCCAACTTGGTGATTTTGCTGGCAGATGATTGGGGCTTTACCGATGTGGGCTCATTTGGCGGCGAGATTGCCACCCCCCATTTGGACGCCTTGGCCCGGCAAGGTATGCGCTTTTCCAATTTCCATGTCAGCGCTTCTTGTTCGCCCACCCGGGCCATGTTGCTCACGGGGGTGGACAACCATCGCAATGGAATGGGCAATATGCGCGAAACCATTCCGCGCAGTCACCTGGGCCAACCTGGCTATTTGACGGTGCTCAACACCCAGGTGGTGACCGTGGCCACCTTGCTGCGCGACAGCGGCTACCGCACTTATGCCTCGGGCAAATGGCATGTGGGCAAAGAGCGCCACAACCTGCCCGATCGGCGTGGCTTTGACCAATCCATCGTGCAAGGCGACAGCGGCTCTGACAACTGGGAAACCGCTCGACGCTATCTGGATTTGGCCGACAAGGTTTATTGGTTTGAAAATGGTCAAGAGGTCAGCATGCCCACGGACTATTACTCGTCGGCTTATTTTGTGGACCGCATGTTGGGCTTCATGCAAGCCGATGCTGCGCGTGCCGCGCAGCCCTTTTTTGCCTATTTGGCGTTTCAGGCCAACCACATTCCCTTGCAGGCACCCCAGTCGTTCATTGACAAATACAAGGGGCGTTACCGAGCCGGTTGGTCGGTGTTGCGCCAAGAGCGCCACCAAAAAGCCATGGCGCTGGGCGTGGTGCCACCCCACAGCAAGATGGTCGAGATGGCCACCACTGTGCGCTGGGACAGTTTGAGCGCCGAACAAAAAGCCTACGAAGAACGCAAGATGGAGGTTTATGCCGCGATGGCCGAGGCCATGGACCATCACATTGGGCGATTTGTTGAACACCTGAAACAAACCGGGCAATACGACAACACCGTGTTTGTGTTTTTGTCTGACAACGGTGCCGAGGCCTCCGACCCGTACGCCTTGCTCAGCGGTCGCTTGTGGCTGGACTGGCAATACCAGCGCGGTATCGATCAGCTCGGTGCCAAGGGGGCCTACACGGTGATTGGGCCGAGTTGGGCCAGCGCCGTGGCCTCGCCTTTGAGCACCTACAAATTTTATTCGGGCGAGGGTGGCATTCGCGTTCCCATGATCGTCTCAGGCGTGCCGGGCATGCAGCGCAACCGCATTCACCCGTTCTTCAGCCATGTCAATGATGTGGCCCCCACCTTGTTGGCTTTGGCTGGGGTGCCACAACCCGGCACCCATTACCAAGGCCAAAGCATCGAGCCCATGACCGGTCGCAGCCTCTTGCCTGTGCTGTACGGGCACAGCGAGCGCGTTTACCCTTTGGACGAGCCGATTGGCTACGAGTTGTCGGGCAACCAAGCCTTGTTCAAAGGCGATTTGAAGTTGATCAAAAACATCCCACCGATCGGGGACGGTCAATGGCATTTGTACGACATCGTCAACGATCCAGGCGAGACCCAAGACTTGAAAGACCGCATGCCCGAAGCATTTGCGCAGATGCAAGCGCAATACGCCGCCTATGCCCAGGCCAATGGCGTCTTGCCCATGCCCGAAGGCTACGAGCCCATGTGGCAAGTGCAGGTGAATGCTTTTTTCAATGTGTATGTCGATCGACTGAAGTGGCCGGTATTGGCCTTTTTGGTTATGGTTTTGGTTGGGTGGTATTGGCGCAGGCGCCAGCGTTTGCACCGGGCATGAATGCCGGTTACTTTCCAAGCCCCTGGCCAGCAGAGGATGGTGGGCCACAGCGCTTGCAAACAGCGCCGCTGCAGGCCACTTTGGGTTTGACCGATGCCGAAGGCCTGGGCGCTGTGGTGCGCCGGACCTGTGTGTCCACCATGGTTGTTTTGGGTGCGCCGGGTGAGGTTTTTTTACTCACCCATTCGGTGTTGCGTGCCCAACTGGGGCTGCCCACCACGGCCAGTGTGGAGCGCATTGACCCATTGAGCTTGCGCACCATCGCGGCCTCACCGCGGCTGGCGGGTGGACCCATGTGGCCGGGGGGCATGGCGCTGCACCGCAATGGGTTTTTGTATGTGGTGTATGGGCGCTACATCCATCGCTTGGATCGGCATTGCCAACCTTTGGCACAGGCCCGTTTGCCCGTGGATGAGCCTTACAACTCCTTTGTGGTGTTGGACAACGGTTTGATCGTGACCAAAAACCTGTCGCAAAAAACCGTTGCACACATCCGGGTGCTGGACGCCGACACCTTGCAAGCCGTGGCACCCGATGTGCAGGTGCCCGAGCCTTCTGTGGCGCGTTTGAGTGCGCGGGGCAACACGGTATACGTGGTGGGCCTCACCACGGTGTGGCGCTACCACTGGGATCCGGCGCTCAACGCATTGCAAGTCGATCCCGATTGGCAGTGGAACTACATCGGCCATGGCCCCCAAAGCTTTGGTTGGGACATGGTGCTGGCCGAAGATGATGCTTGGTTCATGGACAACGGACTGCACCGCTACCGCTACACCATGCGCGGCGCGGGCGTTGTTCCAACGCCCAATCGCCTCCTGCGGGTTTCTCTGACCGATGCCCATGAACACCAGGCCACCGAGGTGTGTGGTTTGCCTGGGGGCAGCGTGACCAATCCGCCTTTGGTGGATGTGTCACGCCGCTTGGTGGTGGGCTTTGACTCCGCCAATGCCTGCTTGCGCGCATGGCGCATGGGGCAAAACGGGCAAGATCTCACGCCCTTGTGGGCCAAAAACCAATGGGGTTGTGCCAGCCACATGTTGTTGTATCCGAAAACTGGCGAATTGGTGGTTAACGACTACCGCCGCTGGGGTGAGGAAGTGGTGGTGTTGGACATCGCGACCGGCGCAGAAAAGGCGCGCCAACGCATCGGGGGGTTGATGCAGGGGGTGGTGTTCCCCAGCGTGGGTTGGGGGCGCGATTTGTATTGGTGCAGCATGGGGTGTGTGGCGCGCTTGTTTGCCAAACCCAGTGAAACAGGGGGGCGTTGACACAACAATACACATGTGTATTGTTGCGCTATACTTTTCAGACTTTGCCAGCTTTTGTCTGTTTCGACCCTTGTTCGTTGGGTTGACCTGACAGGGGCCACTGGAGACTGGATCAACCATGTTCAAACGCCCGCTTGTCACTTGGCTATTGCTGTTGGTAGGAATCAGTGCTGTCGCGTTGTGGTGGTTCCAAGGCCCCATAGCTCTGGAGGTGGCCAGACGCGTGGCCACCCAGAAAATGAATGCCAATGCCATCCGCGACTTGCCCGATGGCTTGCACGTGGGCTTGTGCGGCGCTGGCTCCCCCTTTCCCGACGACTTACGCTCTGGCCCTTGCACTTTGGTGGTGGCGGGCAAGCGCCTCTTGGTGTTTGACACAGGAACCGCGAGTGCCCGTCAAATTGGGCGCATGGGCTTTTGGTTGGGTGACATCGAAGCCGTGTTCCTGACCCATTTCCATTCCGATCACATCGGTGGTTTGGGCGAGTTGATGCTGCAGCGTTGGTTGCAAGGTGGGCATGCACAGCCTTTGCCCGTGCACGGGCCCACGGGTGTGAACGAGGTGGTGAATGGTTTTGTTCAAGCCTATCGGCAAGACCAGGGTTACCGGGTTGAACACCATGGCGAAAAATGGTTGCCCTCTGGTGGATTTGGTGCCACCCCAACCCCTTATGGCTTGCCTGAAAAGGGCACGGTCACCGTGTTCAAAGAGGGCGACTTGGAAGTGCTCGCCTTTGCGGTGAACCATTCACCCATCCACCCGGCTGTGGGTTATCGCATCCGCTACAAAGACCGAACCGTGGTGCTCAGTGGTGACACCACCGCCAACGATCAGGTGTTGGCCCAATCCAAAGGGGTGGACGTGTTGGTGCACGAGGCCTTGTCGCCCGGCTTGGTGCGCTTGCTCAGCGAAGTGGCACAACAAAGCGGCAAACCGGTGGTGGCCAAGTTGATGAACGATGTGCTGGACTACCACGCCACACCCGAAGAGGCGGCGCAAACCGCGCGCGATGCGCAGGTGCGCATTTTGGTGCTCAACCACATCGTGCCCACTTTGCCACCTTTGCCCGGCATGGAAAAAGTGTTTCTTGGCAGCGCCCGTGACATCTTCAAAGGCCCCATTCACGTGGGTATCGATGGCGACTTTGTTTCTTTGCCCGCTGGCAGCACCACCATCACGTGGGGGAACCGCTTGTGAGCTTTCCCGCGCCAGCCCTGCCCCCCACCCCGGCACAGGTTTTGCGAACGCCCGATCATTGCTTTGAAGGCATGAGCGACTTTGCCTACACACCGCACTACAGCATGGTGGGTGGCTTGCGCGTGGCCCACATCGACGAAGGTCCGCGTGCAGGGCCCTTGGTGTTGCTGATGCACGGCGAGCCCACGTGGTCTTATTTGTACCGAAAAATGATCCCACCCTTGGTCCAGGCCGGTTGCCGGGTGGTGGTGCCCGATCTGGTGGGCTTTGGCCGATCTGACAAACCAGCCCGAACCCAAGACCACAGCTATGCCCACCAAGTGGCGTGGATGAGCGCATGGATGGCCCAGTTGGACCTGCGCGATGTGACCTTGTTTTGCCAAGACTGGGGCTCGCTCATTGGCTTGCGCATGGTCGCGCACATGCCCGAGCGCTTTGCCCGCGTGGCCTTGGCCAATGGCGGCTTGCCCACCGGTGACAAGCCGGTGCCCGCTGCCTTTCACTGGTGGCGTCGGTTTGCCCGTTACAGCCCGTGGTTTCCGATCGGGCGCATCGTGCGTTTTGGTTGCGTCACCCCATTGAGCACCGCTGAAGTGGCAGCTTATGACGCCCCCTTTCCCAGCCGCGCCCACCATGCCGCAGCGCGTGCCTACCCCAGCTTGGTGCCCATCAGCCCCCACGACCCCGAGCGGGCCGCCAACACCCAGGCGTGGTCGGTGCTGCGGCAATGGCCCAAGCCTTTCATCACCTTGTTCAGCACCCGCGACCCGGTGACCCGGGGTGGCGACCGGATGTTTCAAGAAGCAGTGCCCGGTGCCCAAGGCCAAGCCCACACCCGCGTGCGCACGGCGGGGCATTTTTTGCAGGAAGACAAGGGCCCTGAGTTGGCTCAATTGTTGTGTCAGTTCATGGCCAGCAACCCGATCGGGGCAGAGGGCCAGCCCCAGCCCAGTCAGGCACCATGAGTGATTTTTTTCAGGGTCAGGTAGCGGTCATCACGGGGGCGGCCTCAGGCATTGGTGCCGCTTTGGCACGTGCCTTGGTCCAGCGTCAATGTCACGTGGCCTTGGTCGATCGACAAGCCGATGCGCTGCAGGCTTTGGCCTTGGCGCTGGCAGACAAGGGTGTGCGTATCAGCGTGCATGCCATGGATGTGCGTGACAGCCAGGCCCTGGTAGATTTGCCTGCCCAGGTGAGGCAAGCTCACGGCGCGGTGCAGTTGTTGATCAACAACGCGGGTGTGGCCAGCATTGGCCCATTTGCACAGCAAAGTGCAGATGAGTTTGACACCGTGTGGGCCATCAATTTTGGTGCAGCGGTGGGATTGACGCGGGCTTTTTTACCGCACTTACTGACCCAAAAAGCAGCCCACATCGTCAATATGTCGAGTGTGTTTGGTTTGGTCGCGCCAGAGGGCCAAGCCGCTTATGCGGCCAGCAAGTTTGCGCTGCGTGGTTTTTCCGAAGCCTTGCGCCAAGAGTTGCGCGGCACCGCCGTGCGCGTCATGGTGGTTCACCCTGGGGGTGTGGACACGGCGATTGCCAGCAGTGCCATGGCCGGTGGCGTTGACCCGCATGAAGCCGCGCGTGAGCGCAAGCGTTTTGCCCGTTTGCCCAAGCTCAGCGCCACCCAAGTGGCCGAGCGCATCTTGCAAGCCTTGCCAAAGGGCAGAGATCGCTTGGTGCTGGGTTGGGATGCACGCCTGCTCGATCTGATGCAACGCTGTTTTCCGCAAGGCCACGCCCGCGTGCTGGCATGGTTGATGCGCTGGGGTAATACACCCCGGCATCGCTCCAACGGCAGCCCAGGCGCACAGCAGCAAACAGGGGACGGCCATGGCTAGTTGGCAAGCCCATGCCTTGTCGTTTTTTCTGCGCTGGCGCTTCAAGCGCCAGTTGGCAGCAGCCCAAGACGTGACCCAGGTGCGGCAGGTGATGAACCAAATGCCACCGGGGCAGCCCCGTGGCGTTCAATGCAGTGCTTGGACGGTCGCTGGCGTGGAAGGCGAGCGGGTGGTACAGCTCAACGCCGTTGCAACTGCCCCTTTGTTGTACTTGCATGGTGGCGGTTTTGTCGCTGGCTCTTTCATGACGCACCGCGCCATCACCGCGGCGTTTGCGCGGCGCGGTTTTGAGGTGTTTGTGCCCAACTATCGATTGGCCCCTGAGCACCCATTCCCGGCTGCTGTGGATGATGCGTTGGCAGCTTATCAAGCCGTATTGGCCTTGCGACCAGGTGTTCCCTTGGTGATCGCGGGCGATTCAGCGGGTGGCGGCCTGGCCTTGTCGCTCATGTTGAGTTTGAAAGCGAAAACCTTGCCCTTGCCCCAAGCTGCAGTGCTTTTTTCGCCTTGGCTGGATTTGACCTTGTCGGGCGCATCCTTGGTTGCTAACGCCAAACGCTGCGCCATGTTTGGCCCCGATCAATTGCAAAAAGGGGTGGACTTGTATCTGCAAGGCAGCGCTGCCAATGCGCCCTTGGCCTCGCCCTTGTGGGGAGACTTGCAAGGCCTGCCACCCACCTTGACTTTTGTTGGCTGCGACGAGGTCCTGCTCGACGATGCACGCCGCTTGCATGAGCGTGCCTTGGCCGCTGGCGTGGCCCACCAGTTGGAAACCTGGCCCGTGGTACCCCATGTGTGGCCCTTGTTTCGCAAGTGGCTGCCCGAGGGTCGGCAGGCTTTGGCCCTGGCGGCCGATTTTTTACACAACCCAACGCACCCTTGGGTGCCGCTTCAGGAACGCGCATGAGCACCACCCTTGGTCAGACGGCAAACCCTGTGGAACCCGATCACCAGGTGGTCATTGTGGGGGCGGGCTTTGGCGGCTTGTGCATGGCGATGCGTTTGCAACAAGCCGGCGAGCAGCGTTTTGTGGTCCTCGAAAAAGGTGCTGATGTGGGGGGCACCTGGCGCGTCAACACCTACCCCGGTTGCGCTTGCGATGTGCCCTCGCACCTGTATTCGTTTTCGTTCGAGCCCCGCACCGATTGGTCACGCATGTATTCGCCCCAGCCCGAAATATGGGACTATTTGCGCCACTGTGTGGACAAGCACGGCTTGCGCTCGAAGATCCAATTCAACTGTGCACTGGCCCAGGCCGACTTTGATGAGGCCCACCATATTTGGCGCATCCGCACTGTCGATGGCCAAACCCTGACCGCGCGATGCTTGGTCACCGCCATGGGCGGGTTGAGCCGGCCGGCGATACCGGTGATACCAGGCATCGAGCGATTTGAAGGTGCTGCCTTTCACTCTGCCCAGTGGGATTCGAGCTTTGACTTCAAAGGCAAGCGGGTGGCGGTGATCGGCACGGGCGCCAGCGCCATTCAGTTTGTACCGGAGTTGCAAAAAGTGGTGGCGCAATTGCACGTGGTGCAGCGCACACCGCCTTGGGTTCTGCCCAAAATGGATCGGCCCATCACCGATGCCGAGCGCCGCTGGATGCATCGCTTCCCCCTGTACCGACAGTTGTTCCGCTGGTGGATTTATTGGCGCCAAGAGATACAAGCAATCGGCTTTACCCTGCGCCCGGCGTGGATGGATTGGGTGCAAACCTTGGGTTTGCGCTTCATGAAAAAAAACATCAAAAATCCGGCCCTGCGCAGCTTGCTCACACCCGATTACCGCATTGGCTGCAAACGCATCTTGCTCTCCAACGACTACTACCCGGCCCTGGCCCAGCCCAATGTCACCGTGCACCCCGCTTCTGGCATGGGTGGGGTGGGCACCAAAGGCATTCTCATCGATGGGCAAGAACAACCGGTGGACGCCATCATTTACGGCACCGGTTTTCGGGCCACTGACTTGTACACACCGCTCAAGTTCATGGGCCGGGGCGGGGTGGACCTGAACGACACCTGGGCCGCCACCGGTTTGCAGGCCTACCAAGGCACCTTGGTCGCGGGTTATCCCAATTTGTTTTTGCTGCTGGGGCCCAATACGGGCTTGGGCCACAACTCCATCATCTTCATCATTGAGGCCCAGGTGAATTACATCCTGCGCTGCATCCGCAGCATGAAAGCCCAGGGGCAAACCGCCATTGAGGTCACGCCCCAGGCCCAAGCCAGTTACAACCAAGAAGTGCAAAAGCGCACCCAAGGGACGGTGTGGGGCAGCGGGTGCAAAAGTTGGTACCTCGATGCCGCAGGCCGCAACGTCACCTTGTGGCCTGGTTTCACCTTTTCATATTGGTGGCGCACCCTGTGCTTGCGCCGCCAAGACCTGCGGTGGTCACGCGCAGCTTGATGTGGGTGCTTCACCCACGCTTCAGATGCGGCTGAAGTATTCGTTGCGCTGAAAGGCCATCTTGTCTTCGGCTTGTTGGAAGCGCTGCCATTCCAATTGCTTGATGCCACTGAGCAGGGCCACAAAGTCGGGGCCAAACGCGTTCACCAAATGCGTGTCGGCTTGCAAAGCCGCCAAAGCCTGGCCCAAATCGGTGGGCAGCAGGGTGTTGCCTTGGCCGTAGGGGGATTCGGTGGCGGGTGGGGGCTTCAAACCGCGCGCGATGCCGTCCAAGCCGGCATGAATTTGTGAGGCCATGTACAGATAGGGGTTGGCCGCCGGCTCGCCAATGCGGTTTTCGATGCGCGTGCCATTGTCTTGGGCCTGGCCGATCACCCGCAGCATGGCCCCCCGGTTGTCGCGCCCCCACACCGCCGCTTGCGGCGCCAAGGCCAGCGGGCGAAAGCGGCCATAGCCGTTGGCCGTGGGCGTGCAAAACACCAGCGCACCAGCGGCATGGTCCAACAAACCGGCCAGGTATTGCGCACCCATGGTGGACAAGGTGTTTTCAGCGTCTAGCGCGCTGCTGCCGCTGGCGGCTGCAGCGCGCACAAACAAATTGGCACCGCTTTCAAGGTCGATCAGCGATTGGTGCAAATGCCAACCGCTGGACATGATGTGTTCAAACGGTGGGCGGCACATGAAGCTGGCCCAATACCCGGCGCGGGCCAAGGCTTGGCGCACGCCATTGCGAAAGCGCACCATGTTGTCGGCCGCGCGCAGGGCGTCGGTGGGGGCAAACACCGCTTCGACCTGGCTGGGGCCCAGCTCAATTTCCAGCGACAGCAAGGGCAGGCCCATGCCTTGGGCGGTGTCTTGCACGATGCGCAGGGCTTCGTGCGCGGTGTCGCTGTGGGCTTCGCTGAGCAAGGCGCAGCCGGGGTGGATCAAGTCCACCTCGGGCGCTGGGCCTGGCCAAGCGGCTTGCTGCGGGTCGGTGTGCGCACCCGGGCCACGCAAGCGGTAAATGTGAAACTCGACCTCCAGGCCGCATTGCATGCCCCAGCCTTTGGCTTCCAGGGGAGCCAGCGCCGCTTGCAGCACGCGCCGGCTGTCCCAGGCCACGGGGGTGCCGTCTTGGAACCAGGCTTGGCATTGCACCCAACCCACCTCGGGGGCCCAAGGCAGGGTGTGCAGTTCGATGTTGTCCGCCAGCAAGGTGACGTTGTTGCCCTGGCCAAAGCCATGCAAGCCATCGGTGCCACCGGGTTCAAACACCTTGAAGGCGGTGCGGTCTGAGGTGTCCTTGAGCATCAAGGTGCTGACCATGCCCACGCCATTGCGCAAAGCGCCCTCGACGGCGTCGGGCATCAAGCTTTTGCTGCGCGTGGTGCCATGGATGTCGCACCACACAAAACGCACTTCGCGCAATGCGCGCTCGCGCACCGTGCGCAAGGCGTGTTGCAGGGCTTGTTCGCGCTGGGGGCTGTGGATGCCACAGCGTTCTGCAAATGTCGAGGCAGACATGGCGCTGCGGCTCAAGCCGTGTCGTTGAGGGCTTGGGTTGGGGCCATCCAAGGGCAGGCTGCGTGCTTGGCTTGGGCTTGTTCGCGCCACCAGGTGGCCCAGGTGCCGGCCGGGGCCACGCCGTCCACCGTGTCGGGGCCGGTGCGCAATTGGGCCACATCGGCCTGGGACACACCGGGTGCCGGGCCACCGCCCTCCACGCTGTCGATGGCCTGCAGCAACTGGCGGCGATTGGCCACGATCAATTTGTCGCTGGTGCCCAAGTGCTCGCGGGTGCGGTCTTGCACCGCGCCCATGCTCTCCACCGCCCATTGGTCGTGCACATTGATGTCGTCTTCGCCCATGCCCAAATAGGTTTGGTCGCGTTGCTCATCGGGGTTGAAGCCCCATTGGTTGTGTCGCCCCGACACCGGGATGTAGTCGGGCAGGCTGATGTAGGGCGCGCGCTGGGCACGCATCGCCTCGCCGTCCAGGGGTTTGTCAAAGCTGGTGAAAAACGCATACCAATAGGTGTGGGTGTCGTCCACCGGCACATGCATTTGGGTGATGGTCATGCTGGCCGACAAGGGGATGATGAAGGTGCTGGGGAAAATGGACTGGGTGACGCGCACATGGGTCAGCTCGTCGGTCATGGGCCGCCGCGAGGTGATTTGCATGCCCTGGGGTGTGGGTTCAAAGCCAATGTCAGGGCGGTAGAACTCGCGCATGATGCGGCTCA
>Ga0214921_10004361_pt1 | contig 20859 bp, 15 predicted proteins | sample LL1505_MetaG_FD_177992 | JGI IMG/M metagenome (GOLD analysis project Ga0214921, IMG submission 177992) | Freshwater microbial communities from Lake Lanier, Atlanta, Georgia, United States - LL-1505 | ecosystem: Environmental > Aquatic > Freshwater > Lake | place: USA: Georgia | collected...
TAATTATCAAAATAATTTTGATTAAATAAATTATTATTCATGATAATAGCTAAAGATGATTTCTATTTAAGTATTAATGAAAAATAGACAAATTGATTTTTTCTAATTTTTCCTCTAAATAAATACTCTAACATAATATAAAAGGAATTTTATAAAGAGTATAATTTTTATAATATAGATTTTTGATAATAATTGTACTAAATAAATGTATATTAAATTAAATAATATGATATGATTTAATAAATAAAGAGTATTAATCATTAGATTTTTCCACTTCACCTATCTTAGTATCCTTAAGCTTGAGCTCTGGTTCAAATTCCTCAGTCTTAACAAGCTTTCCAGTTTCTTCAGCACTTTCAGCTTTCTTAGTCCTTACAGTCTTATCATCATTAAGATATTTAACAAGTACTGGAACAGAAGTAAGTGGAACACTAAATAACTCAGGGATTTTTTCAAGACTATTCACATCACACCCAATAAAACTTGCAAATTTTTTGATACCTGTTATAGATCCAAGAATTACTTCCTGAATTTTCTTTTTATTTCTTTCACCACAAAATTTTTTAGGACATTTTTTATTTTTACAAGTGGATGTAATTGTCCAGAAACAAACAGAATTCACTTGAGAAGCTAATTCATGCTCTTCATCAGACATATTCATATATATATTAATTGTATCAATTGTATCAACCTCAGATTGTTTAAGAAACTTAGAAGCTACACTACAATTGTACTTAGATGACTTCAAAACTTTACATAAATATTGCCTTGGTCCGCAAATTTGACGGGTACAATCTTCATTTTCACACTTTCCAAAAACATCCTGAAGACAAATATCATGTACACTAATACGAGCTGGATCAATTTCTTCAAAATTAGTTATAATACCATCTTTATCTAAATGTACTATATCATGTGTAATCTTCTTGTCTTTTCCAATAAATTCAGCTTTCCTGTCTTTTTCAGTACCTCCAAACATCTTATTCCTTCCAGTATCTTCTGCTTTCTTGTCACCCCCAGCACCACCCTTAATATCAGTATTTTTCTTGTGCTTATGATCCTTCAAAACAGGTGTTGGAGTTTTCGCAGCAGATGTAACATCTGCTGTATCTTGATCATTCATCCCCATAGATTGCATAATGGATGATAGAAACCCCAAGTCATTACCAGACTTTTCAAAGATTAGTTTAAGTTTCTCTTTATCTTCTGAATTCATAAGTTATTTAGTGAAAAATTATAGTTAATTATTTATCATAAATATAATTTAAATGTTAAAATTTCAATTTTTTTATAATATTTAGATTAAAAACTACCAATATTTTCAAAATTATAAGAATTATTAAGAAAACAAATGTTTATCTAATCAAGTTTAATATTAATATAAAACAAATTAATTAATTAACTTAATTATTAATATAAAATAATAAATAACCTCATTATAATTTACATAAGAATAAAATTATAATAAGATATTATTAATAAATCTTTACCTTATATTCTAAATATGATCTGTTTTAGTTTTAACAATTACAACCTTCGGAAATTTATTGAATCTAGCAGTATCAATATTAGGATCACTAATAAAATTACCAGCTTCGTCAAATTTAAGCATTATCCTGTTTCCTTTCTCAAGAAACTTCTGAAAAGCAATTGCCTCACGAGGTTTCTTAATATTATCTAAAAGCTTAACAATTTCATGCTCCCGAGGACATTCATCATTATCACATCCATCCTTGTATGCAAGAGGTTTATAACAAGATTGTTTATTTTGTACAGGATCACGTGCAGCATCAATATTTCCAAATTCACAAACATCTGGTAATATTGCTAACATATATAATCCTTTGATATCTTCATGAGAAAATTTACAATTTTCATTAGTACAAGATCCTAATTGTCTACCTTGCGAATCTAATGCATTTGGAAACTCAATTTTAATAGAATTGTATTTACAAACTTCTCCATTCATTTTAAAACCCTTAGGTGTGTACCTTACAACATATTTTGTTAAACAATCTCTGTTTTTACATCGCATTCGCTTACTTAGGAATAGTGCCTGTAAACATACACTACCTGTAAATTCATTATGAGGTCCATTATAAATTTCTTCAATATCATTTGAATCACAAGTAATACACATGTAACCAACTTGTTTTGGAATTTTATGATTTTTCTCTTGTGTTCCACAATTACTACAGGTGTGTGTGTAAATAGGTACATCAATAGTTTGCTCTTCTAGTGTAGATTCATCTCCAAAAATAATCTCAGTATCCGTAATTTCACAAGCTGCAGCCATGCGTTTGTGTTGGTGTAATTTTTTAATTTGAAAAGAATTTAAATAGTTATAAATTTCAATTTTTTTATATACTTATTTTGAATTATAAATTTTATATTTATATATTCAATTCTTTTATTTTATCATTTATAATGTAATACGAGGAGGTAATATATAACTAATATCACTAAACACAAAGTATTTTTAAATATTATTAAATTAGTTTAATTTTAATTAAATATATTTAGTAGAATAATGGAAAATCATAATATAAATTATTATGAACTTTTTGGTATAAACTGTGAATCAACCAAAAGCGAAATATTGTCTGCATATAAGAATAAAATTAATAAATTTAAAAATTTAAATAGATTTAATGATAATCAAATAATTGAAATAAAATTAATGAAAAAAGGATTATATATTTTACTCAATAAAAAGTTAAGATATAATTATAATAAGTTATTAGGATTTAATACAGGTCCAAAACCAATGAATGAAGATATAGATGATTCATTTGATTCAGTTTTTAAAATAGATAATTCATGGATGAACCTAAAAAATTTAAAAACAGATAATGATAAAAAAAATGATAATAATATGATTGGTGATAGAATATTTAGTTTATCTAGTTTACATAAAAAACCAGGATATTCTACAAATGATGAAATATATCTAAGAAAACCATCACAAGGAAGAATTGATAAAATGCAGGAATCAAATTAACTTTTCAAATGTTAATCCTTCATAATCAAGTAATATTAAATTTATTGCATTAATTCTTCTCTCAATAGGATTTCCTTTCATTTTTTTACTTTTGATTTTAATTTTCTTTTCAATACTTAATGATTGTCTTTTCTCTAAATTTCTAATAAATCCATAAAATAACCATTCACCTGTTCCTTTATTGGTTGTTGTATATTTTGCACCACCGACTAGATCTCCATTATGTTGTCTTAATCTTCGTGTTTGATTATTTGTAATTCCAACATAAGTTTTATTATGTGATGTATTAATTAAAACATAAACAACATATTCATTCATATATATAAATAATAAATTAATTTATAAATTAATTTCTATAAATTATTTAATAACTAGAATTTTCCTTTATTCAATACTTTATAGAGTAACGTCCAATAATAATCATCATAATTTTTCCTGAAACCTAAACCACAATTAATTTCCCAATGTTGTCCAATTGGTATAAGAAACTCAGATATATTTCTTTTAATTACATTTTCAAAATGTGATCCATGACTATTCAATTTATGAAGAATATTTCTAGATTCTGATCGTGATAATATTATAAGAGTTCTTATTGATAATTTACTGCGAGCAATATCGCAAAAATATTTATTTTTTTTTAATATATAGATAGATTGCTGTAAATATATGGGTTTTTTACATTTGCAGCAGCAACAATAATAATCTCAATATTAGATTTTATATTTATTTTTATTAATGCATAATGTAGTGCCATACCATTCTGTTTAAAAAAAAGCTGCAAATACTATATCATAATCTGCTCTAAGAACTATATCTGCATATTCTAATGCAAGTCCATTTTTTGATACTGCAATTAATACTATATCATGGTTTGCTTTAAGAATGTCACTAGCATATTTTAATGCAATACCATTCTGAGAAACTGCCATTAATACTACATCACGATCAGCTTTTAGAACTTTATCTGCATAAGCTAATGCAAGACCATTCTGAGAGACTGCCATTGATACTATATCTTTATTATTTTTATAATATTGATCTACTATTTCAAGTTTCATTCCATTTGATTTAATTAATATAGATACAATTTCATAGCTATTTTTATGCCATTTTGGTATATAATTAAATGCATTAATATTTATTTTTATGAAAAGTATAATCACAATTTTGTGTGGGAATATTACATTTATCTAATAAACTAGGTATCTATTTTTTACTTATCAAAGAAGTAATTTTAAGTTTATCTAATCTATTAGTTATTCCTTCTTTTTTTGCTAATGATTTAAACATTTTTATTTTGTTTTTCCCAGAATAATATTTTCAAATAGCAATTGCAATTACTAATACTAGTCCTTCAAATATTGGAATTAAAAAAATTCATACAATCAAAACAGTTTTAAGATTTGTATAATCATATATTAAAAAAATATCAATTTTTTATATAATTATATAAAAAATTGTTTTTATTTATCATTACATAATAAATCAAATATTAATGGAAAATAATTATCAAGAGATTATTTATTTAAATAAACCGATTAAGGTATTACAATACCTTTCTGAATCAAATAAAGATTTTAATAAAAGAAAAGAATTTATTAAAACTTTAGAAGATAAAGAAATTGACTGGAAAGAAGCAATAAAATTATCAAGAATATGGTATTGTGTTAATATTAAAAACTGTAAATATTCATCAGATGTTTATAATAAAATTAAATTATAGATAAAAATATAGGTAATAAAATATAGGTAATAAAATATAGTATAAAGATATAATTTTCATAATATTATATGACTGAATATTCAAAAAACTTAGATAACTCTCTATTACAAAAATTTAATGTAAAACTATATGGTAGTAATTATGACATATATGATATAATAAATGATTTTCTTGAAGATAATAAAAGTGAGAAACCTTTTTATTTAATAGATTTAGCAGAAGTTGTAAATTCATTTAATATATGGAATAAATTATTACCAAATATTAAACCATATTATGCTATTAAAGCAAATCCTAATTTAGCTGTAATTGAGGCACTCGCATCATTAGGTGTATATTTTGATTGTGCATCTGAAGCAGAAATTAAAACTATCATTGAAGTAACGAATGATCCAACTAGAATTATATTTGCAAATCCGTGTAAAATGTCCTCACAAATTAGATATGCTAGAGCAAATGATGTTGATTTAATGACATTTGATTGTGAAGAAGAACTTTATAAAATAAAACTATATCATCCTTATGCAAAATTAATTTTAAGATTAGCAGTTGATGAATCTGGAAGTCTTTGCAAATTTAATAAAAAATTTGGTTGTTTTATAGATCAAGTAGAAGAATTATTAAAAATATCTTCAACATTAAAATTAAATGTTATTGGATTTAGTTTCCATGTAGGAAGCGGGTGTTCATCTCCTGAATGTTTTTATAAAGCAATAAAATCATGTAAAGAAGCTGTAGATATTGCAGAAAATTTATGTATAAATATAACTACTATTGATATTGGAGGTGGATTTCCTGGTAATAATAATAAAACTTTTGAATTAATTGCACAACAAATTAATTTAGCTATTCAAGATTTTTTTAAAGAAAATAACAATATTAATTTTATTGCTGAACCAGGTAGATATTTTGTTGAAAAATCACATACACTTGTATTAAATATTATTGGTAAAAAAAAATCAAAAAATGAAAATAATGAAGAAATAATAATTTATTATCTAAATGATGGAGTTTATAACTCATTTAATTGTATATTATATGATTATAGAATACCTGTTATTTTACCATTTAATGAAAGAGATGGTATTTTACATAAAAGTAAATTATTTGGTCCTACATGTGATTCAATTGATTTAATAACTGAAAATATTATGTTACCAGAATTAGCAATAGGAGAGTGGGTTTATGTAGAAAATTTTGGAGCATATACTGTTGCAGCTAGTTCAGAATTTAATGGGATTAAGAAACCTATAAATAAATATATATTTTGTTCCTAATTTTACAAAAAAACTGATTTTAAATGATATTTACTATATCATTTAATATTATAATGACTGATAAAATATATGATATTGTATTATTTCACTACCCATGTCAAGATGGATTATCATCTGGATGGATTGTTGATAAATTTCATAAAGAAAATAATAGTAAGATTGAGTTATATCCAATACAACATGGTAAAATTATTGATCTAGAAAAATTAAATAATAAAAAAATAATTTTTTGTGATTATGCTCCATCTGTAGAAGTTATTGAAGAAATAGAAAAAATTGCTATTAAAATTACTATACTAGATCACCACATTACATCCCAAAAAGCATTAGAAAATAAAACTTTTGCTATTTTTGATATGAATAAATCTGGTTGTCGTTTAACATGGGATTATTTTTATAATAAAGAGTGCCCATTATTTATTAGAATGATTGAAGATAGAGATATTTGGAAGTGGATTATACCTAAATCAAGAGAATTTACAGCAGGTTTAACAACAGTTTGTTCAAGTGTTGAAATGTATGATTTTGATGAGTTATTTAAAATATTTAATGAAATAATTGAGAACCCATTTAAATTTGATTTTTATATTGAATTAGGTGATATTATTAATAAATCTATATTGATTAAATGTAAATATATTGCTCTTGATAGTTTAAAAAAAATTAATAAATATCAAAATTATAATGTATGTATTGTTAATTGTTCATATGAATTATCATCGGATTTAGGAAATATTTTATCAACATCTGATTTAGTTGATTTTGCTGTATTGTGGAGATATAATAATACCAAAGAAGAATATTATGTTAGTTTGAGATCAAAAGATAAAGTTGATGTATCATTAATTGCAAAAGAATTTGGTGGAGGTGGTCATAAAAATGCATCAGGGTTTTCTACAAAAATAAATCCAATTATTTTATTTAATTAAAAATCTATATAATATATATGAATAAATCTATTATTATATTTATATTTTTACTAATTTTAGTAATATTAAATTTATCAATTAAAAAAGAAAGAATGCATAATGATATATTATTTGTAACTGCTTTTATGGATATTAGAAGGAATGAATGGAAACAAGCTAGAAGAACAATTGATGATTATTTTTTTTGGTTTCATAATTTAGCTAAAACTATTAAATATAAATTATTAGTTTATATTGAAGATGATGTTAAAGAAAAACTATTATTAAAATATAAATTTAATGATTATATAGAATTTATAAATATTAATAATGTGAATACATTTTTAGATAAATATTTAAATATAGAGCAATCAATTTTAGATAGCAATGAATTTAAAAAAAAAGTTCCTAAAAATAGATTAGGAATAAGACCAGAAACATGGAATGGGAAATATAATTTATTAAATCATAGTAAAGTTGATTTTATAAAACATTCAAAAAAATTATACTCAAATTACAATTTTTATGCTTGGATTGATTTTGGGTATACTAGACAATTGCCTGAAAAAACCCCACAAAATTTAAAAATTGATAAAATACCAAATAAAATTATTTATGAAACATTTTATTTACCTAATTTTAGATTAACAGATGAAGAAATATTACAAATAGATAAAACAATTATAAAAGGATCTGGATTTATAGTTCCTAATAATTTAGTAGAAACATTTCATAATAAATATGAAAATAAATTAAAAAAATGGTATTCTACCAAAAATTGTGATGACGATGAATCATTAGTTCTTCAATTATATTTTGATAATCCAGAAATGTTTCATATTATAGTTGATAAAAACTGGTTTTCAATATTTAATTATTTTTAAAAGATTTAATTTAAAATTATTTTGTAAATAATGATAATGGAAAGAGATGAATTAATTATTGCTGCGAGAGAAAATGAAATAGAAAAAGTTAAAGAATTATTATCAAAAGGTTTTGATATTAATAATGTAGATCATAATGGTGATACTATTTTGATGATAGCAATAAATAATAGTTATACAGTTTTGATAAATGAAATTTTAAAGCATGGATCTGATGTAAATATTAAAAATAATGATGGTGAAACATCTTTAATGATTGCATTAAGATATAATAAATTTTCAATTATACAAGAAATTTTAAAGTATTGTGTAGATTTAAATATTAAAAATAATGATGGTAATACAGCTTTAATGATTGCATTAAAAAATAATGAATTAGATATAAGAAGCTCGCAAGAAATTATAAAATATAGTACTGATGTAAATATTAAAAATAATAATGGTGATACACCTTTAATGATTGCATTGAAAAGATATGTTATAGATTACTCTATAGTATTAGAATTATTAAAAAAAGGTGCGTATAAAAATATTAAAGAAAAAAATAATGTAGGTATATCACCATTTACTCTTGTAATTGATAATATTAATAATTACGATAGAGAATCTAAAAGAATTTTAGAATTATTTAGAAATTATTTAGTTGAAGAAGTACCAAGTATTGAATATCTTAAAAATAATATTAAATGGCAAATAGATACTGAACAAAATGTAACTTTTTTAAATATAATTAATAGTAATAAACCTATTTTTTATCATTTTTTAGATGGATTTTTAAATAATTCAGGATATACTGCAAACTTATTAATTGAGTTTATAACTAATAATAAAATAATTAATAATTTTATATTATTAAATACCAAAATAATTAATAATTTTAAATTATTAAATACCAAAATTAACAATCCTATTAATATTCTATTAATATTTGGTACTGAAATGATATTTAAAGATATTGTAAATAATAAAACTTATTTGATTACTTTTGATCGGGATAATATATTTATTAGTGATTCTATAAATAATCATATGATAAATAAACGTATAATAAATGAAAGTGAGATTGCAAATTTATTTAATTATTGTATATATATATTAGGACAAGATAATCATCAAACAACTATCGTATTTTTTATTAAAAATAAAAAATTTTATATATTATCATTCAATTCTGGATTAGGTATTAATAGACATGATCATATTAATTCAATTAAATTTATTCCATATTATGGTACTTTTATAGAATATACAGATCATACAAAAATTTTCACTATTATAAAAAAATTTATAAATTTTAATATGTTGTATTTAAAATTATTAAATATTAACAAAAATAGATATGAAGATTATATTAATTATACTGATATTAAATTTATATTAGAATTTATTATACATGATATTGAAACTAAAGAACTAGAATTAAAATTAATTGAAATTAATATGATAAATCAGGATCATCGTATATCTTTAAATAATTTATTTGATCTTTATAATTATATTGGAGATGAACCAACTAGAATTAATGGAATAAGAAAATATTTAAAATTTCATTCATTAACTAATAATAGTATTCCTTTTTATGACATGTTAATAGGATTTTTTAATTTAATTAGTAAAAATAAAATTGATATACATGAATTTGAATTATTAAAATTTAATATTCCATTAAATATTTTCAAAGAAGAAAATATTAATATTTCAAATATAATATTAAATAAAAATATTCTTCATTATCATGAAGAACAATTATATATTTACCCTCAAAAAAATGGATCATGTACATGGTTTTCAATGTATTGGTCACTTGTCTATTATTTTATTTTAATAATAAATGACCCAGAATTATATATAAAATTTATCAAATATATCAATAAATTTTTTTATTTAACTTTAGATCCTATATTTTCATCTGAAAATTTTAACAAAGAATATAATCATGATGTATCAAAATTTATTTTTATGAAAAATGTTTGTAATAAATTAATTGATCTAAATATATTAGATAATAATTATTTAATAAAAGAAAGAGATTTTATATTTAATAAGTTTAAACCAATTAGTAATATTATAGTAAATAATAATTCATTTGAAATATATATAAAAGAAGTTGAAACACTAATAAAAAGACTATTTATTACATCTATGACTGAAACTGATATTATAAATAATTTTTTTGATTTATTTAATAGTGAAGGTGGGGATTTATATGATTTTAAAAAAAATGAACATATTGATAAAAATAATATGATGATTTATTTTTTATATAAATTTAATAATAAAATTGAAATTTTTTTAAATCTAACAGATATTAATATTTTAGATGAATTTGATAAAATATTAAATCAATTAAATATTAAAAGTTATAAAGAAATACATTTTTTAAATGAAATGGAATCATTTAAATTAGATATGCCGAATGATTTAATTAGTAAATTAAATATTGATTATAATTTTAAATTAGATATTGAAAAAATTGAAACAAGAGAACAGTTATTTGAATTAATTAATGATCAAATTATATCAAATTTAAATATATCTAAGAAGGATAGTATTATTGATAAATTAAATAATAAAATAGCATATTTGATAAAATCAGGTAAAATATTAACTGAAGAATATATAAAAATTAAAAATGATAGAGATAAATATTTTTTCCTAGAAAAATGTTTAAAAAATAATCCAACTGATGAAGATTTAAAGAAAATTCATGATATATCTGATAAATTGTCAAAATTATATTCTAAACATAATATTACTGATATTAGAAGAAAATTATTAAATCGTCAAGGAATTAAACAATTATTTAATAAACAAGAATTAGATATATTAAATAAATATTCAGAATTTTTTAAAAGTGATAAAAAAACCTTTTATGAGTTAATAGATTTAACTTTTCAAATTAAAAATATATATTTAAATCTAGAAAATATTGATGAATTTATAAAATGTACATATGATATGGATTTAATATTTTTGAAAGAATTAATAGATATGTTTAACACTCCTTTATTAAATGATATTCACAATATAATTGAATATTTTCATATAAGAACTGATCCAAACAAAATTCAACAGAATATAAAAAAAATAATAAGTAAAAAAACAATAAATTATGAAATATTTAATATAAATAAAATAAATAATTATTATAACCAACTTAAAGATTTATACAATTATGAAAATTCATTAAAATCAAATCCAAATATGAAAGATATTGTTCCTAGTTATTTTAATAATTATTATCCATGGGTATTATATTTAGAAAGTATACCATTAATAAAATATTTAAATAATGATAATAATATTTATTTATTTATAATATTTGCTCATAAAATAAATTTAACATTCCAAATTATTAATCATTTAAATATTTTTATAAATAAAGTATTTATACATGAAGAAGATCCAATCTATGGTGAAACAAATCATACTCCTTTAAAAGATGGTTCAAAATATTCTAAATTAAATAATACTATAAAAATAGGTAATTTAATATATAAAAATATTATATTAAAATTATTTAATCATAAATTTAAGGAATGTCAAATTTATTATGATAATTATCGTGGAAAGTTTGATAGGACTAGATACAAGCAGGTTGATTACACAAATAACCAAGCTATTTTAAAAGAAGAGAATATATGTAATTCAATTTATAATATAAATTATATAAATCAATTTATTAATAGGCAAAAATTATTATATTTAGAAAATAATTTAAATCTTAATTTTAGATCATTAGATGATTATAGAACATTAATTAATTTTTTACTTAATAGTCCAAATTATATTAATCAATCATTTAATGATAAACATAATATTGAAAATGATACTTTATTTATTTTATTTAATTATCACTTAATAGAACAAAATCCTAAAGTATATGAAAAAATGATATTTTATTATATATCTTTATATAATTCAACACAAAACGATAAAATTCTAGTTAATTTAGGATTATTATTATTGAAAGAAGATATATCTAGTTCAATTAAATTTGGATATAATATAAATAATAGTTCTTATAATATTTCTACTTTTAGAACAAAATTTAATTTATTAAAACAAAATAATGATTATATTAATAGTTTAGTAAAAGATAAATTAATAAAATCAAATTCTTTAGAAATTATTTTAAATCAAAATAAATATATTAAAGATGCTAAATTAATAGGTATTAATAATGTTGAATTTAAAGGTATAGAATATACATCATATTATAAAGTTAAATCTCATTTATTAGATTTATTTAATTTAGAAAATAAATTATATTTATTACAAAATATTGATCCATCCACTGAATATAGAACTTATATTATAATTATAAATGCTGAAATTATAATTGAGTTAATTGGGAAATTTGATGATAATGAATCAAAAATTGATGAAATTTATATAAATAATAATAGAGTTTTAAAATCTGATGTATATTTAAAATTACCATTCTCAAATTTAATCCCATCAAATTGTTTAAATTTAATTTATTTGGAAAATGAAGTATATAAAATTATATATTTTTCAAATTATAAATATAATAATTGTGATCCATTTGATGTATCATGTAGAATGATTCATTTATTAAATGATTGTAATACTAAAAATGGTACATATATAATTGAAATAAATAATAATAATTTATTATTACCAATATTAAAAACAGACTATAATTTATTTACTTCTTTATGTACAGATTATGGTATAAATAATTTAAATATATTATATTTAAATGAAGAAATAATAGAAACGGGTATTGGTGCATATAATTTAAATGATAATTTATTTAATATAATTAATTTTAATAAAAAAATATTTTTAAATGAATCATTAGAAAGTTCAAATTTAATGAATAAATTATCATTATTAGAATTAAACAAAAAAAATACATTATTACAATTTGGAAAAGATGATAAAAATAGAATTATTGGAAAATTATTAGTAGGTAATGATGAATATAATTTTTCCATTGGTAAATTATTATTTAAAATTAATAAATGTATTATAAATGATTTAAATTTAGAAAAATATATTAATAATTTTAATTCAATTTTAGAAACTATAGAGTGTAATATAAATGAATTTAATACTAAATCAAAAATATATGAATTATTTAATTCTGAAAATTATGATATATTTTATAATTATTTACAAAATGTAAGATTATATAATTCATTAAAAGTAATTAATAAATTATTAAATGATTATCATAAATTAAAGATTCTTTCAACAGATATTAAAAATTTAGAATTAAATATATGTAATCAAATAAAAATATTTAATGATATTTTTAATTATAAATATTATAAATTTAAATATAAATTTGAAGCTTTCTTTGAATTTATAAATGGAATCGAATTACAAAATGAACAAATGATACGTTATACAGATATAATTAATTCATTTATTAATTATGAAAATATTACAAATCAAACATCATATGATAAATATATACTAACATTCAAAGAATACAAAACAAATCAATCAATTATAAATTATGAAATAATGACTGGAGGTAATATTAATTATCCATTACACCATATTATGATGTCTAAAGGAAAATCTGCAATATTATCACCACTATTAGCTTTACATTTAGTATTAATTTATAAAAAAAAAGTTTATGTTATAGTTCCTGAACATTTAGAAACATCTACAATTAGAAAGTTTAATGATTATATGCATTTTTTTAATTGTATAGATAAAATAAAAGTTTATTCTGATAGCAAAATTAAAAATTTATATTTAAATGGTGAATTTAAAGACTATACTAAAAATAAAAATATAATAATGATTATAGATGAATTTGATAGTTTAATTGATCCAATTAAAAGTAATTATAATATTACATCTCATAAAATTCCATTTCAAAAAGAATTATGTGAATTAATTAAAATAATAGTAATTTATCTTAAAACAAGTGAATTTTTAAATATTAATAAAATAATAGATATATTACCTCAAAAATATTGTAATTATTTTGAAATTATTGAATTAGATATTAATAATATTTTAAGACAAATTAATGAAGGTATATTAATTGAAAATATAACATGGGGTATACATCCATATAATTATTATGCTATACCATATAATAATAAAGATAAACCATTATTATCATCTAATTTTACATCATCAATAATGACATTATTTTTAACTTATTATTATTATATAATTATTCAACATTACTCAATAAATGATTATATAATTGAAATTATTATTAAAAATAATTTACTTTTAGAATTTAAGTTTGATTATACAATTGACAAACAAGAAATAAAAGATTTATTTAATGATAAATCTATTGAATTAAAAAATAAATTATTTGATAGAATATTTGAAATTATATTTAAAAAAGAATTATTATCAATTAATCAATCAAATGTATCATTTATAGATATAATTAACATAAAGAATATATTTAAAATTGGTTATTCTGGAACAGTAAATATAAATTTAAAACCAATTGATTATTTAGATAATAAATTTAATATAATTATTCCTGATTATGATGAACAATTAAATGTTGAAAATGCCATTTTAAATGCCAAAGTTAAATATTTAACTATAACTAAAAAAACTAATCAAATAGATTATTTAAAAGAATTATTTGACTTTGATGACATAAAAAAATATAAAGCATTAATTGATTTATATGGTCTATTTAAAAATATTAAAAATCAAGTTATTGCGGTTGAATTGAATCAATTATTTAATAGTACTGTTATTTATTTGGATGAAAAAGATAAAGAATATATTATAAATAAAGATGGAAATACTGAAGAATATCAAGAAAATTTATTTTATGATAATCCATTCTTATTTTTTGATCAAGGTCATACTATAGGTGTAGATATTAAACAAGATAAATATCCAATTATAAAAGGCTTATTAATAGTTGATAATAAAATAAATTATACACAAATAGCACAAGCTATTTTTAGATTAAGAAAAATTAATTTAGGTCATACAATTGATATTTGTTATATTAAAAATAAACCAGATGATTGTAAAGATATTGATGAATTATACAGTTTATTTTTACAAAATGATAAAGTTAAAAAAGATATGACAAATGATCTATTAATATATCAAACACTTAAATATGAAATTAGGAAAAATAAATCAGATGAAGATACTATGAGAAAACATAATGAAAAGATAAAATATTACTATAATTTAGATACAGAAATACCTGATAAAACTAAGTTAGATGATTTCTTTACAGATATATTTACAAAAGATGAAATTATTTATTTGAAAAATGATGTTAATATGAGTTGTTTATTTAATGAAATTTATAATTATGATAAATTATTAAAATTAATATATAATATTGATTCTTATAGTATAGATCATACTCAACAATCAGAATTAGATGAACAGAAAGAACAGACTGCTCAAGTAACTGTATTAAAAGAAATTAAATTAGAATCATCTAGTTTTAGAAGAATAATGTTAAAAGATACAATAGTATATCCACCATATGATTTTATAATGTATAATTATATATTTACACAAACTCATGAATATAAAATTTTTAATTTATTATCAATTAAAGTTGATGAATTAATTTATTGTTTACCAAATATATTTATTCAAATTGATGGTTTTAACTATAATAAAAACACATCTGGATTTTTATTCGTTTATATTATTGATAAAATATTAATAATTCCTGGATATTTAATTACTCATTTTATGTATAATTATCCAATATTTACGATTGATTTAATTTTAGTAAATATAAATTTTTGTAAATTACATTATGATTATTATGGAATTATAGAAAAAATAAAATTAAATAGAATATTTGCAAATATTAAAAATATTTTAAGATTTAATCAATATGATAATATATTATTATATTTTATTATGATAAATATTCAAAATGATATTGAAATAAATATAAATATTACTGATCAAGAAATAATAATACTTAATAAGGAAATTAAAGAAATTTATAATTGTTGGTTTGAAGAAAATGAAATTAGGAAATTATTATTTATAAATGATAGTTTTAAAGATATAATATCTATTAATGAAAAAATAAAATTATTTGAAGGTATTGGTACAGATTTAAGTTTTCAAAAATATTTAAAATATAAATTAAAATATTATAAATCTATTAGCAAATTATATAAGGATTAATTAAGTTTATAATTATTATGGCTGATCTAGGTGAAGCGTTTAATACATTAAAATTTCAAAAAAAACCATTTCAAAATATTGATTATTTTTTTACTCAAAGAACATTAAGTGAAGAACAAGAATATATCGATAAAAATATGAATCGTAAAATGAAAAAAATAAAAGTTACACATAATTTTTTAGCATTAAATATTCCAACAATTTTAACAACTAATACAACCAATGGTCAAACAATTGATAAACCTTTAGGATTTGATGTTGAAATTTATGGTGATGATGGTTATCACTATAAAGGAACAATAACATCTTTTCAAGGAATAATTCCAAATTTTATGATACCAATTAAGGGCGATAAAAAATTATTTATAAATATAAATTATAAATTTAATGATAGTAATGAAAATTCATCAACAAAAAAATATGTTAATTTTATTGAGGTTCCTAAAAGATTTCAAGCAACAGAAGATGAAGAAATGAAATCAGTTAATACAGAAAATGATCAAGATGATTTAACTGTTTAATATAAAGTATTGTTTTTTTATTATTTTAAAAATAATAAAAAAATATATTTAAAAAATATATATCATTAATTAATAATGTCAGAAAGTCAAACACCTACTCCTATAGTTGAAAAAGACTATTCTTGGAAAAAAGAACAAGAACAAATTCTTAAAAAATGGGCAGATAAATCATTATGTTTTAAAATGATGCATGAAAGATCATATAAAAAATATTGGTGTTTAAATGCATGGTTTAATATTCCAGTTATAATAATTTCAACAATAACTGGTACAGGAAATTTTGCATCTGGTAGTTTTGGTTCTGGTTCAGGATATATTACTTTTGTAATTGGTGGTTTTAATTTATTTGCAGGAATATTAGCAACAATTGCAACTTATACAGGTGTTGCACAAAAATTGGAAGCACATAGATTTTCTAGTGTAGCTTGGGATAAATTTTCTAGAAAATTACAAATAGAATTAGCCAAGTCTAGATTAGATCGTTTAAAAGCTAAAGATTTTATTAAACAATCAGCGGAAGAATATGATAGATTAATAGAAATGTCACCAATTTTACCAAATGATATAATAAGGTGGTTTACTAATATGATAGAAACTGGTGAATTTGATGAAGAATTAGGCGAATGTTCAATGTTTTGTTTTGAATGTTTTTGTTTTCCATGTGGTTGTAGTTTCTGTAAATTACCATGTTGTAATGGTACTAAAAATCATAATGAAGAAGATTTGAAAGTTAAACAACAGTGGTCATTAATAGAATTACCAGAAGTTATTGGTAGAATTAAACCAACAGAAATAGCAGAGGAAACTAAACCTGATACACCACCGCCTTTAGTTATTATTAAAAAAACTATTGAAACAAATAATGAATCAAAAACTGATGAAAATCCTTATGATGTTTATAATTTAAGTTCTAGTTTTAGTGATAATAGTATGGATAGAATCTAATTATTAATAAAATATATTAAAAAAATTGAAATAATATTTTTTTATACAAATTGAAATATAAATAACTAACACATTGTAAGTATAAAAATGAACATGGAAAGAAGGATTATTAAGTATTTTATTAATGATATTGAATATTGTGGAAATATTTTTATAAAAAAAACCAATTCATCTAATAATTTTGGGTATGAAAGTTATGCAGACTCTGATTATACTATTCAATTAGAAATGCGCAAAGTTAATGTCGAACATGATAATCATTATTTTAAAATAGAAGATAATCCAGGAGGCAAAATCGAAGAGACAATGAAAGTAGAAATTTCAAAATATAAAATAGAAGACAAACTTGAAGTGGAACCAGAATATAAAATTGAAGACAAAATAGAAGATAATAAAATGCTATATTTATTGTGTCCTATTATTATTTTAATTAAATTGTCATTTTTATAATATATTTTATTCACTTAATTGTCTTGCCATTTGACGAGGTGCTTCTGGTACATCAGCATCGAATCCTCTACAAGCAATCACAATATAAGTTCCTGAACCATTAATTGATATTAATTCCTGTAATGTTAAAGTTTCAACTTTATTAAAAAATTGATCATATACATAATTAGTATTAAATAAAATTCTTTTATAACGTTTGTTTTGACCAGTACTAGTTCCTTCTGCTGCTGCACCATGTGAAGCAGGACCGCCTGTTAATGCACCTAAATGTGCACTTGCACCAGTTCCTTCTACAGCTACAGCTGCAGCAGCACCATGTGATGCAGTTCCGTCTGTTGATGCACTAGTAGTACCCAAAGTGCTAAAATGTTGAGACTGTTGTGAGACATTATACATACAATCAATTGCATATGCTTCTTCCATTCGAAGTCTACTATCATTTTTTTTATTAAACTCTAAATTAAAATTATTTATTAATTTTATAGGTTTTCCACTTTTATCACTTTTACCTATATTAATATGAATATTAATTTCAGGGAATTTTTTTTTTAGTTGTATTTCAAGCATTTCACCTTCGAAAGTCTTATCTATATCATTATCATCATTTTTAAATAAATTATATCCATGTTTGTAAAAAAGAAGGATTTCTTCTTCTAGTTTTAATGAAGCTGCAACATTATCACCAACATTTGTAAACTTAATAACATTTGTTCCAGTACCAATATTAAATGGTTCTACTATAGTAGAACCATGTGCTCTAAGAAAAATTTTATTACTTGGGTGAGGTAAAAAACTTGGACAGTATCTTTTTCTAGTATCAGGTGGTATATAATCATTTGCCATTTCTAGTATAATATACATACATTTACCATTCAATTCAAATAATTTTCCTAATTTTATAAAATTAATATATGTATCATTTTCAATATATAATTTTTCTTCACTTTCTGGATAATTTTGATGAAATACTTTTTTATAAATCATATTTTTAGTTTGATTAGTTAATGGATCAGTTGTAGTATTTATACAATTAATTTGTTCTTCAACATTTAAATAAAATTGATATATTGTTTCACCACTATTATGATAAGTAATATCTAATTCATCCTCTTCATAATTACTACTAAATTTATTATCATATTTTCTATCTTTATTAGAATAAAACTTTATTAAATGTTTTAATAAAGCTTGTTTATCTTTTTCTGTTAAAGATATATGTAATTTATATCGTGTAAATGTATAACCTGGTGGAATAGTATACATTTCACCTTGTCTAAATCCGAAATTTTTAGATACAATTATTTTCCTATCAGTGTCATGACAATAGTAATTTGGATCAGGAACGATATTTAAATCACCATAACCTCACAATTGATTTTTAAGATTTAAATATTTATTTTTATATTTATAATATTTATCATGATAATTCATGAATATATATAATTATTTTAGAAATTTTTCTAAAATAATTATTTTTAAATTGGCAATAAATTTAGTATTAAACAAAATAATTATTACAATAAATCCTTGAACCAATTATTTACAGAATGAATAGCTCCTTCCATCCATCCTTGTTCATAACTAATTACTTCACCAACAATTGAAAAATTATTTTGAATAAAATAATTTTTTTTATAATTATAAGATGGTTTATAGTAATGTGTACCTACAGGCCAATATTTAATAAATTTATCTTTAACAGATGTTGCTGATGTGAATTTATTAATTATTTCAGTAATTTCTTTATTATTAATATTTTTAAGTAATTCATTAGTTTTTGTAGCATTTGTATTATCACAATATGCTGACATTATAATATTATTATTAATTGGAATCATTTGTTTAAAAATATGTGGGATAACTGTTGTTTTGTTTAATTCTACATTATCATGATATGTATACATTCTTAAAAAATTATTAGTTCCAATCATTTTTTTAAAATAACTTATATCAACACCTTTTATTTTAATATTTTTTAATGCTTTTATATCAACTGTAGAAATAATATGATTAGTTTGATATATATTTTTATTATCAGTTATAAACCATAAATCATCTTCTTTCTCAATACTTTTTACTTTGCAATTTAATTTAATATTTTTTTTAGAATATTTAGCTAATTCATCTATTATTTTATGATTACCACCTTCAATGAAATAGATTTTACTTTTATCATCATATATGTCTTTGATTGGATAATTTTTGATTGTCATTTTTGCATCAGCTTTAAAATAATCAGTATAATTAGAACTCTTTATAAATAAATTAATTTTTTTTGTATCATTTTTAAGAACATCTTTTAATACATCCTTTATACTTTTATCTTTATTATCTTTAAATTTTTTTATTTGATCTAATATTTTATTAAATTCTTCTTTATTATAATTAGGGACCAATCTATCACTTTCTTTATATCCAACATTATATTTCATTTTTAATTTTTTCAATAAATTTATCATATTTGGATGATGATCCTCAATAATACCAGCTCCAAGTTGTACTATTTTCCCATGAAAGTTCGTTTGTTGAATACGTCCTCCAATATTATCATTTTTTTCTAATATTAAATATTTTTTATCTTTTAATAAATAACCTAAATATAATCCAGAAATCCCAGAACCAATTATAATATAATCATAAATCATTATATTATAATTATGAAATAAATTTTATTTAAATTATATATATTTATATATCAAATGTCTTGGGAACAAAAATATTAAAAATAGACATGTTTACCTTGGGCTTATTTACTTTATACACATATAAAATGAATATATGTATAAAGTTATTATTTTAAATAATATTTATCATATGATATATTTTAAATATAATGTATTTTAAAAAAATTATATTTAGTTTATAATTTTGATGCGTTTAAAAATATTTTTTGTGATAGGTAGCCCGTAAAATATAATAATTTTAACTCAAACTAATAAAAACTTAGTGCTGCTAAAACTATGTAATTTAAAAATACATTATATTTTTTATCATATCTAATA
>Ga0214921_10004362_pt1 | contig 20857 bp, 26 predicted proteins | sample LL1505_MetaG_FD_177992 | JGI IMG/M metagenome (GOLD analysis project Ga0214921, IMG submission 177992) | Freshwater microbial communities from Lake Lanier, Atlanta, Georgia, United States - LL-1505 | ecosystem: Environmental > Aquatic > Freshwater > Lake | place: USA: Georgia | collected...
TTGCACACCAAATACATGTTTTTGCCTGTTCCGGTTCACAATACAAACTTGCTAACGGCGATGTAACTACCGAGATGATTCCTAATGAACAGCGTGACCGTATCAAACTTTTGGTTGAAAAGGCTGCAATCGAACTAGGTTTATGGTGTGACAATCCGGTTGGTGCAATCATTGAAGATCGGCTTGCCCAAATCACTTACTCAGCTCTCGGTCAACAAGCATCACCTGAACAAAAATCTGATTGGGATGTTGACAAGCGTAAAAGAGAAAATCTGGTCAATCGTCTACAAAATCTGATTCCAGGATTCGAGTTGCGCATCGGTGGTAGTACAAGCATAGACATAACCCCTATTGGTCGTGACAAAGCATATGGCATCACAAAGTTTATGAATCTGGTTGAAGTTGATCCGTTAGAAACCGTTTATGTAGGCGATTCTTTCTCGAATTCTGGTAACGACTTTCCGGTTCTAAGTACGGGCGTGTTTTGTGTTGAAGTTTCTGGTTGGGAACAAACCCTTGATTTGATGAAATGGTTGAATCGTGAGCAAGTTTCCTAAGCCGTGTCTTGATTGTGGCCGTTTGACAACGGGCGGTAATCGGTGTGTGGTGCATCAGCAACGTGTTGAAGATTTGCATGAAGCTAAACGCGCACAGATAAAGAAGGCTACGGGGCAATATTCTGGTGATTATCGGAAGCGAGCTGCCCTGGTTCGTGCTACTGCTCTCGTGTGTCATTTGTGTGGTGATGGTTTCCGGTTGAGTGATCCGTGGGTTGCTGATCATGTGGATGCGTCTAGTCATGGTGATGTTGCGGAATTGCGGGCAGCTCATCGTTCATGTAACGCTAAACGGGGTAACAAGCCTCTCTAGAATCTGGTTGGCCAAATTCTGGTTGAGTAAATTCTGGTCAAAATTTGGTGCTAAATTCTGGTCAAAATCTGGTTAAAATCTGGTTGAAATTTGGTTCAGATCAGCGCACGGCGTTAGGGCTTGCGGGGCTATCCGGCGGGGGCAGCTACCTAGTGCCAGGGGCGGGCGTATTGCGACACGCCGAAAAAAAACTTTTTGCTAAATGCTTGACATGCCCCCGCGATCATGCCCTAAACTTTTCGCATGGTAACCGCCATAAAAAAACGAAGGGAAAAAACAAAAATGGAGATTTACCAATTTTCGGAAAATGAACGATTCACTTATGAATATGACACGGATACCCCGCTTGACTATTTCACGGGCGGGCTTTATTTTGTGCAAACACTTTTGGGGCCGCGCGGGCGTGGTTGGTATCATTCCGAAACGCTCCCCGAAATTGAAAACGCGGTAAATCGTTTCGAAGAATCTTACTTAACCGATGATTCAAAACTAAGGGCGATTAGGCGTTACGCCACGTTATCCGGCTACACGGGTATAGCTTCAACGGTTAGGGGCTATTCCCAGGGTGAATGGTTGGATGTTTTTGTTTATTGCCCTAGTGCCGATGCGGAAAAATTGCCCGCTTATTTGGCAGAATTTGAAAACTATTTCAAGGGCGAAATTCACACCGTCACGCTACAAAAGTCTAAAGTGTTTATGGCAGCCGACGGTGAAACCGTCACTATTTGGCAGGATGTAGATTCAATTGGCGGTTTCATTACTGATGATCAAAACAAACTAAACGAATACGCTCTCGAAGCGTTCAACAAATAACCGAAGGGAAATAAAAAAATGAACACAACTACACAAACAAAAACGGAAGCCGTAATCCTAGAAATGTTGTTAGAAAACACGGGGAAAAGCATGCTCGATTCTGGCGGTGATCACGGGCGGGCATGGCAACGAAACCAGGCAAGCGGGGCGGAAGCAATTACCGAAGCTCCGGCGGTGACTTTTGATTATGGTAGCCCCGTGTTATCGGTGTATCACTTTCTAACCGAACACTTAGAATATGCGCCGATGCTAGATGCCGCATATTCCGTTTGGGATGAAACACACCCCGATGATGGATGGCTAGAAACCGTTGATTCTTTTCTAGACACTTTCGGTGTCGGGCAGGATGGCGGATTTTATGAAAGCGGGCGGTTCACTTTGAACACTTACGAAATCGAATATTGTTTGCTTTCTCAAGTGTTGCAATTTACTAAATTCGATTTAGCGGGTACTGATTACCTAGCTCTCCAAATTCACGGCGGGGCCGATGTTCGGGGCGGTTACACGAAACCCCGCATATTCCAGGTAGATGACTTTGAAAGTTTTTTCTTGGATTCAGAATCCGGCACGGTAACTTGTTCAGATTGCACGGTATCGTATTCTTTCCGATGCGGTGAGATCGAAATTGATTACGTTGAAGATGTCACGGAAGAATTCAACGCACTAGGCATGTCTGAGCTGCGCAATTGGTTCAATGCCTACGAAACACAAAACACTTGCCCAAATTGCTACGGCGTAAACACATTGAAGGGCTAACCCATGAAAACACTTGCAAAAGTTTTCGGTGGAGCAGTAGGCATATATCTAATGTTGCCACTAGCCCTAATCGCGTCACTTGCTAACGATTCTAAGAAACGGAGATGATCAAAATGGAAAACTATTTTTATGCCCAATACCTAACCCGTCATGGTTTCGGTAACGATTATGTGGAAGCCGATTCGGCCGCCGAAGCGTGTCAAAAAATTCGTGAAGAATTCGGTTATGAATTGGTTTCAGTTTCGGTTCGCAAAACACTATATAAAGAATGGAATTATGAATTGAGCGTTTCTGGTGCTTGTTTGAATCACTCGCATTAGTTTTCGATCTACTTGAAGCCCCCCGCAAATTCCAGGCGGGGGGCTTTTTGGTTTTTGGTTTTTGATTTTGGTTTTGGTTTTTGGTTTTTCCGGTTTAGCAGCTCAACCAACTTTCCAGGTTTGTGCTGTGAAAAAATTTGCGGATAACCATACGGGGGCAACACTACACCCCCGCCTCATGTCGAGGATCAAAACCGACACGCCCGAAAAAAAGTTTTGCCAAATACTTGACACGGGAAACGGCACGGGTGCAAAATGGTTACACGGCAACACCGCCGAAAACGAAAAGGGAAAAAATGTTCGAGATACAAACACAAGAATCTAACGGCACATGGCTAACCTTCTCCACCGCTTACACCAAAGCATATGCGGAAGAAATAGTTGAGATGATAACTACTCAATGGGAAAACCAAACTACTATACGAATTGTCGAAGTCGGCACTAGGGCAATTCTAACCGAGATTGCCGACACACTAACCCGCATGGGGCACACCGCGACGATTCAATCTCAATCATGGCGGGGCATGCCAGACTATCTAGAGATTGGCGAAACCGAAGCCGTACTACATGACGGGCAACCATACACCGCCCCACGATTCACTCTTTACTACAACCTAAACGAAAACGGCAACGATATTTCGGGCACGGGTTACCACCTAAGTTTTGAAGATGATGAGTCTCAAATCGTTTCGGAGATTGGAAACGAATCCGCCCTTAGAGTAGTTGCCGAAATTATCAAGGGCATGGCACGGGCGGAAATGCAACTAGAAAATGGATTCAACTAATGACGCCTTTTGCAACTTGGTTCAATCTCATCGCCCTCGCCCTGGAGATTGCCATAGTCATTGGATGGCTCTCTAAACGGTAGACACCCCAAACACGAAACCCCTCGCCAGAATCGGCGGGGGGTTTCTTCATGCCCGTGACACCCCGCCCCGCCCCGTTGATCTATTTGGGCCGATTTCCGGCACGGCTAAAGCTGCAAACCGAGCAGTAAAAAACGCCACATAAGCCTGCTACACGCCACAAACCCCCAAAACAATACAAACACCCACAAACACCCCGTAAAGCCCGACACGCCCCGCCTGGTAGGCAATACAGCGATTAGAACACTTGTTCGACCTGGGAAGGGGGGGAGTGGGGCATTTTAGAAAAAGTGTTCGATACCTGACACCCCGCCCGCCTACTATCGCACATTCCCGCACTTCAGACCTTTTCTGTTGGTAGGCTGTTGGTAAGGAGTGTGTATGCCAAATCCACCTAAGACGATTGAGCAGAAACGTTTGATGGGTAATCCTGGTAAGCGGGCGATGCCTAAAGAGGGCAATCTTGTGTTGATGCCACAGGTTGAGAATCCTAAACCGTTGCGGCCTCTTGCTGATGTGGGTTCTGCGTTTTGGGATGAGGCTTGGGGTAAGGGGCAGTTGTGGTTGGGGCGTACTGATAAGTGGTTGGTGCAGGTTACGGCTGAGATGTTGGATGAGCGTGAGGAGTTGCGGGTGATTGTTGCTGACCGGACTGCTGCGGGTGATAAGGATGCGTGGCGTGATCGTAGGCAGTTGCGTGACATTGAGCGTTCTATTATTTCTAATTTGTCGTTGTTGGCTTGGACTCCTGTTGATCGGAGTCGTTATGGGTTGGCTGAGGTGAAAACTAAGTCAAAGTTAGCTGAGTTTATGGAAAAGCATGGCAATAGCTAACGCTTGGCCACCTGCCTGGCTGACTCCTGTTCCTGATGACACGATGGCTGCTGGTAAGGGTGCGTCGGTTATAGAGTTTGCAGAGATTTTTGGCATTATCACTAAGGACTCGATTGCGGGTGGTGCTGGTGAGCCGTTGGTTTTGCGTGAGTGGCAGAAAGAGTTGTTGCGTCATGTGTATGCGCGTGGCGATGATGGGGGTTTACGTCACCGTATCAACTTAATTGGGATGCCTCGCAAGCAGGGGAAGTCGGCTGTTGCGTCTACGCTTGGTGTGTACAGCCTTTTTGCTTCAGGTATTAAGGGTGCAGAGGTTTATTCGTGTGCAGCTGACCGTGATCAGGCTCGTATCGTGTTTGCTGATGCTAAACGCATGGTTGAAGCGTCACCTGACTTGATGGGTATGGCAAAGCTGTATAGGGATGCTATTGAGATTCCAGAGTTTAACTCGGTTTATCGCGTGCTTTCTAGTGAAGCGTTCACTAAAGAGGGTTTGTCACCGACTGCCGTGATTTTCGATGAGCTTCATGCACAGCCCAATCGTGAACTGTTTGATGTTATGTCACTTGCTCAGGGTGCGCGTGGATCTATGGCTACCCTTATCGCTATCACTACTGCCGGAGTCAAGACTGACAGCACAGGTCAGGACTCTATTTGCTACTCGCTTTATCAGTATGGCCAGAAAGTGGCTCGTGGCGAAGTTGATGATCCGTCTTTCTTTATGGCATGGTGGGAAGCCCCACAAGAAGCCGACCATAGGTTGCAAGAAACGTGGGAGATTGCTAACCCTGGCTTGGGTGACATTTGTGCGCTGTCAGACTTTGAATCATCCGTGCGTCGAACCCCAGAGGCAGAGTTTCGCACTAAACGCTGTAACCAATGGGTTTCGTCACGCCTATCCTGGTTACCTACAGGTGCGTGGGATGCTTGTGAAACTATCCAAGATTTAGACACTAACGCTGAGTATGTGCTTGGCTTTGACGGCTCGTTCAATGGTGACACGACTGTGATTGTTGGTTGCCGGATAGCATCCAATGAGGATGAGAAGCCACACATTTTCTTGGTGAAAGCATGGGAGAAACCTGTTGACTCTGACGATTCGTGGCGTGTAGATGTTTCTGACGCTGAAAATGCGATTCTTGAGTTTTGTGCTAAATACCATGTGCGTGAAGTTGCTTGTGACCCGTTCCGTTGGCAACGGTCTATGGAAGCTCTAATGGATGCTGGTGTTCCTATTGTGGAATGGCCTACAACTTCTGCTCGCCGTATGGTAGCTGCTTGTGCAGCTTTCTATGATGCCGTGCTTGAACAGCGTGTAACCCATGACGGTAATCCGATGATCGCTAGGCATTTCGATAATGCTGTAGTGAAGATAGATAATCTTGGCCCTCGTATCGTTAAAGAGAATCGAAACTCTCTCCGCAAGATTGACGCAGCAGTAGCATCTGTTGTTGCGTATGACCGTGCGGGCGGTAGACTAGAAGAGGTAATTGTGCCAGGCTTTTTCATTTAGGCGGTTTTGTGCTACCAACAACTTTTCAGATCGTAGGGATTGCTGTTATAGCAATTGGCTTGGGTCTTGTTTACGCACCTGTAGGTGTTATTGCTTTGGGTGCTGGCATTTTACTTTTCGGTTTGGCTTTGGAACGGAGTAAGTAATGCTAGGTAACTTGTTCGGGGAATCTCGCGCATTGTCGTATCAGCAAGTTTTCGCTAATGGCGAGGACTTCACTACTCAAACTGAAGCTGGCGTTGTAATCAACAACGATACGGCTTACAAGATTGTTGCTTTCTTCTCAGCCGTGTCACTCTACTCGGACACTATCTCTACGCTTCCTGTTGACGCTTTTATTCGTCTTGATGGTGACCGGAAACCTTACCGACCTAAGCCAACATGGATTGACCAGCCAGATGTTGATACGACTCGTCAAGCACACTACGGTCAGGTCGTTACCTCGCTACTTGTAAACGGTAACTCTTACACTCGCGTATTTCGTGACCGTGCAGGTGATGTTGTAAACCTTGTTGTTCTTGATCCGCTAAAGGTCAAAGTTGAACGCTCAGGTATTGGTCGCAAAGTTTTTATTGTTGATGGCGAAAGCAAACCTTTAACAAGTAAAGAAGTCATCCACATCGTTGACCTAGCCATTCCAGGTTCACTCGTTGGTGCAAGCCGTATCGAGAAACTAAAAGACTCTCTAGGTGTTGCTACTGCTTTACAAAACTATGCAGCTCGCTTCTTCTCACAAGGTGCAACAACTCAGGGCATCATTGAAGTGCCAGGTAACCTGCTACCAAACCAACTTAAAGACTTGGCTGATGGATTCGACTCTCGCCACCGAGGTTTCCGCAAAGCACATAAAACCGGAGTGCTTTTTGGCGGAGCAACCTATAAGCAGACGACAGTTCCCAACGACCAAGCCCAATTCCTTGACTCACGCCGTTTTGCTGTTGAGGAAATCGCTCGAGCATTTAACATTCCACTACACCTTATGGGTATCCCTGGAACAAACACTTACTCATCTGTTGAACAGAACAACCTTCAATGGATCAGCCACGGCCTTAGACCTATTCTGGAAAAGATTGAGTGGGCATACTCTCAACTACTTCCAACAACTGCATTTATCAAGTTCAACTTCAACGCTCTACTGCGTGGAGATCTACAATCTCGTGCAACTGCTTACAGCATTCTTCTACAGCAAGGTGCAAGCACAATCAATGAAGTTCGTAAACTTGAAGATCTACCACCTATTGATGGTGGCGATATTGCTCGTGTACCACTAGCCAACGTTGGTTTGCCAGCAGCAGATTTGCAAGCTACACAAATCCGTATCGGTATGGCTGACACGCTTATTAAGGATGGTTTTGATCCGGCAGCTGTATTGTCTGCTTTGAAACTACCACCGATTGATCAGGCTACACAACCACCAGCAAATACAGGTGCATAATGGCTATTACTACAGCAAAAACAACTATAACTACATCTGCTGGTGCTGTCGGTTCAAGTAGCCCAAACCCTTATGTTTTGATTATTCGTAATGAACACGCTACAACAAGCGTTCACATTGGCAACTCAACGGTTACTGCTGCAAACGGTTTAGAACTTGCAGGTAAAAGCACTATTGAACTTAATCTGGCCGCTGCCGATCAAGTTTATGCAATAACAGCTTCAGGCACTAGCGACATTAGTTGGATGAAGATTTATTAATGCCATACTTTATTACTGATAAAGCCAATGGTTGCTCTGGATGGGCAACTGTTAAAGAGGGTGGCGAAGTTCTTGGATGCCACACCTCTAAAAAGGCTGCTATCGGTCACATGGTTGCTATCTCACTTGCTGAGAACATGAAACCTGGTGGACAAATAGGTAAGCGTAATGCTTCAGGTCAGAAAATCATTATTAGCGACATTGATGGCACTCTTATTGCTGGTGGTCGTTTAATTCAGAAAACTTATGATTACATCAAAACCCTTGAGGGCAACCTATTCATTGTGACTGGTAGACCAGCATCACAACGCTCCGAAACTGCTAATCAACTACACAATCTTGGTGTGCGTTATTCACGACTTATTATGAACAATAGTTCGACTGCTACTAGCCCCGAGTATAAAAAAGCAACAGCCGAACGATTACTCAAAACTTACAATGTAGTTGCTGCTATTGAAAATAACCCAACTGCTTTAGGTTACTATCGTGATCTCGGTATTGATGGAGTGAATCCATCAACTATCAAGGCTGATACTAAACGTGAACTGCGTGTAGACACTATTGCACCACCTAGTTACATGCGAGCTGCTGCTAGGCGTGGATTGAAGTATTACCAAGAAGGTAAGGGTGGTGCAGGTTTAGTTCCTGCAACTATTCGTGAAGCTCGTGAAATGGCGGCTGGCCGTGTATCTGCAGATAAATGGGTTCGCCTTTCTGCGTGGATTGCTCGTCATTTACCTGATCTTGATGCCCCTAAAAATAAGAACGCTACTGACCCTAACTATCCTGGTGCTGGTCTAGTTGCACATTTACTTTGGGGTTCAGGGCCAACTAAGCGTCAAGCATTGAGAGCAAAACAGTTTGCTGATTCAGTTGTTGATAGACTGAAAGCATCAGGTGAAAGAGAAGTAATGATTGAAGAACAACGTGCAAGTCTAGACAGCATCGCTGTTGGTGATTGGGTGTCTTGGACTCCACTACTTGAGGATGAACCAGAGTACGGTCAAGTGGCTGAAATTCTTGGCGTTCAAGCCTTAGTTAAGTGTTTCGATGAAGAAGCAAATACATGGTTTGAATCTGACGAAACCTCACTTGTATTGATTGCAGATCTTGACAAAATTCAACCACTTACGAACACGAACATGATTGAAGATGAAATGTCTATGAGCAATCGTTCTAAATGGATTCGTGCAGCATGGGCTATCAAAGCGCGTATTGAGGGTTTACCTTCTGAAGTTCGGTCAGTTGATGGCAAAGAGGTTCGCACTAATCACACCGAGTTTGAAATCCGTGATAGCACCGACGGCATGACTATTAGTGGATATGCTGCCGTTTTTAACAGCGATAGCGAACCATTACCATTTATTGAACGTATAGCCCCTGGTGCTTTCACCCGTTCACTCAAAGCTCGTAACGAAATCAAACTGTTGTGGAATCACGACAGCGGTGAACCTATGGCATCGTTGCGTGGTGGAAGTCTAAAGATTTGGGAAGATGCTAAAGGACTTGCTTACGAAGCTACTCTCGCTAACACTACTCGTGGTCGTGATGTTGCAGAGCTTATCCGCAGCAAAGTTATTGATGCGATGTCATTTGGTTTCAATGTCATCAAAGACACTTGGGATGAGCGTGGCAACCGAACTCTTAATGCTGTCAGAATTCACGAAATTTCAGTAGTTAGTTATCCGGCATATACGGCCACTTCAGGAACAGTATCGGTGCGATCCGCTGAAGGCACGATTGATGCGGAAGCCCTAGCTGATGCTCTGCTCAAATTAGAGTCTGGTGAGGAACTAGAGTCTGATCACGCAAACCTGATCATGGATGTTGTTTCTAAACTACAGAAAACTCCAGAAGTCGAGGAAGTATCAGGCAACATCCTAGACTTGAAACAGAAACAACTTGAACTACTACTTAAGAAGGTTTAAATGGCTACCAAAGAACAAATCCTTGACGCTATTCTTATTACCGCGGGTAACCCTACTGCCGGAGTAATCAAAGAATGGGCTGAAGCTTTCGCTGATGCCATCGTTGCCCTCGACACACCACCAAGCAAAGTTGCTAAAGAGGTTCGTGTAGTCGAGTCTGAAGAAACTCGCTAATCCCCTTCTAGCGAGTTCACCCCCACAGGTTTTCACCCTTTTCCTGTGGGGGTTCTTCATTTCCCTAACGCATACATTTTATTATGTAAACTTTTATGTGTAGTTGAGTGTCAGCACCGCTACCTCGTCTGTTGAGTGTCAGCACCGCAGAGCCACTATTCATTTCTATTAGGAGATTCAATGTCTGAATTTGCAAAATTTCAGTCTGAGGCTCGTGCTAAGGCTTGGGAAGCAGCAAAGTCAATTCTTGACCGTGCCGCTGAAGAGAAGCGCGATCTAACTGCTGAAGAGAACGTTCAATACGAGCGTATTTCTGCTGAACTTGACGAGCGTGCTGCGCTTATCGAGTCGGCAAACAACCTAGCTGCTCGTGAAGAACGTGCTGCTGAGGCTGCTGCCTCATTCACCCCTTCGGCTACCCGTTCGGTTGATGACAGCGACCTACTTCGTGCTATCGCTATGGGCGAGTCACGCGGACACGAGTTCATCTCGGAAAAGCGTACCATCGTATCAAGCGACAACACCGTTCCAAAGTCGTTCTACAACCAGGTATTCCAGATTGCTCGCCTCGCTGGCCCAATGCTAGATGTCGCTGATGTAATCAACACCACTTCGGGCGAGAACCTAACCATCCCAACCCTAACTGCTCGTAGCACCGCTACTATCAAGGGTCAGGGAACTGCAATCGCAGAGTCCGAGCCAACCTTCAGCTCGATCACTCTCGGTGCGTTCAAGTACTCGTTCCTTGTACCTGTAGCCAACGAACTGCTTACCGATGCAGGTTTCGACCTTTCATCGCTAATTGCAGAACAGGCTGGTAACGCAATCGGTTTCGCAGTCAACACCGGACTAACCTCTGGTACTGGAACTGCAGAACCGACTGGTATCCTAACCGCAGCTTCGTCTGCTGTTACTGGTGGAACTGGTGTATCTGGTGTACCAACCTACGAAAACCTCGTAGACCTCGTGTACGCACTTGATGGTCAGGCTCGTCTACTTCCAGGAGTAGGCTTCCTAACTGGCAAGTCAGCTATCGCTGCTATCCGCAAAATCAAGGATGGTGCAGGTAACTACATCTTTACTCCTGCAACTGCTGGTCAGCCAGACCAGATCCTCGGTTACCGCCTAATCGAGAACCCTGCTATGCCAGCAACCGCTGTCGGTGCAAAGTCGGTTCTCTTTGGTCACCTACCTTCATACAAGGTTCGTACCGCTGGTGGAATCAAGGTTGCACAGTCAACCGATTACGCTTTCGACAAGGATCTAACCACGTTCCGTGTCACCATGCGCGTAGACGGTAACTTGACCCACTCGGCTCACGCTGTATGGTTCAAGGGTGGCGCAAGCTAAACCTTAGCCACACAAAGGCTGGACACCCCTCAGAGTTGCGTAGGACTCTGGGGGGTGTTCTTTTGCTATGATTTAGACACTACGAAAGGTAATAAATGGGTAAGAAAAAAGTTGTTTCTGTTTGGTCTAATAGTCCGTATCAGCCAACAGGTTATGGGGTGCAAGCCGGACTGCTTGTTGATCGTTTGAAACGTGATGGTTACGAAGTTGCTGCGCTTTCTAACTATGGCCTTGAAGGTAACAATTCGACTTTACAAACCCCACATGGTGAAATACCACATTACGCTCGTGGCATGGAAGCCTACTCTAACGATGTAGCACCAATGCATCATCATCATTGGCTACAGCAACACCCTGATGCTAAAGATCTATTTATTACTCTTTATGATGTGTGGGTGCTAAAGGGTTCTGCATGGGACAAGATGCGTAACATAGCTTCTTGGACTCCGCTAGATCACATCACAATGCCACCAAAGGTTGAAGCCTGGTTGCGTAAAGACAATGTGACACCTATTGCTATGTCACCTTTTGGTCAAAAACAAATGATAGACAAAGGCATTGATTGTCTATACATTCCTCACGCTATTGACACGAAAGTGATGAAACCAACTTTTGAAATCAATGGTGTTGCAACTCGTGAGTATCTAGGTTTTAAGGAAACTGACTTTATTGTTGGCATGGTGGCTGCTAATAAAGCCTCTGGTCTATTTCATCGTAAAGCGTTCTCTGAGAACTTGATGGCTTTTAGTATCTTCTTGCAGTCACATCCTGATGCAAAACTCTATTTGCACACAGATCCTTTGGGTTCTGCTGGTGGCTGGAATCTGTTGAAACTTTGCGAAGCAGCTGGCATACCTGACTCAGCTGTGCGTTTCCCTAATCTTGTTGATTACAAGTACGGTATTGCACCGGAAGTATTAGCTGCGTTTATGACCACGATGGATGTGATGCTTGCTACTTCGTATGGTGAGGGTTTTGGTGTACCAACTGTTGAAACTCAAGCATGTGGTACACGCGTTATTGGTTCGTCATGGGCCGCAACACCTGACCTTGTTGCTGAGGATTGTTTCTTAGTTGAGGGTCAGCCTATGTGGGATTCGGGTCAGGATGCTTGGTGGTCTATGCCCCTGATTCCCTCGATTCTCCAGGCTTTGCAACTTGCTTATGATGCGCCTCGTGAACGCTCGCAGACTTGTATAGATTTTGCATCACAGTTTGATGTTGAAAAAGTTTGGGACAAGTATTGGATTCCAGCCCTAGACAAACTGTTTGCATGATTCCCGTAATCGGTTTTGCGACAGTTAAGAGGTTTGACCTTGCGGATCGCTTAGTTAAATCTATTGACTATCCCGTTGAGCATTTGGTCATCATTGATAACTCCGGCACGGGCACTTACTTGCCCCCTGAAAATGATTTTGTAAAACAAGTTTGGGTACTACCTATACCATTTGGTTTAGGTCTAGTTGGTGCGTGGAATCTGATTATTAAATCAACTCCATATGCGCCTTATTGGGTTTGCATAAATGATGATGCATGGTTTGAACCAGGTGCGCTAGAAGTTATTGCCAACAAAGCTGACCCGTCTACAATCAACTTCCCGAGCATTATTCCGCATTGGTCTTGTGCAATTTTTGGTGAAGGCGTAGTAAATAAAGTTGGCTTGTACGACGAGCGTTTCTATCCTCTATATTTTGATGACAATGACATGGAACGCCGGATGCAACATCACGGTTTTGAAATAAACTGGATTGATGCCCAGGTACATCACGACAACAGTTCAACACTAAACTCTGGCTTTCAGGATGCTAATGGTCGCACTTATGGAAAGAATCAGAAACTTCTGGATGAAAAGATTTCCAGCGAGGACTTCTCTGAAGGTAACTGGAGTTTGCAAGTGCGAAGGGATAACCGTTGGGACTAATCGTTTACACGGGCGGAACATTCGATCTATTCCACTTAGGCCATGTGGCGTTTCTGAGGCGTTGTGCAGAGATAGGCTCTGTGACTGTTTCGTTGAATACTGACGAGTTTATTGAAGCGTATAAGGGTAGCCCACCCGTAGTGTCTTACTCTGAGCGTGAAGCTGTGTTGCTTGGCTGCCGTTATGTAGATGCTGTTGTAGCAAATCATGGCGGGGCAGATTCTAAGATTGCTATTCAACAAGTAAAGCCCGACCTGGTTGTTGTCGGGTCTGATTGGGCTAGGCGTGACTACTACAAGCAGATGCTTTTTGATCAAGATTGGCTTGATGCCCGTGGCATTGGTCTTTGCTACATTCCTTACACAAATGGCATTAGCACGACAGCATTGAAGAAGCGTATTGTAGAGCAAGTAAAATAGGTAGAGATTGGAGTTTTTGTGGCTATTACTAACGGTTATTGCACTCTTAATGAACTGAAGTCGGCACTCCGCATCCCTACCGCTGATACTGTTGATGATTCTTTGCTTGAGATGGCTGTCGAGTCGGCTTCACGCGCTGTTGACACCTATACCAACAGGTATTTCTATAACGCTGGCACAGCCATACGTTATTTTGTCGCTGACAGCAGTTTCTATACTGTCATTGATGACGCTATAACTATTACAGAGGTTGCTACCGCTGACGATCTTGACTCAAACTTTTCAACTATTTGGAATTCAGCAAACTATCAAAAAGAACCACTAAACAACATCTCTGGTGGTATCTCAGGGTGGCCTACAACGGCTCTACGAGCTATTGATGACAAAGTGTTTCCAACTACTGGAACATACGGCTGGAAAGGTCAAGAAGCGTGTGTGCGCGTTACAGGAACATGGGGTTGGTCAGCCGTTCCTATCGCAATCAAACAAGGAACTATTTTCACAGCTGCACGATTCTTTAAACGCAACGAATCACCACTAGGTGTTCTTTCAAGCCCTGATCTTGGATTCATTCGTGTAGGTACACGCATTGACCCTGACGTAGCCATGATGATTGACCCATACCGCACAATGAGGCAATACTACTAATGGCTACCCTTAGCGAAATTCGTGACGGCATAGCCACTAACCTTTCTACAATCTCTGGCCTACGCACCACCGGACACATACCTGGTCAAATCAATCCACCATATGCTGTTATCAGCCCTGACGGTATCGAGTATCACAAAGCCTTCCGCAACGGGTTCAATACCTACAATTTCACTATTAGTGTCGTTGTAGGTCAGGCAGAGTCACGCACGGCTCAAACTATTCTTGACGCTTATTGCTCACCTACAGGTGCAACGAGTATCAAGAGTGCGATAGAATCAGATAAGACACTAGCTGGAAAGGCTTTCGATCTAGTTGTGTCTGACATGAGAAACTATGGTTCAACGACCATTGGTGAAACAACTTACCTGGCAGCAGAGTTCAGCTGTGCTGTCCAAGCATCTTAGGAGATAAATTGGCAGTTTACGTAGCTACCGATCACAAAGTTACTGTGAACGGCACTAACCTTTCAGCAGTTCTACAGAGCGTCAGCCTTGACCTTTCGGCTGACGAAATTGAAACAACCGCTTTCGGTGGCGGATGGCGTACCCGTGTTGCTGGTCTGAAGTCGGGTTCTGTAACCCTAAACTTCTTCCAGGACTTTGGTGCAGCTATGGTAGACGCAACTCTACAGCCACTATTCAACGCTGGCTCATACGCTACCGTTGTTATCACCCCAACCAGCACCGCAACGTCAGCAACTAACCCCGCTTACACCGCTGTATGCTTGGTTTCGCAGTACCAGCCATACTCGGCATCTGTCGGGGACATCGCCACTCTATCGGTAACCTGGATGACCAGCGGCACCGTTTCAAGAGCAACGGCCTAATCTAAGGAACTAAATTGAAAATCAACCTACGCATTGAGTTTCCATCCGGTGAAAGCAAAGAAGTAGTTTGTTCTGCTTCTGATCTTGTAAAGTTGGAATCTAAATTTGACATTTCGATTGCTTCGCTAGAGTCAAACCCCAAGTTCACACATTTGTGTTTTTTGGCTTGGGCTAGTGAAACTCGCACTAAAGGTACTGACAAAGACTTTGACTCTTGGATGGATGGTATTGCATCTGTTGGGGGTAGTGACAAAGACCCAAAATAAAGGGTCTTGGTGATGAATCGGCTCATTGGTTTATTGCCACAGTTGCTTGTGAAACAGGTATTAGTCCTCGTGAGTTGATGGAATTAGATGAGCGAATGTTGTGGACTATGGGCAGGTATCTTGTTTACCGGAGTCAGCAGCAAGCTAGATAAAGAAGTCCCTTTCGGGGGGCTTCTTTTCTTTTTATAGGATTGTTTGTATGGCTCAACTCATTACGCGCGGTGAACGATCTGGTGTTACTGTCACCGATTACCGCGATCTAATACGAACCTTGAGATCTGTTGATCCAACGTTGGTTAAACAGATGCGTAAAGATTTTAGAACTGTAGCTAAACCTTTAGCTGCTGGTGTGCGTAATGCTATTCCCAAAAAACCACCCACATCTGGTATTCATCGGAGAGATCCTAAACAAACGGTTTCAGGTTTTAAGCCTATTGTTATACCTGGTCGTTTGACTTGGAGTGCTAACTCACAAAATGGGAATAAGAGGCCAAATCATACTTTGATTAAATTGCCTCGTGTAAGAACGAAGTTTAGCAACGGTGCAACTGTTTCTTCGATTGCTCGTGTTGATGTTGATAATGCTGCTGTTGTTATGGCTGATATGGCTGGTAAGTCACGCAATTTTATTAATAAAAAACCTTTTACTAGAGAGTATCCGTATAGTCGTTCTAGGACAGGTTCGCGTAAACACCGAATTCATAATCAAGGTTATGGAATGATTGAAGCTTTAAACAAAAATGGTGGGCCTTCGCGCTTTATTTATCCTGCTGCAGAAAGTCAATTACCTGCTGTACGTTTGCAAGCTATCGCTGTTTTGGCACAAGCCTATAATGAGATCAATCAGAAGTTGAGGACTAAGTAATGTCTGGAAGTATTCTTTTACCAATCATTTCCATTTTTCGGGGAAAAGGTGTCAAAGATGCAATAGCCGATTTAACTACCTTTGGTGGTGTTATTGGTACTACAAAAAAACTTTTGGGCGGTTTTGGCGCATACAAAATTGCTACAGGGGCATTTGATTTTATTAAAGACTCTACACTCAAGGCTCGTGATTATGAGCGTGAATTAAGAGCTTTGAAAACTATTTTTGGTACATCAGCACCAGAAATGGAAAAGTTTGCTAAAAACTCAGCAGATATTGGTTTGAGTACCGCAGAGTCAGCTAAGGCTTCTGTATTCTTGGGTTCGGTTTTGAAGCAATCCGGTTTCACTATGGGCAAAGTTACTGATGAAACTAAAAAACTTGTTGGCTTGGCTTCGGATCTTGCAACTGTTTATGGTTATGACGTTTCTGAAGCTTTGAGTGGTATGACGGCTTTGTTCCGTGGCGAGTATGACCCGATTGAAAAATTCGGTGTCGCTATGAAGCAGGCTGAAGTTAATGCTTTGTTGCTTGAGCGTGGTCAGAAGAATCTTACTGGTGGCATGTTGCGTCAAGCACAAGCTCAAGCTCGCTTAGATCTGTTGTATCAACGCTCTGCTGACTCTCAAGGTGCTTTTGCTAAAGGTCAAGGTACTTTGTTTGTTGAGCAACGCAATCTTTCTGTAGCATTTGAAAACTTCCAGGCACAGATCGCTCAAGCATTGATTCCGGTGCTTGCAAAAATGATGGCTCTAATTGGTGACTTTGTTACCAGGAATGGGCCACTTCTTACAAAAGTTTTTGAAAGTTTTGCACAAGTTATCAACGATGTTTTTAATGAGCTAAATGCTGATCAAAAAGTTCTTGATGGGCTTGTACAAACATTTGTTATTTTGACTGAGGTACTGAGCTTGTTTGCACGAATTGTTGTGAAACATTCTGCCGCTATTGTTGCTCTAGGTATTGGATATGTAACTGCACTTGGAGTTATGAAAGCCTGGAAAACCATTATGCCTATTATTACTATTGCAAGTTGGAATTTTAAAGCCGCTATAGATGTGATAATTCTCTCTCTTAATACTATGGCAGTAAGAACTGCTGTGGCTACTGCTGGTATTAGCCTACTTGTTGCTGGAGCGGTTATAGGTACACAATCTTTAATAGATCAAAAACGTGAAATAGATAAAGTTACTAAAGCTTTAAAAGAATATGGTGGCTCTAAATACGATATTGGAAAGTTAACTACTGAAGAAATTGCTGGTGGCAAAGCTGTAAATGACATTTTGTCTGACGAATTAAAGGGACTTGAATTAGTTAATGCAGCGTATCGTGATAGGGCAAGATTGCGTGGCCTTGCACGTGCTGCTGTGGCTGAACAGGTCGCTGCAGATAAAAAGGCTGCTGCAGATGCAGCTAAAGCGGCTGCTGAGGCTTTTGCTAAACAAGCCGCAGCATACAAAGCCGCTTTTAAAGACATGTTATCTACGTTTACAAGTGGCAACTTAGTTACTCGGCAACTAGGTCAGTTAGAGTCAAGTGTTAAAACAACTTTTGATGGCATTTTTTCAAAGATTACAGAAGGTTTAAATAACAAGTTAATCAATGGTAAAGCTGTTACTAATTTACGCAATTATGCAAAAGATGTTAAAAGAGAATTGATGGAGATTGCTTCTGAACGTGATAAATTAGGTCAAAAACTTGATCTTGGTAAAGCTCTTATTGCTGATACTAAAAAGGCTGTTGTTGGTTTTGCTAGTTTGTCTAATCTTATGGCCGCTACCGGACAGTCGGTTACTAAGTCTGTTTCATTTATGGTTGGAAAGTTTAAAGTAACAACTACTGAAACTGTGGCTGGTGTTGCTAATGCTGCAACTATTATTGACAAGTTTAAAAACATTGTTAGTAAAACTAAAGAGTTTAAAACTGATTTGGAGAAGCTTCGCAAACTTGGTTTAACTGGTGATCTTTACACTCAAATTCTTGGTCTTGGCCTAGATGAGGGTGGTGCTATGGCTAAGAGCATCCTGGCTGGTGGTGCTACTGCTGTAAAGACTTTAGAGGATTTGCAAACGGAGCTTACCACTTTGGGTGGGCAAATGGGTGAGTCAGCTGCTCAGGTCATGTATGGTGCAGGTTTGAATCTTGGTCAGGGTCTTGTAACAGGTATTTTGGCCGCGGATGCAAGTTTGAAAGAAGCTGCCGATAAATTGGCGGATACATTTAAAACTGCTTTCTATGGCGGAATAAACCCTAATGGTTATACAGCAAGTTTTACAGCTCCTAAAGTGGATATTAACTATGCCGAAGATGCTGTTAAAGAGGCGTTTAAGCGAGCTAAAGTTATTGATACTTCCGGCACTTCATCTCTAGATAACATGCCAGGCTATGGTGGTTACACTTTTGGTGTTGGTGGTGTTCCAACTCAGATAACCATTAACGTTGCTGCTGGTATTGTTACTGATCCTGTAAAGACTGGCCAAACTATTGTTGAATACGTTAATAAATATGCTAAGACTCAGGCTAGTGATGTGTTCTACAGAGGCGGTAATTACACTGGTTAATAGTAAATATATTAAGACTAATGAAATGGTGTTTGTTTAATGGCCGTTCCAACATACCAAATTCTTCTTACTGTGTCAGATGGTGGGGCTAGTGTTGACATAACACAATACGTTTTATCTGTAAACATTAATCGTGGCCGTAGCCGTGAACTGGAACGATTTAATACTGGAACGGTAAGCGTTACTTTAAATAACCGTAATCGTTACTTTGATCCATTAGTTACTTCTTCACCTTTTTATGGTTATCTTGTTCCAAGAATTGGCATATCAATTTTATCCGCTGGTCAACTCATTTTTGATGGTTATGTTCAAGACTGGAATTATAGTTACGATGTTTCTGGTGAATCTACAGCAAATGTTACTGGTGCAGACTTTTTTGTTTATCTTGCACAAATGTCTTTGACTGGTGGTGTGCAAACATCTGAATTGAGTGGCACAAGATTGTCTAAACTTTTTGTTTCACCAAAAGACCCTGGCATTGTTTATCCACCAATCACTCCCGCATATTCTTTAGATAATGGTTATAGAACTTTACAAGCAGATACTATTACTGCCGGAACTAATGCTCTTGAATATGCTCAACTTGTTGAAAAAACTGAGGGTGGTTATTTCTTTGTCAATAGAAGTGGAACAATAAAATTTGTTAAAAGTCGTGGAATATACAATAACAATATAAGTTTTACTGATTCGGGAACTTCTAATGCCACTAATTTTCCTTATCAATCCATTGAAGTAGTTTACGGATCTGAGTTACTTTACAATGATGTTACTTTGACTCGTGTTGGTGGAGCTAGTGCAAATGTTATTAAACAGAGTTCTATAGATAGGTTTGGTAGGATTGTTTATTCGGATGACAATTATTTAAATAATTCCAATTCGGATACTGCAAAACAGGCTTATTTATTGGCAGCAAAATACGCTGAACCTGAGTATCGTTTTGAATCCGTTACGGTGATGTTAAATCCTTTAACAGTTAGTCAACAACAAACAGTATTAAGTCTTGAACTTGCAACAATTGTTAGAGTAACTTTTAAACCAAACCAAACTGGTTCATCTATAACTAAAACTGTTCGCATTATTGGTATTGACCATCAAATGAATCCTGATTCACATGTTGTAACTTTTAGATTTGAATCTGTTTTATATGAACCATTAATTTTGAGTAATACTATCTGGGGTAGTCTAGACTATAACGTGTTGGGATTTTAGGAGTTTAAATGGCTGGCGCAGGATATAAAACATTTCTTACAGGTGACGTGTTCACTGATGTTGAGGCTCAAACCTATTTCATGGACCAGGTTGTAACAACTTTTGCTGATACTACTGCCCGTGATGCTGCTATTACTTCACCAACAGAGGGACAATTTTCTTATTCTCTTGCAGATAATTCTTTTTATGTTTATTCTGGAACGGCTTGGATTCCTTACGATATTGCTTGGATAGCATGGACACCAACACTAACTAACTTAACTCAAGGAACGGGCGCTACTTTATCCGCATTTTATAGTCGTATTGGTAAAACAGTTGTTGCACAGGTTTACATAACTATGGGAACTTCGCCTACTGTTGGCGGTCAATTTTCAATTTCTTTACCTGTTGATATCGCAAATGGTAACCGTTCTGTATCTATTGGCACTTGCGTTATGCGTGATGCTGGCGCTTCACTTTCTTACTTGGGAAGCGTAACTTCAGTCGGGTCAGGGCCATCTGTTGCTCGTATGCAAACCATCGGCACATCAGGTGCTACAGCAACTTTGTCTAGCCAAACTGCAAGCAGCCCTTTTACTTGGGCGACAACCGCAGGAAGTTATTTTCAATTCACTATAATGTATCAGGGAGTCTAATGAGTGTCTTTATTTGCAGTATAAGTGATTGTGTAAACAAGGATGTTGTTTACAATTTTGGTGATGATTCGCCAGCATTTGCTGAATGTGGTGGATGTAAAACAAAACTTTGGCCTCAAGCATGACGGAAGTTCCAAAAGCCCCCACTACACCTGTTCTTCTTGCTGACATAAGTAATCGTCTTGCAGTTATTGAGGCTCGTTTAGAAATTATTAGTGACCATGAATCTCGCCTGCGTGAGTTGGAAAAGGCTCGTTGGCAGTCGGCTTGGATTACTTCTATTCTTTCGTCAGCGTTAGCGTCTGGCATTGTTGCTTTAGTTATTAAAACCCTCACCTAAAACCCCGTTTACCTACGCACATACCGATTGGATAATGATGCGTAG
>Ga0214921_10004363_pt1 | contig 20857 bp, 20 predicted proteins | sample LL1505_MetaG_FD_177992 | JGI IMG/M metagenome (GOLD analysis project Ga0214921, IMG submission 177992) | Freshwater microbial communities from Lake Lanier, Atlanta, Georgia, United States - LL-1505 | ecosystem: Environmental > Aquatic > Freshwater > Lake | place: USA: Georgia | collected...
ATGCACCGGTGATCGCAGCAGTGCGCGTGCCGCCATCGGCCTGCAAGACATCGCAATCCACCACAATCTGGCGCTCGCCCAGTGCACCCAGATCCACCACCGCGCGCAGGCTGCGGCCGATCAAACGCTGGATTTCCTGTGTGCGGCCGGTCGGGCGGCCTGCTGTCGATTCACGGCGGGTGCGCTCCAGCGTGGCGCGCGGCAGCATCGCATATTCGGCTGTCACCCAGCCCTTGCCGGTGCCGCGCAACCATGACGGCCCGCGCTCCTCCAGCGTCGCACAGCACAGCACATGCGTATTGCCGAATTTCACGAGGCAGGACCCTTCGGCATAACGCGCGACATTGCGCTCGAGCGTGACATCGCGGAGTTGGTCGGCATTGCGTTTGGACGGGCGCATCAAAAAACCTTTCTTGCTTCAATCAGCCTTTCTAGGCCGAGTGCGGCTGGACGGCAAGTTTAACTGATGTGGATGCAACATCATTGGGTGCGTACTCCCTCGAAAGGAGGATTTGCCAAGACATCAAGCAGGCCTGACTGGCTTCGCACCATCGCCGCCGTATCGGCACAAACATAGTGGATCAATGATATTGTCTGTTCAAATTTTTTTGCAGGATCTTTATCAAAAATCGCACGGTGATGTGCAATTCTGTTTCGCCACTGGCGAACAGTCTGGATCAGCGCACTGACATCTCCCAGCCTGAGATTTCGTTTATATGCATTCGGAAAATTATGTTTGATCCCTTTACTCCATAACAAGCGTGCAAACCGCTTGGTCGTTAAATGATCCCAGAAACCAAAATCCAAATCCGAGATCAGATAATCGTCACTCATGCTATGATGACGCCGGTCTTTTTCTTGTTCAAGAATTAAGATTAGATGTGATCGCTGTTTTGTATCGAGCAGTTTTAAAAAAGTTTGATCATTGTACCAAACGTCCGACAGTCTGTTGTGAAGTGCTTTTTGAATTGCATTTCTTATTGAAATTTCAGCAAAATGAAGAGGCATTAAAAATTCAGCACTCAATCGGCAATTCCAAAGATATATTTCTAGTGATTGCTCTGAATTATAAAGTCCCTTCATTGAAAATCTAGCAAGCCGCGGCTTAGATATGGTTGTCTCTACGGCTAAAAAATTGACCGATTTTGTTGACATTTTATCTTGCCTTTTTAGCCCGCCGACAGCATACTGACTTGGTGAGTTACGGATAGGTTGTGCTTGCACCCCTACCGTGGCCAATGAACTAGAGGGCAGCATCTCGGGTGCTGCCCTTAATTTTTTAATCAATACCGAATATTTTATATCATTATCTAAATCCGTCCACCCTCCCCGCCCCGTCCCATCATTGCCTGCTTGATTATTCCCCCCGCCATCCTCATCTTGGATGGGTGCATCCGCACGCGAGGGACCCAACTTGCCGATTCATCCGTCTTTGACTGGCGTTGCCAATGCCCAGCTGTCTGATCTCAATCAGCGGTCGCGCGATATATTCAAGCGGATTGTCGAGAGCTATCTGGATTCGGGGGAGCCTGTCGGCTCGCGGCATCTGTCGAAATTGCTGCAAGTGTCGCTGTCACCCGCCTCGATCCGCAATGTCATGTCGGATCTGGAAGCGGCGGGGCTGATTTATGCGCCCCATACCAGCGCGGGACGGCTGCCGACCGAACAGGGCTTGCGGTTTTTCGTCGATGCGATGATGGAAACCGGCGATGTCTCGCAAGCCGACCGCACCCGCATCGAGAGCGAAATCCGCGCCACCGGCAATGCCGGGTCGCTCGAAACCATGCTGACCGAGGCTTCGCAGATGCTGTCGGGGCTGACGCGCAGTGCGGGAGTGGTGGTGACCCAAAAAGTCACGACAACCCTGCGCCATATCGAATTTGTCCGGCTCGATCACGGCCGCGCGCTGACCATTCTGGTCGGCGAGGACGGATCGGTGGAAAACCGCATCATCGACCTGCCCGCAGGACTTCCCGCTTCGGCGATGATGCAGGCGAGCAATTATCTGTCGGAAAAGATCCGCGGCCGTACCCTCATCGATCTGCGCTCGGAAATCGAGGCCTCGCGCACCAGTGCCGAACAGCAGCTCGATACGCTGACAGCCAAGCTGGTTTCAACCGGATTGGCCGTCTGGGCGGGCGAGGACAGCTCGCGCCAGCTGATCGTGCGCGGGCAGGCGCATCTGCTCGATGACCTGACAGCGATGAGCGATCTGGAACGGATCAGGCTGCTGTTTGCCGATATCGAGACCCAGAAAGAGCTGATCGACCTGATCGGCCGCGCCGAAACCGGCGACGGGGTGCGGATCTATATCGGATCGGAGAACAAATTGTTTTCGCTGTCCGGCTCCTCGGTGATTGCCGCGCCGTTCCGCGATGGCTCGCAAAAAATCATCGGCGTGTTGGGGGTGATCGGCCCGACGCGGCTCAATTATGCGCGGATCGTGCCGATGGTCGATTTTACCGCGCGGGTCATTTCAAAAATGCTGACGCAGACCCCGCGCTGATCAGACCAGCCGGATGATCACCATGCCGACACAGGTCAGCCCCACTGCCAGCCAGCGCAGACGGCCGATTGTTTCGCCCAGCAAAAGCGCGGCAAAGGCGGTGGCAAACACCACGCTGGTTTCGCGGATGGCCGACGAGGGCGCAACCGGCCCATTCTGATAGGCCAGCAAAATCAACAGATAGGACACCATCGACACGCTGGCACCCATCATGCCGAACCGCTTGTTGCCTTTGAGAAGTTGGCGCGGATGCACACCTTCAAAGGCCAGCAGGATCGGCAGGGTCACCGCATTCACAATTGCCGCCACCGCCGCATAGCCCAGCGTGTTGCCGCTCAACCGCACGCCGATGGAATCGACCACCACCACAATCGCGGTAAACACACCGGCGGCCAGCGTGAACATCAAGCCGCGCGGATCAAGCTTATCCTCGGTGCGCGCGGAAGCCGCCAAAAGCATGATCGCAAAGGAAATCACCGCAATGCCCAGCACAATGCCGACACCGCCATGCTCCTGCCCCAGCACGATGATCTGGATGAAGGTCACAATCAGCGGCGCGGCCGCCCGCGAGATCGGATAGGCCAGCGACAGCGGCAACAGCCGATAGGCCATCATGGTCAGACGCAGGGTCGCCAGATTGAACAGGCAGCTGCACCCCAGCCAGAAATAGGATTCGGAATCGGGCAATCCGGCATAGGCCAGCAAGGGAATGCCGATCACGCCCGCGCTGACCACCATGGCGGCAAAGCCGAAGCCGGGATCGGGTCGCGAGCGGGCCAGAGTGTTCCAGACCGCATGCAAAACCGCACTGCCCAGTGCCATCAAAAAAACAGTCAAAGACATGAGAACCGCGCCCTGATCGATATTGTTTACACTGTCACCTTCCTTGACAGATCACACAAGAGGCCGCGGCGGGATGCAGGTCTGCATCGGTATGAAAATTTCCGAAAACTGATGCCTGTAAATCCGGCAATAAATCAGAGATTGGCCAGAAAATTTCAAAATGCGGGCTGGTATTCTGCCCCTGACACGCTAATCTTAATATAATGCATGAAATTAAGTCGGGGCGTTATGAGTTTTATCAATCCCAATTCCTTTACCACCCGCCCCGAAATCGAAGGCACCTTCGGTGTGGTCGCGACCACCCACTGGATCGCAACCGCCGTCGGCATGGCCACTTTGGAAAAAGGCGGCAATGCCTTTGATGCGGGTGTGGCCACCGCCTTCACCTTGCAGGTGGTCGAGCCGCATCTGAACGGTCCGGGCGGCGATGTGCCGATCATCCTGCATGACCAGAAGCGCGGCAAGTCCGAGGTGATCTGCGGGCAGGGTCCCGCGCCTGCGGGCGCGACCATCGAGCATTACAAGAGCTTGGGTCTCGACCTGATCCCCGGCACCGGCCTGTTGGCCGCCTGTATTCCGGGCACCTTCGATGCCTATATGCTGATGCTGCGCGATTACGGTACCATGAGCCTTCGTGAAGTGCTGACACCGGCCATCGGCTATGCCCGAGACGGCTTTCCGCTGGTCGAGCGCATCACCGCCACCATCAGCACGGTCGAAGAGCTGTTTCGCACTCATTGGCCGACCTCGGCCGCGCTCTATCTGCCCAACGGACAGGTGCCGAAAACCGGTGACCTCTTCACCAATCCGGTGCTGGCCCAAACCTATCAGCGCATACTCGACGAGGCCGAAGCCGGTGGCAGCGATCGCGTGGCGGTGATCGAGCGCGCCCGCAAAATCTGGTCGCACGGCTTTGTCGCCGAAGCCATCGACCGGTTCTGCCGCACACAGGATGTGATGGATGTGTCGGGCCGTGCCCATCGCGGCGTGCTCAACGGGGCCGATATGGCGGGCTGGCAGGCCCATGTCGAAGCGCCGATCCATTATGATTACGGCCGTTACCGCGTGATGAAATGCGGTCCGTGGTCGCAGGGGCTGGCGGCATTGCAGCAATTGGCACTGGTCAAGGGCTTCCCGCTCGACGGCCTGTCGCCGACCGATCCCGATTTCATCCACTGGATTGTCGAAGCCTCCAAACTGGCCTTTGCGGACCGCGAAGCCTTTTACGGCGATCCCGATTTCGTGCATGTGCCGATCGAAACCCTGCTGTCGGATGCCTATAACGAGGAGCGGCGCAAGCTGATCACCATGCAGGCGTCGATGGAACTGCGTCCCGGCCATATCGAAGGCGCGGGCGGACGCGTGGATGCCCGCATCTCCACCGGACCGCGCACCGCCGTGGGTGCGACAGGAGCGGGGGAACCCACTGTCGGCCGCATGGGCGAAAGCAAGGGCGATACCGTCCATTTCGACATCATCGACAAAGAGGGCAATATGGTGGCCGCCACCCCGTCGGGCGGCTGGCTGCAATCCTCGCCTGTGATCCCCGAACTCGGTTTCTGCCTCGGCACCCGCGCCCAGATGTTCTGGCTCGACGAGAGCCATCCGGCCGCTCTGGCTCCCGGTCGGCGTCCGCGCTCGACCCTGACCCCGACGCTCGCCCATAAAGACGACGAGCCCTACATGGTTTGGGGATCGCCGGGCGGCGACCAGCAGGACCAGTGGATCCCGCAGCTGTTCCTGCGCCATGTCCATTGCGGCATGAATTTGCAGGAATCGATTGATGCGCCGGCCTGGCATTCCGAACATTTCCCCGGCTCTTTCTGGCCTCGCATGTCGCGTCCGGGTGTGCTGGTGGTGGAATCGCGGATGCCTGAAGCCACAATTGCCGAGCTGAAGCGGCGCGGCCATCAGGTCGAAGTCGGTGATGCGTGGTCAGAAGGGCGTTTGGTGGCAGCCTCCAAGGTGGGCGTGCGCCGTCGCGCCGCCGCCAATCCGCGCGGCATGCAAGCCTATGCGGCAGGTCGTTAAACTGTGACAATACGCGTAAGAAGGATGTTCAAATGACGTGGTCCATCATCGCCCATGATGTCAAAACCGGAATGGTCGGATTGGCCGTCTCCACCTGCGCATTTGCGGTGGGGGCACGGGTGCCCTCGATCGAAACCGGTGTCGGTGTGGTTGCCAGCCAGTCCTTCGTGAACCCTTTTTACGGGCCGCAGGCTTTAGCCCTGCTCAAACAGGGGGCCTCGGCGCAAGAGGCGGTGGACGCGATCACCCGAGCCGACGAGGGCCGCTCGCAGCGGCAGGTCCATATCATGGATAACCAGTTCCGCTTTGCCGCCTTCACGGGCGATGGTTGCGTCGATTGGTGCGGCCATCTGGTCCGCGAGACTTACTCGGTGGCGGGCAATATGCTGGCAGGCCCGCAAGTGATCGAAACAACCGCCGATTTCTATGCGGCCCATCACGAATTGCCTTTCGCGCAACGCCTGTTATCGGCTCTCAAAGCGGGCGAGGATGCGGGCGGCGACAAGCGCGGCAAGCAATCGGCGGCTTTGCTGATCCATGATCAGGAAGACTATGCTTATCTCGATATCCGCGTCGACGATCATGCCGACCCCTTGGCCGAATTGATGCGTGTCGAGGAAAAAAGCCGCGGCCGCTATATGCATTACCGCAAATTCATGCCCTCCAAAGCCAGCCCCTTCGGCATTATCGACCGGCAGGAACTGGAAAGCCTGATTGCAGCCAGCATGGCGGCAGAAGCGAAGCAGTGAGCGAGACCATGCGCGCCCCGAACCCTGACCCGCTCTTGCAGATTTCGGACCTGTCGGTTGCTTTCGACGGAGCCGACGGCCGCCGCGTGGTGGCGGTGGACGGGGTGAGCCTGTCGGTGCAATCGGGCAGGACGCTCGGCATTGTCGGGGAATCGGGCAGCGGCAAAAGCGTGACCTCGCTGTCGGTCATGGGCCTGTTGCCCAAGGACAATGCCCGCATCTCGGGAAGCATCCGCTTCAAGGGCGAGGAACTGCTCGGCGGGGATGCCGACCGCCAGCGCGATCTGAACGGCAACCAGATGGCGATGATATTTCAGGAGCCGATGACCTCGCTCAATCCGGCCTATACCGTGGGCGACCAGATTGCCGAAGTGATCCTGCGCCACCGCGCTGTCAGCCAGGCCGAGGCCAATGCACGGGCCGTCGAGATGCTGCGCAAGGTGCGGATTCCGACCCCCGAACAACGGTTTTTCGATTATCCGCACCGGCTGTCGGGCGGCATGCGCCAGCGGGTGATGATTGCCATGGCACTGGCACTCGATCCGCAATTGCTGATTGCCGACGAGCCGACCACCGCGCTGGATGTGACCATTCAAGCGCAGATTTTGCGCCTGATCCGCTCTTTGCAACAGGAGCAGCAAACCGCCGTGGTTCTGATTACCCATGATCTCGGTGTGGTGGCCGAAGTCTGCGACGATGTGGCGGTGATGTATGCCGGACAGGTTGTCGAACAGGCGCCGGTGGCCGATATCTTCTCGTTCCCGCAGCACCCCTACACCATCGGCCTGCTCGGCTCGCTGCCTCGGCTGGAACGCCGCGCCGACCGGCTTGCCGCCATTGACGGGGCTGTGCCCGATATGAGCCGCCCCCAAACAGGCTGCCGCTTTGCCGACCGCTGCCCGTTTGTCGACAGCGCCTGCCGGACCCAAGATCCCGCGCTCACAGCCATCGGCCCGAATCGCGCCAGCCGCTGCATCAAGGCCCCGCTCGAAAGGCTGGTGGCATGACAAAGCATCCGGTGTCCTCTTTGCTGAAGGTGGAAGGCTTGGGCAAATCCTTTGTCGCCAAGCGCAACTTCTTCGGCCGTCCCATCGCGACCGTGCGGGCGGTCGACGGTGTTGATCTCGAATTGAAAACCGGCGAGACGCTGGCGATTGTCGGGGAATCGGGCTGCGGAAAATCAACGCTCGGGCGGTTGATTTTAAGGCTGATCGAGCCGTCACAGGGGCAAGTCAGGTTTCTTGACCAAGATATGCTGGCGCTTGACCCTGCAGGCCTGCGCGATATGCGCCGCTGGGCACAGCTGATTTTTCAGGATCCTTTTGCCTCGCTCAATCCGCGCATGACGGTGGGCGATCTGTTGAGCGAGCCTTTGATGCTGCACAAGATCGTGCCGGAGTCCGACCGCATCGCGCGGGTCGGGCAATTGTTGCAGCAGGTCGGTTTGAAACCCGAACATGCGGGCCGCTATCCGCATGAATTTTCCGGCGGGCAACGCCAGCGCATCGCCATTGCAAGGGCCATTGCGGTCGAGCCGCAACTGATCGTCTGCGACGAGCCTGTCTCGGCGCTCGATGTGTCGATCCGCGCGCAGGTTCTGAACCTGCTGAAAGACCTGCAGGCCCAGCTCGGCCTGTCCTATATTTTCATCAGCCACGATCTGTCGGTGGTGCGCCATATCGCGGATCGGGTGGCGGTGATGTATCTGGGGCGGATTGTGGAATCGGGTCCGGTCACCGATGTGTTCGATCATCCTCGACACCCCTATACACGGGCTTTGCTGGATGCAATTCCGGTGCCGACACCGCACAAGACCAAGGAGACCGTGCCGCTGGAAGGCGATGTGCCCTCGCCGCTCAACCCGCCGCCGGGATGCCATTTCCAGACCCGCTGTCCGTTTGTGGTTGCCCGTTGCTCGCAAGAGCGGCCGCCTTTGGCCTTGCAGTCCGATCAGCATGCGGTCGCCTGCTGGCAGCATCATGCGATCCCCGATGACCATCATGCGCGCGGGCAGGTCGATTACGACCCGCGCCTCGAACGTTTGATGCAAGCCTTTCACAGCCCTTCTTCGATTGCCGAATGACCACAAGGACAGGAGTTACCATGACACCAAATTGGAAAACGCTTTTACTCACCGGATGTCTTGTCGCCGGCGCCGGCCTGTTTGGCTTGGGCGCGGCCTCGGCCCAGACCCATTTCAAGATCGGTCTGGCGGAAGACCCCGACGTGCTCGACCCCAGCCTTGCCCGTTCCTATGTCGGCCGCATCGTATTCGCCTCCCTGTGTGACAAGCTGTTCGATATCGACGACAAGCTCAATATTGTGCCGCAACTGGCTTTGTCCTCGACCGTATCGGCCGACGGCAAGGAAATGGTCATCAAATTGCGTCCGGATGTGAAATTCCATGACGGCGAGCCGATGGATGCCGAAGCCGTGCGCTTCTCGCTCGACCGCCATCTCAATATGACCGGCTCGTTCCGCAAGCCCGAACTGGGGGCTGTGTCCGAGATTGTGGTTGTTGATCCCCTGACCGTGAAACTGGTGCTGAAGTCCCCCTTCTCGCCCTTGCTGGCCCAATTGACCGATCGCGCAGGCATGATCGTTTCGCCAAAGGCTGCCAAGGAAGCCGGTGACAAATTCGGCCAGAAGCCTGTTTGCGCCGGTCCGTTCAAATTCGTCGAGCGCATCCAGCAGGACCGGATCGTGCTGGAACGATTTGCCGACTACTGGAACAAATCCAACATCCATTTCGACAAGGTGACCTTTACCCCGATTGCCGATTCCACCGTGCGGCTGGCCAATCTGCGGTCCGGCCAGCTTGATCTGATCGAGCGCACACCGGCGACCGATATCAAGGAAATCAAGGCCAATCCCAAACTGCGCCTGTCCTCTGTCGTGTCGCTGGCCTATACCGGCATCACCATGAATATTGCCAACAAGGACGCGGGCAAAACCGGTCTCGGTCTTGATCCGCGCGTCCGTCAGGCACTCAATTATGCCATCGACCGTTCGGCCATCAACGAGGTGGTGTTCAACGGCGAATTCATGCCGGGCAACCAGTGGATCAATCCTGAAAATCCCTATTACCAGAAGTCGTTTCCGGTGACTGGCCGTGATGTCAACAAAGCGAAGGAATTGATGAAAGCCGCAGGCGTCAAAACCCCGCTGGCGATCGATTTCATGGTGCCCAACAATCCCGAAGCCCGCTCGGTGGCCGAGGTGATCCAGTCCATGGCGGCCGAAGCAGGATTTGATTTTAAGATCCGCGTCACCGAATTCGCCACCTCGCTGACACAGGCCGAACAGGGCAATTATCAGGCCTATCTGCTCAACTGGTCGGGCCGCACCGATCCGGACGGCAATTCCTACAGCTTCCATGCCTGCGGCCAGCCGCTCAACTATACCGGCTTTTGTAACAAGGAGGTTGATGCCTTGCTGGCTGAAGCCCGCTCCAAGAACGGCGTGGCCGAGCGCAAGCCTGTCTATGAAAAGATCACCAAGATCATGCAGGACGAAGGCGGCGTGCTCTATCTCTACCATTCCAAAGTGCTGGTGGCCCATTCCGACAAGCTCGAGGGCTACAAGCAACTGGCAGACGGGTTGATCCGCCTGACCGGTGCCAAACTGAAATAAGCCGATACGGGGGTGGGACCTGACGGGCCCGCCCCTGCTCTCTTCAGGTTACAAACGCGGACGATTGAATGTTCACGCTGATCAGCAAACGCCTCATACAACTATTGCCGACGGTGTTTTTCGTGTCGGTGATTATTTTCTCCCTGCAGCATCTGTTGCCGGGCGATCCTGCCATGATCATGGCGGGCGAGGACAATGATCCGGCGGTGATCGCGCAAATCCGTGCACAGTACCATCTCGACCAGCCGATCCCGGTCCAGTATCTGTTCTGGATCAAGGGTGTGCTGTCGGGCAACTTGGGTGAATCGATGCGCCTCAAAGTGGCGGTGTCCGAACTGGTCACCACCAAATTGCCGGTGACCCTGCAACTGGCGTTGATGGCGATGATCATCGCGCTGGTGATCGGGGTCGGATTAGGGATTCTCTCCGCCGTCTACAAAGGCCGCGCGCTGGATTCACTCGTTAACGTGCTGGGACTGATCGGCATTTCGACGCCGAATTTCTGGCTCGGCATCATGCTGATTTTTCTGTTCTCGGTCGAACTCGGCTGGTTGCCTGCCTCGGGCTATGTCAGTCCGTTCGAGGATTTCTGGCAATCGATGCGCACCACCATCATGCCCGCTTTCGTGCTCGGCAATGCGATTGCCGGTGTTTTGATGCGCCATACCCGCGGGGCGATGTTGCAGGCGCTGTCCTCCGATTATGTCCGCACCGCCCGCGCCAAGGGCTTGTCGGAACGCGTGGTCGTCATCAAACATGCGATGCGCAATGCCCTGACACCTGTGATTACGCTCGGCGCGCTGGAATTCGGCACGCTTTTGTCGGGTGCGGTGTTGACCGAACAGATTTTTACCATTCCGGGCTTCGGCAAGCTGATCGTCGATGCCGTGTTCAACCGTGATTATGCCGTGGTGCAGGGCGTGGTACTGGTGACCGCCTCCACCTATATTCTTCTGAACCTGCTGGCGGATATCGGCTATATCCTCGTCAATCCGCGGCTGAGGGATTGAGCATGAGCACGCAAGCCTCCTCTCCTCAAACCTCAACCGCGCTGACCCTCGAATCCCCCACTGCCCGCGCGTGGCGGCGGCTGAAGGCGCGGCCTTCCGCGCTCATCGCGCTGGCGGTCATCGTTTTGCTGATCGGCATGGCGGTGTTTGCGCCGCTGATCGCACCCTATGATCCGATCAAGCAGAATTACATGCTGGTGCGCAAGGCACCGAGCTGGATGCACTGGATGGGCACCGACGAGGTGGGGCGCGATTTGCTCGCCCGCGTCATCTGGGGAGCACGCGCCTCGCTCTCGGCGGGCGTGATCTCGGTTGGCATTGCGCTGCTGATCGGCGTGCCGCTCGGCCTGATCGCGGGCTATCGCGGCGGCTGGACCGATATGCTGATCAGCCGTTTCACCGACGCGATGCTGGCCTGTCCCTTCCTCATTCTGGCCATTGCTCTGGCTGCCTTTTTGGGCCCGAGTCTGGGCAATGCGATGATTGCCATCGGCATCACCGCGACGCCGATATTTGTGCGACTGACCCGCGGCCAGACTCTGGCGATCAAGACCGAGGATTATATCGAGGCGGCACGGGCGGTCGGCAATCCGGTCCACCGCATTGCGCTGCGCCATATCCTGCCGAATGTGCTGCCCTCGCTGCTTGTGCAGGCCACGCTGACGGTCGCCACCGCGATCATTGCCGAAGCAAGCCTGTCGTTTCTGGGCCTTGGCCAGCAACCGCCACTGCCGTCATGGGGTTCGATGCTCAATTCCGCGCAGCGGTTTTTGACCAATGCGCCGTGGATGGCGATCTGGCCCGGATTGGCGATCTTTGTGTCGGTGATCTGCTTCAACCTGTTGGGCGACGGGTTGCGCGATGCGCTTGATCCGCGCAGCAAATAAAAAAACCGGCGCATGGCGCCGGTTCCGGGATCAGTCCTACCGCCTTGATCAGGCAACAAGCACGCATTCGACAACGCCGATGCCGTCGATTTCGGCCTTGATTGTGCTGGCATGGCTGACAACCACAGGCACGGTCAGACTGCCTGTCGTGATCAAATGGCCCGCCTTGAAGCCGCCGAACGCATCGGCCGGTGCATTGGCATTCAACAGGATCGGCAGGATCGGGTCGTTTTGCGGATGTCCGCCGACCTTGTCATGCTTTTGCTCGCCATCCAGCCACCAGCGCACGCGCAGGGTCGGCAGATCGCCGACTTTAGATGCCGCAACCGACGGGCCGGTGATATAGGCGGCATTGCCCATGCTGTCGGCCAGCCAAGCCGGAAACGGGGCCTCGCCGGGTGATTTTTGAAAACGCGAACCGATCAATTCGATGCCGACCACCCATTCCGAAATGGCGGCAGTCACTTCCTCGCGCGTATAGGGCTTGCCGGGGCGCGGGGTCAGATCGTGCGAGAGGCGTGCGGCCACTTCGATTTCGACCAGAAAGCCTTCCTCGGGGATTTTGAATTGGGCGCCGGATGGCTTGATCACCGAATCCATCATCGGCGCATAGGCAGGCGTGCCCTCGATGACCGCCACCTTCCAGCCGGTCGGATGATCGCCGTTGCCTTTGGCCACAAGGCCCTGGACTGCAACAGCCCCCTCGCGCGACAGCGCCCGCGCATCGGCAGCCACCGGCGCACGATGGCCGCTTTTATAAGCCGCCACAAGCGTATGCGCGACACGCGCGTTCAGATCATCAGCCATTTTTGTCTCCCGATTGCCATTCATGTTAGAACTTCAAACACAGTGTTGCATGAGATCGTCTGATTTGGGACTATCCCGCACAAGAAAATTTCAGACCGGCCCACAATACCACCGGCCACAGGAAGGATAGCGCATCTTATGATTTCGATTGCCGATATTGAAGCCGCCCGCAGCCGCATCGAACCCCATGTGCGCCATACGCCGATTCTGCCGGTCAGCCAGTGGCGCGATCCCCTCCCCTTCCGTGCCACGCTGAAACTCGAATTGCAGCAGGTGACCGGCTCATTCAAGGCGCGCGGGGCGATGAACCGTCTCTTGACCCTGCCGCCCGAAACCATCGCCAAAGGGCTTGTCACCGCCTCCGGTGGCAATCACGGTCTGGCCATTGCCCGCACCGGCTATGTGATGGGCGTGCCGACCAAAATTTTCCTGCCCTCCAATGTCGCCCCCGACAAATTGCCAAAATTCAAGGGCTGGAACGCCGACACCGTGATCGGCGGCGATTCCTTCGATGAATGCAATGTGCAGGCCCTCGCCTATGCCGAGCAGACCGGGGCTGCCTATGTGCATCCGTTTTCCGATCCCTTCGTGGTGGCCGGACAGGGCACGCTCGGCCTCGAAATTCTCGATGATATTCCCGATGTCGATGTTGTGCTGGTGGCCATCGGCGGCGGCGGCTTGGCCGCAGGGCTGGGTACGGCCATCAAGGCCCGCCGTCCGCAGGTCAAGGTGATCGGCATCGAGCCATTCGGCGCGCCTACCCTGCATGCCAGCCTTGCCGCCAATCAGGTGGTCACCCTCGACAAGATCGAAACCCGCGTGCCGACCATGGCCTCCAGACGCACCGATGAACGGGTGTTCGGGCTGATCCGATCGACGCTCGACGATGTCGTGCTGATCAGCGATGACGATATGGCCGATGCGGCCCGCAGTCTGTGGTTCGAATGCGGCATTGCCGCCGATCTGTCAGGCGCGGCCACGCTGGCCGCTTTGCAGACCGGTGCGGTCAAGGTTACGCCCGACCAGCATGTCTGCATCATTGTCTGCGGCGCGGGCACCGACGGCCAGAGTTAGGCCACCCATAGCCGTTTTTGCACCAGCTATGCTTTGACAGCGCGGCGCATCCGCATGCACAGGGCTTGTCATCCCTGCAAAAGCAGGGTTGGCTAGACTGAACAAAATCATGGAGAGAAACATCATGGCCATCAAACTTTACGGGTTCTGGCGTTCGATTGCTGCGTTCCGTGTCCGCACTGCTTTGCGCCTCAAACATCTGCCGTTTGATGAAGTCTCGGTCGATATCCTGTCGGGTGAACAGTTTTCATCCGACTACAGCGCGATCAATGCCGAACATGCCGTGCCGACACTGGTCGACGGCGACCACAGCTTTTTCCAGTCGCTGCCGATCATCGAATATCTGGATGAAACCCATCCCGAACCGCCTTTGCTGCCCAAAGATCCGGCGGATCGGGCCTATGCGCGGGCTTTGGCCATGGTCAATATTGCCGATGCGCATCCGCTGATCGTGCCGCGTGTGCGCGGTTATCTGGGCCAGAATTTCGGCGCCGATGGTGCTGCCATCGACCAATGGGCGGCCCACTGGATTGCACGCGGCCTCAACACCTATGAAACCATGCTGAAAAAGCGTCCTCCATGCCCCTATGCGGTCGGCACCACACCGGGTATTGCCGATATCGGCATTGCCGGACATATGATCTCGGCGCAATTGTTCAAAATGGATTTGGCAGCCTATCCTGCCGTCAAGGCACTGGGCGAGACCTGCTTTGCCAATCCGGCCTTCATGGATTCCCACCCTCTGCGCCAGCCCGGCGCCCCGCAAATCTGACCCGCGAGATCAGGAAAGATCCGATGTCCGGCATCACCGAAAAGATCGTCCTGATCCTGTTTTGCATGATGCTGGGTCTGTTTCTGACGTGGCAGGCCCCTGTCAATGCCGAAGCGGCCCGCCGCCTCGGTGCGCCCGCACTTGCCGCCCTCTATTCGATCGGCACCAGCGTGTTGCTGGTATTTGTGTTCGCCCTTGTTACCGTCCGGCAATTGCCGAGTTGGGAAACGATTGCCGAGGCCCCGTGGTGGGCGTGGATCGGCGGCATCACCGGTGCGGTATTCGTGATCGGCGCACTGGTGGTGGTGCCGCGCACCGGAAGCGTGGTGTTTTTGCTGTCTGTGATTGCGGGACAGCTGATCGGCGCGATTACCGCCGACGGTTTCGGCATGTGGGGCCTGCAAAGTGTGACGATTTCGCCGATGAAATGGCTGGCCCTCGCACTCGTGACCTGCGGAGCACTGACCTTTCATCTGTCTGACTGAGATGTGAACCGATCGTGGGGCCTTGCCAGCACAGATTGTTCGCCCTACCTAACCTTGATGATTGATTAATCACACAAATAACCGGAGAAACGCCCAATGGCACGCCATCTCAAACACGGCAGAGATGCCCAAGCCCGCAAAGATTACGACCGTCAGGTCCGCGAAACCGTCGAAACCATTCTGGCCGATGTCGAAGCCCGTGGCGATGCGGCGATCCGCGATCTGTCGAAAAAGTTCGACGGCTGGGAGCCAAAAGAGTTTTTCCTCTCTCCCAAGGAAATCAAGGAGACGATGGATCGGGTTGCCCCGCGCGATCTCGAAGACATCGCCTTTGCCCAGACACAGGTTCGCAATTTTGCGCAAGCCCAAAAGGCCTGCCTGAAAGATCTGGAAATCGAAACCATGCCCGGTGTGATTCTCGGCCATCGCAATGTGCCGATGCAGGCCGTGGGTTGCTATGTGCCCGGCGGGCGTTATCCGATGGTGGCGTCGGCCCATATGTCGGTTGTCACGGCCAAAGTGGCAGGCGTGGATCGGGTGATTGCCTCGGCTCCTCCCCATCAGGGCGGTCCGCATCCGGCGATTGTCGCGGCCATGCACATGGGTGGCGCGGATGAAATTCTGGTTTTGGGCGGTGTGCAGGCGGTTGCCGCGATGGCTCTGGGCACCCAGAGCGTCAAGCCGGTCGATATGCTGGTCGGACCGGGCAATGCCTTTGTGGCGGAAGCCAAGCGCCAGCTCTATGGCCGCGTCGGCATCGACCTGTTCGCAGGCCCGACCGAAACACTGGTGATTGCCGATGAAACCGTGGATGCGGAAATCTGCGCCACAGATTTGCTCGGACAGGCCGAACACGGCCCGACCTCGCCCGCCGTGCTGATCACCAATTCCGAAAAGCTGGCGCGTGAAACCATGGCCGAAATCGAGCGGATCCTCACGATCCTGCCGACGGGCGATGTGGCACGGCAGGCATGGACCGATTTCGGCGAAGTGATTGTCTGCGACAGCTACGAGGAAATGCTCGCACAGGCCGATTTCGTCGCCTCCGAGCATGTGCAGGTGATGACCGACCGCGATGACTGGTTCCGCGACAATATGCGCAATTTCGGCGCGCTGTTTTTGGGTCCGCGCACCAATGTTGCCTTCGGCGACAAGGTGATCGGCACCAACCACACGCTGCCGACCATGAAGGCCGCGCGCTATACCGGCGGGCTGTGGGTCGGTAAATTCATGAAAACCTGCACATGGCAGAAGGTGACCACCGACGAGGCCTCGGCCACAATCGGCGCCTATTGCTCGCGCCTGTGCCTGCTGGAAGGCTTTGTCGGCCATGCCGAACAGGCCAATGTGCGGGTGCGCCGCTATGGTGGCCAGAACGTGCCTTACGGCGGGGCCGCTCAATGACCGCGCTGCCGAAAACCCCCTCCTTCCGGCTCGATGGCCGCAAGGCGCTGGTGACCGGTGCCGGACGCGGCATCGGGCTGGCCGCAGCGGTGGCTTTGGCAGAGGCTGGCGCCCATGTGGTGCTGGCGGCGCGCGGCCGCGACGAGATCGAAGCGGGTGCGCAAGCTTTGCGCGACAAAGGCCTGAAGGCCGAGGCGCTGGTAATGGATGTGACCGACCTGGCCGCCTCCGAAGCCATGATCAAAGCGGCCGGTCCGTTCGATGTGCTGGTCAACAATGCCGGAACCAACCGGCCCAAGCCGATGATCGATGTCGAGGCGGATGATTTCGATGCCGTGATGGGCTTGAATGTCCGTGCCGCCTATTTCGTGGCCCGCAATGTGGCGCGCGGCATGGTGGCAGCGGGCATCAAAGGCTCCATCATGACCATCTCGTCGCAGATGGGCCATGTCGGCGGCCAAGGCCGCACCATCTATTGCGCATCCAAACACGCGATGGAAGGCATGACCAAAGCCTTGGCGATCGAATTGGGGCCGCAGGGCATCCGCGTCAACACGATCTGCCCGACCTTCATCCTGACCGAAATGACCAAGCCGTTCTTTGCCAATGAGAGCTTCAAAGCCAGCGTGCTGGCCAAGATCAAATTGGGCCGCTTGGGCGAGATCGAGGATCTGATGGGTCCGGTGGTGTTTCTGGCGTCCGACGCTTCGGCACTGGTCACCGGCACCGCTCTGCTGGTCGACGGCGGCTGGACGGCGGAATAAGGTTTACGCAACAAAAAGCCTGCCCGAAAACGCTTCGGGCAGGCTTTGTCATGGGATGATCGATTATTTAATAGCCTGCGGATTGATCGGCGAACCGGCTGCGCCGGGCAGATGCAGAGGCGGGGCCGAGAAAAAGAATTCGTAGACTTTGTCCTGCGCGCAATCTTCGCCCAACTCCTTCAGATAGAAGATTTCACCCATCGAGATGCCGATGGCGGGAATGACAACCCAATGCCACGGCTGGTTGGCCTCGTTGGTCTCGTTCGGGCGCACTTCGCAACCCCATGTATCGGTGCAGATCGCGGCAATGTCCTTTTCGCGGAGCCAGTAGCAGGTCTCGAAGGCCAGACCGGGCGCATCGCCGCCCGCATAGCCGGCCCAGTCACCCTTGGCGAGGCAACGTTCCTGATGACCGGTGCGGACAATCACGAAATCGCCCTTGCGGATTTCGACGCCCTGCGCCTTGGCGCAACCGTCGAGATCGTCATTGGAGATGGCATAGCCGTCATCGAGCGAATCAACGCCCTTCCAGCGCGCCACATCGAGCAGCACGCCGCGGCCGACCATCTTGTCGCGGGTATGTTCGATGCCGAGTTTTTTGGCGCCGCGCGCATCGACCAGCTTGGCGTCGAAGCCGTTATACATCTTGTCGTCGAGGAAGATGTGGCACAACGCATCCCACTGGGTCGAGGCCTGACACGGCATGTTGATCGCGTCATCGGCATAGCGCAGATAGGGGAACGGCTCGTCCTGATTGCCTGCGGCGGCATCGGTGCCGGTGGCCAGCATGGTGTGGATCGGGTTCCAGCGACCGCCGAACAGACCGGACTGGATCGGCTCCTTCAACGACAGGCCGAGCGAGAAGGTCTTGCCCTTTTTGATCAGTTTGCCTGCATTGACAATGTCCTCGGGCGATACGTTGTTCAAGGTGCCAATCTGGTCTTCCTTGCCCCAACGGCCCCAATTCGATAATTTTTCTGCCGCTTCCATAATCGCTGCGCGGTTGACTGGTTTACGCATCGGTCTCTCCCTCTGGTTTGACGTTCGACTGTGTCGCTGATCTGGCGGGTTTTGTTGACCGGGAACCGCTCTGGCTCCATACCGACTTGCCCGATGATCGATAGTTATTTATCATCCGAAAAATAACTATAGGGCTTGAATCGCCTCGGCAAGTCTCCAAGTGCGTCCGATGCCATTTTTTCTTGAACTTTTTTTCACATGGCGGGGGCTTGAACCGGCGGGATTCGTCTGTTAATTTATCGGTCGATAAATTTAAAGCCGTTGCGACTCAACAAGATCCACGAGGAAGTGTCCATGTCCGATACTGTCATCCATCTCGATCGTGCCGCCAAATCCCGCGCGTCCGGCAATGATATCCACAATTACGAGGCGATGCTGGAGCGTGCCCGCGCGCTGGTGCCCACTTTGAAAGCGCGTTCGGCAGAGACCGAGCAGTTGCGCCGCCTGCCGGTCCAGACCGAGCAGGATCTGCATGATGCGGGCCTGTTCCGCATTTTGCAGCCCAAACGTGTGGGCGGTTCGGAATTCGATTATGTCGGGCTGATCGACTTTGCCGCCGCCATCGCCCATGGCGATCCGGCCGTGGCATGGAATGTCGCCAATCTCGGCAGCCACCACTGGATGCTCGGCATGTTTCCGAAGGCCGCACAGGATTTGTTGTGGAACGACAATCCCGATGTGCTGATTGCCTCCTCCTTCGTGTTTCCGTCGGGAAAGGCCAAAAAGGTCAAAGGCGGCTATGAATTGTCGGGCCGCTGGCCGTTTTCCTCCGGCGTCAATCCGAGCACATGGAACATGCTGGCAGGCATTGTCACGCCCGATGATGATGCCGATGCTCCCGAGATGCGTGTCTTTCTGGTGCCCGAAAGTGCCTATGAGACGCTCGACAACTGGAATGCCATGGGGCTGGCAGGCACCGGCTCGCATGATGTGATCATCGGCAGCACCTTTGTGCCCGATGACATGACACTGGCTGTCAGCGCGATTGCAGGCGGGCCGACGCCGGGCAGTGCGGTCAATCCCGGAGCGCTTTACCAATTGCCGGTCTTTGCCCTGTTCGCCTTCGTGCTGACAGGAATCGCACTTGGCAATGCCGAAGTCTGTCTGGAGAACTATCTGACCTCCTCGCGCAACCGCGCCTCGCAATATAACCGCGCCAAGCTGAGTGACTTCCAGTCCACCCAGATCAAAATCGCCTCGGCCGCTGCCCGCATCGACACCGGCCGCGACATCATGCGGTCGATTTGCATCAATGCGATGGAAGATTGCCGCAAGGGCATCATCCCCGATCTCTTGACCAAAACACGCTATCGGCGCGATGGTGCCTTCTCTGTCAATCTGTGCACCGAAGCGGTTTCGATTCTGTTTTCTGCCAGCGGCGCGGGTGGCCTGTCCCGTCTGCTGCCGATGGAAAAGCAGTTCCGCGATGCCCATGCGGTCAATGCCCATATTGCTTTCAATTTCGACGTTGCCGGCTCCAATTTTGGCCGGGTTGCGTTAGGCCTTCCCTCAGAAAACCCGACGCTGTGAGTAAAACCATGTCCAAGACCGAAACCTCGACCAGCCCGACCGGCACCGAAAAACTGCCGGAAGGGTTTGATCCGCGTGATTTCCGCCACGCACTCGGCTGCTTCGGCACAGGCGTGACCGTGATCACCACCGTGGGGGCCGATGGCCGCAAAGTGGGCCTGACAGCCAATTCCTTTTCCTCCGTCTCGCTCAACCCGCCTCTGGTCTTGTGGAGTCTGGTCAACCATTCGCCCAGCATGCAGGCGTTTCAGGATGCCTCGCATTTCTGCATCAATGTGCTGCGACAGGATCAATCCGATATCGCCCTGCATTTCGCCCGTCCCTCCGAGGATAAATTTGCCGGCATGACGTGGCAGCCCGGACTGGGCGGCGCGCCCAAGCTCGACGGTGTGCTGGCGCAGTTCGAATGCCGCAATTCCTATCGCTATTATGGCGGCGACCATGTGATTTTCCTCGGCGCGGTCGAAGCCTATAACCACCATCAGGGCGATCCTCTGCTGTTCAGCCGCGGGGCCTTCGGTGCCTTTGCCAATCTCGTCTGACTGACAACCCAAACAAAACAGGATATGCAGCGGGTATGGATGAAGAATTCAAACTCAACAGCATTGCCGCTGCCGATCTGCCAACCGTCGACGCGCTGAACGGGCATGAGGCCTCGTCCAAACAACGGCGGCTGTCACCGGTCCAACGCCGCGAGGATTTTATCCGCAAGGCCACCAGCCTGTTTGCCGAAGAAGGTTTTGATGCGGGCACCCGCGAGCTGGCCCGCAAGCTCGGCGTCACCCAGCCACTGCTCTATCGCTATTTCCCGAGCAAGGACGATCTGATCCGCGAGGTTTACAAGCGCGTCTATCTTGATCGGTGGCAGCCCGAATGGGACGACATGCTGGGAGACCGCACCCGCCCGATACGCGAGCGGCTACAGCATTTCTATGATGCCTATACCGATGCGATTTTCAACCGCGACTGGATCAGGATCTATCTGTTTTCGGGGTTGAAAGGGGCTGCCATCAACAAATGGTATGTCAGCATCGTCGAGACGCGGATTCTGACCCGCATCATCGAGGAGTACCGCCACGAAGCCGGATTACCCGCACACGAGCCAGCCCCTGCCGAACTGGAACTGGCGTGGTTGCTGCATGGCGGAATTTTTTATTACGGCGTGCGCAAGCATATCTATGATTCACCCGTGCTCGAACAAAAGAACCGGGCGATCTCCAATGCGCTGGATGTCTTTCTGGAGGGGATTTCCAGTGTGTTCGGGACCGCCGTGAAAACCCGTTCCACGGCGATCCGCAAAGCACAAGGCCCTGACGGGCAAGAATAATTTTACAACTTCAGT
>Ga0214921_10004364_pt1 | contig 20856 bp, 18 predicted proteins | sample LL1505_MetaG_FD_177992 | JGI IMG/M metagenome (GOLD analysis project Ga0214921, IMG submission 177992) | Freshwater microbial communities from Lake Lanier, Atlanta, Georgia, United States - LL-1505 | ecosystem: Environmental > Aquatic > Freshwater > Lake | place: USA: Georgia | collected...
CTCAATCTGACTGGGAATACCGTCCGGCAGGGGCGGCGTGCGCTGCATCCGGCTCAGGAAATCGCTCAGGCCGTTCTGCCCCGTACCCAGGTCGCTCTGGCCCGGATCGCCCGTGATGATCAGTTTGCTCTGGTCGCCCATCCGGGTCAACAACATCAGCATCTGTCCCGGGCTGCTATTCTGCATTTCGTCGGCCACCACATAACATCGCTTGAAGGTGCGACCGCGCATGAACCCCAACGGCGAAATTTCCACTTTGCCCGACGTCACCATCTGGTCCAGCTCGCGTTGCGTATAATACTCCAGAAACACGTCAAAGAGCGGCTGCAGCCACGGGTCCATCTTGCGGTGAATGTTGCCCGGGAGGAACCCCAGCTCCTCCTCCACGGACACCACCGGCCGCGTCAACACGATTTTCTGGATGTGTTCCCTCTGCAGCGCCTCCACCGCCGCGTAACAGGCGAACATGGTCTTTCCGCACCCGGCGGGTCCCGTGCCGACCACAATCGCTTTGTCGGGGTCGGCCAGGGCCTGGACGTAGGCCTGCTGTCGCGGGCCGCGGGGAGCGAGCTGGGGCGCGGTCGCAGGCGGCATCCATCCCATGAGTTCCCCGAATTCGGTGGTAGGGGCGCGTTTACGACTGGATTTGGCCGCCAACGCCGTTTTGGCCCCTCGCGTCACGATACCACTCGTAACAATACGAGGAGAAAACGCCGCCACTCTCGCCACCCCCACCAGGAACAAACACGATTGCCAGACAAACATCATGTACCCTATATTGGCGGGGTGTTTTTATGTAGCTCTAGGAGTCATAGAGATGTATGGGATTCCATAGATGTGTGCCGCCAATTTGCTAAACCCCGAACACCACCCGTACACGCTGTAAATATAAATCGCCTGGCTCCGGGACATCAAAATAAACTCGGTGAGCGTGTGTCCAATTTCGGTGAGGGACGCCGGTTGCCCCCGGTTCAGAAACCGGGCGGATTCCCCCATGTGCACCGGTGTGAAATCCGTGCATGCCAGTCCGTACTTGGTCTTCAAGAATTGCTTGGTATAGTAACTGTCGGATAGCACCAAGATGCGTTTTCCCCACCGCGGAATCAGTTCCGTTTCCAGACATCGCATCACATCGTTCAATTGCTCCGCGTACGCCGTCGCGTGGGCGCTCTGTTGGTCTCCCATGCGCAAATGCACCACCACGTATTCTTTTCCGATGCCGAGGTCCTCTTGTATTTGGTCTGCCAATTCGTAGAGCTCCTCGTGGAACGTGAGCACCGATTTCATGAAGGCTTGGTCGTCGGTACTCAGCACCGACGTGTTTTCGTCAAACCGGTCGTACGGCTCGTGGCAAATGGCGTAGGTGACCGGAGGCGCGTTCTGAGGTGTCTGCTGAATGGTGGCCACAATGTCCCGGATCACGGGCCGATACTGGTTGAAACATTCGGTCAGTGGCGCCGCGGCCGCCACCAACGCTTGGTGCTCAAGGGGGCGGGTCGGAGGCTGAATAAAGACCCCCATGGGATGATGCGAAAAATCCACCAAGAGGACAAAGGCTGCTGCCGCTTCCGCTCCCGCTTGTCCCGCTACCACTGAAGCTCCCGCTACCGCTACCGCTCCCGCTACCGCTGAAGCTTGTCCACGCTTGGACTGTTGATACAAGTAGACCGTTCCCTTTAAAAAATCGGCCAGACCGGGGGGTTGGGCCACCGTCTGACACCGGTTCACGTACCGGTGGACGATGATAGGAAGTGGGGAGAAAGACGCCATTATCCGAGGATATTCCGTTGTATCTATATGTGTTCCATGGTTGACTAGAAAATTCAAGCCATCGCAATTTTATGGGCGGCTTTGTTGTTCATAAAATTCAAGCCACTGGCAATTTTATGGACGGCTTTGGCCGACCGGAAAGCCGGCCGGAAAATTGAATGTATAGGATCTTGAAAGGAGGATCCTATACCTTCCTTGGAATTGAACCATGAGCAACACGACCACGATCCTCGCATCCTTGCCCAAAGACATTGTCAACCATATTCTGGATTACACCGGTCAGATTCGCTACCGTCAAGGCAAATATATGAACCAAATTGCGCGGGATGACCCCCGCTACTCGTTGCTACTTACCATGCCTCCCAAATACGTCTGCACCATGACTCTCCCTGACTTTGAGGATGACCGGGACGGTCTCGTCACTTACATCACGGTGGATCTTACTAGCGCCTATCGGCTCGTGGTGGATGTGTCAGAGATTAACCGGGAGGAATCGGATACGGAAACCGGCGTTGTTACCCGTCTAAGTATGTGGAAACGGGTGGAAACCGGCGTTGTTACCCGTCTAAGTATGTGGAAACGGGTCGGGACCTACGGTGGATGTGTGACCTACTGTCATACCTGGGCCTAGGTGCTTGGACTGGTGCCGTTGACGTGCATGTAGTGACTGCCGTGATAGTATTTGATGTTCGGGTCAATCTTCAGGGCCGCGTCGCCCAGCAGGTACGTCACCGATTCGCCCCAGAGAGGAAGATCCCCCCATCGGTGATGATAAATGTGGCTGCTGTGGTCCACTGCTTGGACATAGTGCAAATGCATGTCGTGCTCGCGGATTCGGTCCAAGCGCAGTCCCATGAAATTGGTGTAGGGACCGCCCGGGGGATGCTTGGGTGGGGGAGGGGGTTGGTCGGTCTCGTAGGCGACAAAATCCCGCGTGAACTGATTCATATTGATGCAAACGAAATCTTCGTCTTTTTGATATTTCCCCGACCACAGCGCCAAGGGCGCCTCCGCGGTACGCATCTCGGTCAACAGAGGGTCCAAATCGGATTCCATGAAGCAGTCCTCGTCTATGCGTATCAATACATCGTACTCTTGAACAAAATGCCAGAAATCCACGAACCAAAACGTGCACATGTGCAGATAACCCACGGAATGATTGTACCACCTGCTCTCCACATACCGGGGTTCGTGCTCTTTTTCTTGGCGAAAGGCTTTGCCGTCGCGCTTGATGTCTATGAATCGCATGGTGAGTTCCGGGGTATGGGACGCAATGTAGGCTTGTTGGCTGGGGCCAATGTTTCCCTCGTGGAAAAAGAGCAGCGGGATGGTGCGGTCTTGGAGGTGGTCGCGAATGGCATTATTGCGCTGAATCAGGGTAGCATACTGTTCCACGTTGACATAGCCCCGGGTCAATACCGCAATACATGTGCGCATGGGTCGTATAGGATAAAACCTCGGAAACCGTCTATATGTCTTTGGGGTCGGTAAGCGCCCCTTCTATCCATTGTTGGTGGTGGGCGGCATAGTTCTCGCCCAAGATATAGAGCTCGGTGGCCGGGCCTAGTGGTCGGGCGACCCGGGTGGCCACTTCCGGCGTGGTCAATGCGGCGAGGGCGCCTTGCCGCGGTCCCCAGTATCCCACGCCCGACGTCCAGTAGGCCATGCGCAGACGCGAGGCCAGTGGGGTTTTTGTTCCTAGGGCGGCATCCAAGAGCTCTCGGATACGGTGCTTGACCCCACGCATCCCTTCGCGTTCACGGACCACCTGCCAATAGCGGGCATAATCGTCGTCGGTATAGGCCACCATCGCGGTGCCGGTTGATTCGTTGGTCGGAATGAACCAGCGGAGGGGGCTGTCCAGAGCCTGCTTGGACCGTCCATGAAACCAGACCTTGCCGGTGGCGGGGTCGGGCGCATACTGGGCGTAAATACGACAAAGCGGCGCCGTGACCACCGTATTCAGAAGCCGGTGCGCAGGACGCAAGCAGGGCAAGGCCATGAGACCCTCCTTCGGCAAGGCCAGGAACACCCTGCGAGCTCGGTACGACACGACACGGTCCTGGCCCCGGTATTTCGTTTGCACCAAGAAACTAGGGCTCGGCAAGGGGGCGGAAGGACCCGGCACCACGTCCACCACGGTACGGTCCAAATACAAACTGGCCCCGTCTTGGTCTTGCAACCAGGCGACCAGGCGGTCCACGATCTGCGACAGGCCGCCCCGGAGTCCATAGTAGGTGGGCGGGGCACCCCCGGGGTTCACCATGTCGGCAATGAGAGCCACGGCGTCACGCGCATTCATGCGCCGGATCTCGGCCGAATAACCAAAATGTCCCAACAGGTACGCCACGTCGTCCCGAGGGAACCCCGTACGCTGAAGAAATTGGACCAAGGTGTGCTCAACCGGTGCATCTTGGTCCCCGACCCGGGCCAAGATGTCACGGACGCGCTCGTCCAAGCCATTACCCTTCCCAATGGAATGTATATGATCCTGTAGGCCGAGTTCCCCCAAGAGACGCCACAATTTTCGGTGATGCCGCTGAAATCGCCCCGCACCGTATTCCAGGGACCAGTCTCCTTCACGATGGGTATAAATACGTCCACCCCACCGCGTACTCGCTTCTAAAACGGCCACGGTATGGGTGGGGTCGGCTTTGAGTAAACAATACGCTCGGTGAAGACCGGCGATGCCGCCGCCCACAATGACCGTATCGTATACCGGCGTGGTCATGTTCCTTCGTTATAATCTGGGGAGGGAAATATCGGCATTGTACTATACGTTGTACACGGGTTCGTCGTATTTATAGCTGGATGGAATCCACGGACGATAAAGACATGCTATCGGTGCCTTCCGAACTGGACACGTCATGGGCGGACCAAGAACGCGACGATGAACCGTTGGAATTGGAACCGATGACCGACATTGTGTGTTGGATCCTATACATTGATTGGGAGGGGAACCTGGAACACGTCTACCGAGACAAGCAGATTTTAGAAGAAGACGTTGCGGGGGGAGGGTCGGTGTTCCCACGGGGCCGGTTGTTGCGGTTTTTGCACACCAAGAAGACGCATTTGGGTCGGAAATACCGGTTGATGGACATTCTGCGGTTCCACGTGGGGTTGGAAGCGGAGACGCTGCCGAAATGGGCGGAAGAGGGCGGCGACGGGGACCTGAAGACGGTGACCCTGCAAGACGAAATTGCCGTACCGCCGTCCCTGTGCATCTTTCACGATGTCAATTGCCTGTATTTTTTGTTCCAGGAACCTCCTAAATACGACGATGAGGACGAGGAGGAGACGGTGATGGCGCAGCCGCGACCCCGGCTCACGATTCTCCCGGGGAACACAGCGCCGATTTCGGCATTGGCGGGGGCCAGTGGAGGCAAGAAAAAGACCAAGAAGGTGACGTTTCAAGATTTGGCGTATCGGTACACGCGCAAACGGGGCCCAAGGTGATGGCGGGGCAGAGTACGGGGCCCAAAACCACATAAATGGTTCTTCTTGGGTACAGGATACCTACCAGATGACCGTGAGTAAACCGAATTACGCCGATCTGCGGCAATACATGGATGACCGGTTTGCCTCCGTGAGCTCCGCAACCGCGGTCGGGTGGACGTTCAAACAAGACCCCACGTTTTTTCAGTACATGGAGCATGTCTCCAAGGAACACGGGGCCCAGTATTTGCAGTGTATTGAAACCCAGTACCCCCAGGTGACTTTTGAGGCCCTGCGGGCCTTTGTGCAGACTAACGACCGGTACGGGGGGAGCACCAAGTTTATTTTCACCTTTCATTGCACCGTGTCGCAATCTACCAAACTGTTGTACTGCAGCCCGAGCACCTTGCGGTACGCTTTCCAGGCCCTCCTCACCTTGGACTATATGAGCAAAACCGAATGCCGCTGCTTGGTGGAGTGGGGCGCGGGGTACGGGGGCATGTTCTTGGGGCTGCAGGCCTTTGCCGGACTGTTTTACCCGGACGGTGGCTTGGACCAAGTGGTCCTCGTGGAAATGCCCGAGGTTGTGCCTTTACTGACGGCCTATGTGGCCGCCGCGACGGCCGCTCCGACTGCCCTGGCTGCCCCGTCTTCCGTGTCTTACCATATTGTTTCGGCCAACGGAGAGTTGCCGCCGGTGCAGGGAGCCTTTTTCGTGTCGCATTTCTGTTTCACCGAGCTGGATGCGGCTGAGCAGGCCCGTATCCGGGGATGGATGGGGGCATGCGCGCACGGGATCCTCACCTGGCAAACATGTTTCGGGGACGCCGTGGAGGGCGCCGGGTCACTTCTGGGGGTGAACGTGGAACGGGTGGAGGAGGAGGTTCCGGCCACGGCCCCGTCCCATGTCAAGAACCATTATGTGTATTTCTAGAGCAGGGGGTGTGCAGCCGGATTTTTATAGCGAAACAGATATTAGCATAGTATCATATCGGCATGGTATGCTAATAACTCAAGGTGACACGCATGCACCTCCCAATGCACCTCCAACGGTCCGGCGAAGTACAATGTCTCCTCGTATCTTGGACCGGGTCTACGGAGTGGCATCGTATATGCTTCAGAACATGCGGCCGGTCCGGCCGCAGTATCGGCCTCGGAATCCGGCTCCGAACTTGAACTTACCAACGAGCCCGGACCTAAGTCGTCGGGACATGGCACTGGCGTCGTCCCGGGCGTCATCTATGATGTCATTGTCGGTCCCTTGCTACGGAGAAGATGAATCCATCGGTCATCTGTTACGGTGCAAAAACATGAACCCCGCCTTGGCAAAGATGGTAGGCATAAGTGCACGGTCTGCCTATGCGGCCGATGGGTCCAATATGGAGGACATAAGTGGCTGGGTCCCGCCCTCGGCGCACGGTCTGGAAAATAGCGTGCCTATCTTGCCAAGGTACTATTTTACGTCGTCGTTGCCGGGACTCGTCAATATTGATTATTACCACATGGTGATGGACGATGTCCGAAATTTACGTCAGCTGAACCCGTACCAGATCCAATACATTGCCGAATACTGCAATGAAGCGGAGAAAATGGTCGTTATCCGGGAATACAACCGAGTTGTAGAAATGTACGGATCCATGCTGCTGCAAGAGGACCAATGAGTAAGGGGGAGGGGTACGAAAAATTGATTGAGGGGCGGACCTTTTTAACACCGGATAATACAGAATGAACGTGCAGCACTGCCGCTTTTGCCAACGTAGTTTCCATTTCAGCGACTTGTATCAACAGCATGTCCCGACCTGCGAATTCTTCTACAAGACCCGGCGGGAGCAATTGCGCGACTCGGAATTGGTGGAAAAATTGCCGACGCCCGCCGAAATGTTTCGCCTGATCCAATACTTGATGGCGGAGCGCGACGCACATGCGACCAAGATTGCGCAGTTGGAAGCGGCCGTGCGTCGGGTCAAGAAACGGGCGGTGTTGGCGCATACCCCGGTGCCAACCGTGTCGTGGTTGACCTGGACAGAAGGATTCCAAGTCCAGGTGGCTCATATACATATGGTTTTCCAGGACGATTTGTACGAGGCCATGAAACGATGCATTGCCGAGCGGCTGGACCGCGAGGGGACGGCCGGGGTACCGTTGCGGGCGTCCTCGGAACGGCCCAACTGTTTGTATGTGTGGGACATGGAACGTCAGGCGTGGAACGTCTGCCCCATGGCGACCCTGAACGCACTGTTTGACGGTTTGGCGTCGGAATTCATGTCGGTGTATTGCAACTGGGAGGACGAAAACATGGCGTTTCTGCAATCTAGTCAAGAAAACAAGGACAAACAGGTGGTCTATTTGTTGAAAATCAGTGAAAGTGCCACGTCGGCCCAGAGTCTGCGTCGCCGCAGTGAATTGCGCGCGTGGTTGTGCAAGCGTCTCTTGTACACATGAAAAATTGAATTTGCGTGGGCCTTGGAGTGGGATCCTATACTATCCTTTGGAATGCAACCGTCTACGTCGTCGCTTTCCGAACAGAATGAACACGTGCAAGCTTACTTGGCTTCTTTGTCCCCCAAAGAAACCAAGGCGTACCACATTGCCAAATCGCATTTGGGAACGTCGTTTGACCTAGAGAAGAGTGTGGGGTATCTGGCGTTCCTCAAGGCGCAGGCCGCGGCCGCTGCTACTACTGCTGTACCAACCACTCCAAGTAACCCGTGAATTCGGCGGCGCCTTCAGCAGAGTTGTTATAGGATAAAATGGCGCGGGCGGCGGACTGGGCCAGGTCCCGTCTTTTTTTTTGTTCGGCCTGCTGAATGAAACAAAAGACGATACCGGACAGGTCTTCCCGGGGCACATGGTAATTGGTGAAGATGGATCCGTAGTCGCCGTAGTAGATGGTAAAGAGTTCCGGGTAGCGGTCATAAACATACGCCATCACGGTTTCGTCGGTGTGACCGACCCCGTGAAACAGTTTTTCGTAAAACACTTGGAACATGGCCGTGTAGAATTTGGCCACGTAAGCGGCCGGCATCGTGTAGGCCGTGGACGCGATGCCGCACGGTCCGCCGTACCGCATGTATTCGGTCATGTCGCTCAGCTCTTCGTGACTGCGGTAATGGATATAACAACAGGCGATTTTGTTGTGGGGTTGTTCCAACATGGCGGGGGCGTATTTAGCCAGTTGCCGGCATATATGGGCACATCCGAGGTCTATCCACGCGTAGTAGGGTGTACCAAAATCGTTGCGTTGTTTCGCGATCCAGAGGGCCAGGGGCTTGAACATGCCCATGAGGAAATACGAGGCCGTGTTGCGTTGGTCGGCGGGATGGCCCCGTTCGCGCCGGTTGTCGGTGATGACGGGCCACGCCTGGCGGTAATACTCGTAGTCCTCCAACCGCTGAATCACGTACACCGTGGGCACGACGGAGGCGTCCACCTCGCCGTTGCGGATGGCTTCCAAGTACGGGTGCGTGACTTCGTCACAGAAAATGACCATGGGGTAGGGCAATCGCAAGACCGTGGCCCCGTTTTGCACATAAAAGTCCATGGGACGGGTCGCAGGGGAAGCGTCTTTCAGGCGTTTCAAGTCAAAAAACATGGTCACTACCGTGGTAGTACCGTGGAAGGTAGGAACTGGTTCACCGGTGGCACCTGCACCGGCACATGCGCTAGACACAAAATGATGAAATCGGTTCATGGGTTTATTGAATTACTGCATGATTTTGCTCTTATATGATTTGTAGGTCAGGGATGGCACTACCTCTGCGGTCTCGTCTTCGTCTTCCAGAGAAAACATGGCATCGTACTGGGTTTTGCCGCGGCCCACTTTCAACACGGGTTTCGGTACGCGTCGCAGCAGGTCCATGTTGCGCATTTTACCCATATAAATGAACTTGTTCTTGTGAAGCTCGGTTGCTTCGCGACCGGCGGCGGTGGGTGGCTTGGTTACAGGGGTCGGGGTCGGGCCCTTGGTACCGGCTGCTTCGCGGCCGGCCTTGAATTTAACAAACGGATCGTTCTCGTCGCTACCTAAAATGTTTTTCATCGTCTTAACCTTCTTGGTCTGTTCCCGGCGTTCTTCGTGCATCAAGATGTCCAAGAGGAGCGACGTATGGGGCGATATCGTGGCCTCGTCCATGAAAAAATCCAGGCATCGGTAGGTCATCACATATTTCATGGCCACCGCGTTCAAGATGCGGTAATTCAGACCACTCTGGTCGCAGTAGTACGCGAAACCCTCCCGATAAATGTCGTAATACATGCACACATTGCCCCGGGGGGTATGCGCCAAGAGACGTCGCGTGGCCCACTGTTTCTCCAACTGGTTGTCGGGGGACGCCAAGATGCGTTTCAGAGTCGCGCGGTCCGGCTCGTACAGGACCGGGTCCACGTTGGCGTTCCATGCCGGGTCTACGGCAGCCGCCGGCGCCGCGGCGGCTGCAGGGACCGGCCCCAAGTGTAAGAGAGCCCGGTGCCACCACCAGCCGAGGAACCATTCCGGGACCACGTACCGCCATACCGGCCACTGATACCATGCCGGTCTCCCCAATTGAGTGTATAGGATCCCTGAAGCTTGTATCGGTCCAAAGTGACCGAGACGCGGGTATTTGTCCAACAGTCGCTCTTTGAGGGGAGCTTCAAATTGGTCTATTTCGGTGGCCACCCGGACCACCGGCTCTGCCTTCGACTGAATGACCCCACTCGTCGTCTGAAAAAAAATGCGCGGCCAGTGCGCAAAATGTTGTAGGAAGAGCATCGTATAAGAAGAGGTCATGGCATGTCATTATGTGGTTTTACGCGTGCTCCGCTTGCTTCGCACACTTCGTTTGCTTCGATTGCTTCGCACACCACGCATCCAAGAGTGCCTGGATTTCGGCATCCAAGAAGGGTACCTGAATGCGGCTGTAGGTTTTGTAGGGATTGTCCGGATGCAGGCACACCAAATAGAGTCCGGTCACCTTCTTATCGTACTTGTCTTCCAGGATGCGGCGGTACATGTTGAGCTGGATGCTGTAGTGCCAAAAGTTGGTGTCCGGCATATGAGCGATGCACGGTGTCAAGGCCGTGGCGCCCCCAAACGCTTCAAAATCAATGCTTTTGCAGCGTTTCCAGTCGTAGATTTGCAGCGTGCCGTCGGGGTTCTCAAATATCATGTCTATGGACCCCGACAACTTGTACTCCTCATAATAGACCATCCACTCTGTGCGGTAAGGGACCAACTCGGGGTAGTCGGCCACGAATTTTTGAAAATACTGGAATTCGGTGCTGGTATTCGTGACGGATTCTTGGTTGAAGTAGCATTCAATGTCGTAGTGCATGAGCGTACCTGCGCGGGCAGCTTGGTCCCGGTTCGTGTCCCAGTCAGCCAAAATGGTCTCGCGGGACATTTGGTAGTATTTGTAAGTCGGGTCGGTGTCCCATTTGGGCGACGCCAATATTTTGGCCACGATGGCCTCGGCGTCAAACGTAGGAAATTGATGGTGCACAAACGTCGTCACTGACGTGAATCCTTGTTGACCATGAACCGTGTAAATATGGGGTCCCTCGTCAAACGTGATGAACGCGTCGCGGGGATGCTGGTTCTTTTTGGCGAGGTAATCGGGCACATGTTTGGGTGCCTTTGGATCCGTTGGATCCATAGGATCCGTAGGGAGCGAGGCCTTGCTCTTGGTACGTTTTTTGTTGGTCTTAGTGGTAACTGCGGAAGCGGCAGGAGGTGTCAACATGGCGGCAAGCGCGGGATGCATGGTTGCTATAATACGGGGTGAAGTGAATCGTAATATCCTATATGGACAATTCAATTTTACACCCTGGGTGGGTTGGATCCTATACATTCGTTGGACAAGCGTAGCGTAGCGGGACGAAGCGAAGCTGAGCGGGGCAGGCCCGGCCCGAATGAATGTATAGTATCATGTTTACATCCCTCCTGCAATTTAAGGGATATGCACAATCAGATGGGTGTTGGCTTTGGGCAGGGCCGACAAGGGTACGTACGGGGCATTATTGCAGGCAAACGGGGTGCCACGGACGGCCCGGGCACGGGCGGTGCAGAAATCCACTTGGGTAAATTGCCCGCACCGGTCGCCCACCCGCTTCAAAATATAGTCACCTTGTGTGCTGGTTTTGCCTGATTTAGCAATACTGTGCGGCGCAGTGGTGCCAGTAGTGTAGGTGCGGTAGTTGGTTTTCATGAAGGGTCCGAGCACGGGGTTCGCGCAACATTTTTGATTGTTCACGGCACCATCTTTCGTGGGGTCTTGGGTCTGGTTGGCTTGGTGCACCGTCTGGCGACGCAGGAAATCAATGTATTGTTCCTGGGTTTCAATATGCAGCGTGTTGTCTGGTTTGACCGAGGTGTAGGGGGCCGGACGGCGAATCCATCGGTACTGTGTCATGAGTTGGCCGTTTGTATCTAAAACCGAGGGTTTGACCACAGAGGGATCGTTGAGTGCATTGGTGCCCAGGCCGGTTCCTTCCGTCACAATGGGGTGGGTTGGGTACTTGCCGTTGCTACCGCCGTGGCCACACACGGTGTTGCCACGCATCAAGGTACGGGGCAGGGAACGCGAGAGCGAGGTCTGACCCACGTAGCCTTGGGATCTCCGCGTGCCGTTGAGAGAAAATTGGCGTTGACCCACACTCATGTTGTGATATTGCGAGGCGGTTTTTCGTTTTAATGCGACAATTGACATGTTAGAAATGACTGGGGTAATATATATAGCACAGATACAATCTAGGTGGAATTTACCATTTTTATGTCCACAAATTCGTTGATAAAAATACGGGGTCAATCCGGACCCACTGGTTATACCGGGGCCACGGGCCCGGCCGGGGTGACCGGTCCGACCGGCGCCACCGGATATACCGGGGTCACAGGTGATATTGGATGCACTGGAGATACGGGGGTCACGGGGGCCACCGGATATACAGGTGCTACCGGGGACGTGGGTGCTACGGGGTGCACGGGTCCTACCGGAACGACTGGCCGCACCGGTCCCACGGGAAAAACTGGCCCGACCGGGGCGACCGGGTCCACCGGCATGACGGGTATGACGGGATCCACGGGTCCGACCGGCGGGACGGGTCCGACGGGGCCCACGGGCATCACGGGCCCCACGGGAGAAGAAGGCATGACGGGTGATACCGGCGTGACGGGCGAGACCGGATGCACGGGTCCCACGGGCATGACGGGGCCCACGGGGGCGACGGGGTCCACGGGTCCGACGGGAGCCACGGGTCCGACGGGGTCCACCGGTCCCACCGGCCGGACCGGACCGACGGGAGCCACGGGTCCGACAGGGGTCACTGGTTATACAGGAGCCACAGGCGGGACGGGAGCCACGGGTTCCACGGGGGTCACGGGACCGAGTGGATGCACGGGTCCGACCGGAATAACGGGCGCGACCGGAACCATTGGAGCTACCGGCGTGACTGGACCTACGGGTCTGACAGGACCGACAGGAAGGACGGGTCCGACGGGTCATACAGGCGTGACAGGTCCGACGGGAACCACCGGCACGACGGGTCCCACCGGTCAAGCCGGTATGACGGGTAATACGGGTGCCACCGGCCCCACAGGTATCACCGGAATCACAGGTCCCACCGGTCAAGGCGGTATCACTGGCAATACCGGCGCCACGGGTCCTACCGGGCCACCGGGCGTCACGGGACCCACGGGTCGTACGGGTCCGACGGGTCCGACGGGGGTCACGGGTCCTATTGGTGATACCGGCGTGACTGGCCGAACCGGACCGACCGGACCCACGGGTCGGACGGGACCGACGGGGGTCACAGGTAACACCGGCGCCACGGGGGTGACGGGTGCGACAGGATATACCGGTCTCACGGGGGTCACAGGTAACACCGGCGCCACGGGGGTGACGGGTGCGACGGGATATACGGGTGTGACCGGGGTGACTGGTGTGACGGGCGCCACGGGTGTCACAGGTGCCACAGGATATACGGGTGTGACCGGAGTGACGGGTAATACGGGTGCCACGGGCGTGACAGGTGCCACAGGATATACAGGGTGGACAGGTCCCACGGGTACCACGGGTACAACAGGGCCGACCGGTATTACAGGAAGGACAGGTCCTACGGGGAACACGGGTACTACCGGACCCACGGGTACGACGGGTACTACCGGCACCACGGGTACTACCGGCACCACAGGCCCCACCGGTATCACTGGTATCACGGGTCCCACGGGTATGACGGGTACGACGGGCCCCACGGGTATCACCGGAAATACAGGTGTCACAGGTCCTACGGGCATGACGGGAGGGACAGGTCCCACGGGTATCACCGGAAATACAGGTGTCACAGGTCCTACGGGCATGACGGGTATGACCGGCACCACGGGTACGACGGGTACCACGGGAACCACCGGACCCACGGGTACGACGGGTATTACCGGCACTACGGGTACTACCGGCACCACCGGCCCCACCGGAATCACCGGAAATACGGGGGCCACGGGTGTTACGGGTTATACGGGCACCACCGGCCCCACCGGAATCACCGGAAATACGGGGGCCACGGGTGTTACGGGTTATACGGGCCTCACGGGTAACACAGGCATTACTGGTAACACGGGTGCCACTGGTGTCACGGGGTATACTGGCCCCACGGGTAACACAGGCATTACTGGTAACACGGGTGCCACCGGTGTCACGGGGTATACTGGCCCCACGGGTAGGACGGGTATCACAGGTAACACCGGTGCCACAGGTGTTACAGGTACCACCGGAACCACCGGACCGACTGGCACCACCGGTATCACCGGAAATACGGGGGCTACGGGTGTCACGGGTCCGACTGGTTACACAGGATGGACGGGTCCGACGGGCATTACCGGTAATACTGGTGCCACGGGTGTCACGGGGTATACAGGTCCAACGGGTATCACAGGTAACACAGGTGCCACAGGTGTTACAGGTGTCACGGGCCCCACTGGTTATACAGGTAACACGGGTGTTACGGGTAACACGGGTGCCACCGGTGTCACGGGGTATACGGGCCCCACTGGTACGACGGGTATTACGGGTAATACGGGTGCCACCGGTGTCACGGGGTATACGGGCCCCACTGGTACGACGGGTATTACCGGTAACACGGGTGCCACCGGTGTCACGGGGTATACGGGTCCAACGGGTATCACAGGTACGACAGGCACCACGGGTCCGACGGGTATCACAGGTATAACAGGTACCACGGGTACCACAGGTACGACAGGCACCACGGGTCCGACGGGTACGACAGGTACGACCGGAACGACGGGTCCCACTGGGTATACAGGCTGGACCGGCATGACCGGACCGACGGGTATCACGGGTCCGCCAGGTACTCCGGGGGTATTGGGAACCACGGGTGCAACAGGAACCACGGGTGCAACGGGTCCCACAGGCACCACAGGTATCACAGGTAATACGGGTGCCACAGGTGTCACGGGTTACACGGGTCCCACCGGTACGACGGGTGTCACAGGTAATACGGGTGCGACCGGTGTCACGGGGTATACGGGCCCCACTGGTAGGACGGGTATTACCGGTAACACGGGTGCCACCGGTGTCACGGGTGCTACGGGTTACACCGGATGGACAGGTCCCACAGGTATCACCGGGCCCACAGGTGCTACCGGTGTCACGGGGGCCACCGGTTATACGGGTTGGACGGGTCCTACCGGCACGACCGGAACCACCGGCACGACAGGCACGACCGGAACCACAGGGCCGACTGGTACCACCGGTATCACAGGTACGACAGGCACCACGGGTCCGACGGGTATCACAGGACCCACAGGCACCACGGGTCCGACGGGTATCACGGGCCCCACGGGCACGACAGGTACCACAGGTACTACCGGTCCTACCGGGACCACCGGTACCACGGGATCCACGGGCCCTACCGGCATGACCGGGCCCACAGGTTGTACGGGCCCTACCGGCATCACCGGGCCCACGGGCGAGACCGGTGTCACTGGGACGACCGGCCCAACAGGTACGACCGGCCCTACGGGTACGACAGGTCCCACGGGTACGACCGGTCCCACGGGTACGACAGGTCCCACGGGCACGACAGGTCCCACGGGTGTTACCGGTACGACGGGAGTGACGGGTGTTACCGGTGCGACGGGAGTGACCGGCCCCACCGGATATTCGCAATGGTCATTTACGGGCGCGGGGGGCGCGATTTATTATCCAAATTCAGTGGGTATTGGTACGGTTTCGCCGACGGTGAACACACTCTTGGATGTATCCGGGTCTTCCCTCTTTTCCAGCGTCCAGGAGCGTATTCAGACTGCGAGTGCGGGGTCCATGACAGGTAATGTGCTGAATATGAATTACGCCAACGGGGCCATCATGGTGTTGCCCAATACCATGTCGGTGACGAGCAATTATATCCTGAATATTACGGGTATTCCGCCTTCTGTGGTGGGCGATGTTACCAAGACGTATGTAGTCACAGTCATCAATACGAGTTCAGGGGTGACGACCCTGCCTAACAATTCCATCATTGCAAATGCGGTCAATATCAACGGAACGACGTTACCAGGGACGATGGTGTTTGCCGGTGGGGTCATTGGATTACCCACCACCACCAGCACGTATTTGATCCAGCAGATGGCGATCATTACGGTCAATGGTACACAGACCATTGCTATGAGTAGTGTCAGTCAGTACAGTTAAGTACGGGAGCGTAGCGACTTAGACATTTGAATTCACATATAGGGTATAATATGAGTTCCTATATGTGGGGTTTAGGGATCTTGATGGTTTGGTCGGGAGTCGTCACGGGATTCTGTCCGAGGGCGCCGTTGCAGCCATATCATGGCTGTCACCGAGGCTGGCAGTTGTCTTTGGAAAAAAAGGAAGGTGGGGGTTCCGAACCCGAAATGATACCGAATTCAGACCATCGGTTGCGCCGGTTCCCCTTTTCCAAAATGTATTATGAAGATTATTTGCGCCGTCTGAATTCCCATAACCGTACCGTGAGCGACGACGCCATACTCCAAGACCCCGGGTTCTCGGATGAAGAAGAGACGGGGGAAATCGGGGTGGTCAAGATCCCGCGGGCCGCAGGGGGTGGGGGATTCCGTATTTTCATCCAGCCCGGTGGACTGGGTATGTTTCAAGAAGGGGTGGAAGACGACGACGATGAAGAGCCGGGTACCGACCCGCTTGGTATCCCCTCACCTGGTCCCAGCCATTCACGGGGTCGGGCCGAATCGTATGCTGCGTACAAACGGCGCGGCAGCCAAAAATCCGAGAATTTCCAGGTCATTACGAATGCGACCACTCGGTTCGGCGATGTCGGCGGCTACCATAATGTCAAACAAGAACTCATGCAATGCGTGGACATGTTGCAAAACTACACCAAATACGCCAAATTCAATGTGCGGGTGCCCAAAGGGCTTATTTTAGAAGGGCCGCCCGGCAACGGCAAGACGCTACTTGCCAAAGCCTTTGCCGGAGAAGCGGGGGTCGGGTTTATTGCCGTATCGGGGGCCCAGTTCCAGGAGAAATATGTGGGGGTAGGTTCTACCCGGATGCGCGAACTCTTCAAGCTGGCGCGGGACAACCAACCGTGTGTGATTTTTATTGACGAGATTGACGCGATGGGGCGGAAGCGGTCGGGGGACGGGGAAACATCGTCGTCGGAGCGTGACAGCACGTTGAACGAGCTCTTGGTGCAGATGGACGGGTTCACGTCGGCCGAGGGGATCTTTGTGATGGCGGCGTCCAACCGGGCCGACCTGTTGGATCCGGCGTTGATGCGTCCCGGGCGCATAGACAAACGGATTTTCATCGGTCCTCCGGATGCGGCCACGCGGGAAGAGATCCTAAACATTCATTTGGCGGGGAAACCGCTGGACATGGTCAATATGACGGTGGACCATTTGGTGGATATTACGGCCAGTTTGTCGTGTGCGCAAATAGAAAATTTGTTGAACGAGGCCATGTTATGTGCTCTGCGTGACAATCGGTATGTGATGAACCTGACTGACGTGAATATGGTGATGAACCGCATGATGGTCGGTTGGCAGCCCAATGAGCACCAATTTTCCAGCGACATCATTGACCATATTGCGATTCACGAGATGGGGCATGTGGTGATGGGTTTGATGTCCAAGCATCACGCCAAGGTGTCCAAGGTCACCATCAATCTGTATTCGCCGCAGAGTCCGGGATATACCGTGTTCCAGCCGTCGGCGTCCACCATTTATACGCGGGAGGCGCTCTTTGAGCATCTGATGATTTTGCTGTCGGGGCGCATCGCGGAAGAGGTGTTTTTCAATGTCACGGTGACGACGGGGGCCATCAACGATTTTGAAGAGGCGCTCAAGTTGGCGGAGAAGATGGTGGTCTATTACGGCATGGGAAAACATGCTATTTATCCTAGCAACAGTGACAAGTACAAGGAGATGATTGACGACGAGGTGTGGGCACTCCTGAACGATGCTTACAGTTACGCGAATTTTGTGGTGCGCCGTTGCCGTCATTACATTGGTGAAACCGCCGAGCGGCTTAAACGGGACCGTCTGTTGCAAGCCGCCGATTTATGGGCGCTCTTGGAAACGGAACCTTACCGCGAATTACTGGATCTTGCCTACTGCGACAATCCCCATCCTCCGCCCCAGGCGCCTTGAATCCGGCTCCTTTACACCTTTGCCGATTTAAATCGCCCCCCTTCAGGGGGCGATTCCAGTGGCAAAGGCAACGTTACCACGCGCATTTTAGATGCGCGAAGGTGTACCCGGATTTTCTAAGGAGATCCTATACTGTCATTGGGGATGGGGGGTACGTTGAGCAAGAGAAGTAAGGTAGGCAAGGGAAGAAAAGAAGGCAAGGGAGGCAAAAATCATCGGCAGACGCGACGTAAACATCGCGGAGGGCGCTCATTGCTTATTGAAGATAGCATGCAAACGGAACCCGTGACCGTCGTGAAATTTCACGCCAAGTGGTGCGGTCATTGCCGCGACATGGCGCCGGCCTGGGACGCTTTTGCCGACGAGATGCGTCGTGACCATCCGGAGATTCGCGTGGAAGCCTACGAGGTCTCCCAGGAGCCGGCTTTTACGATGGCCCAGAAAAAATACGGGGTGAAGGCGGATAGTTTTCCCACGATTGTCAAGGCGGACAAGAAGAAGCGCATCAAAAAATACAACAAGGGTGGGCGGACTACGGAAGAACTCTGTCAATTTGCCCTGGAACCTTAGATGGTACCAAAATCAGGTTTGGTATCATTTCTACGCTACCGGAGGAATTACCCGTATCCCAAACGGGGTCCGCGTAGCGTTCACCTTACCCCATCAAGGGGTTGGTGTTACTTGACCCAATAATTGAACTGCGTCATGCCTTCATTGTGCCCCCTGAACAAGGCAATCCAGAGTGAGCAATTGCCCGTACCACAGATCACATACTTGCATTGGGACATCAGGTACGTGATGGCCAAGTAGTATTTGGACATGATGTAGTTCTGGGAATAGAATTTTTTATCCACGGTGGTTTGAGGGTTGCGCGGCATGTGCCGAATCTCGTCGTAGAAAATCACGTGGTTGTCGGGGAACGCCGCCTTCATGGCGTCCAAGAATTCCGTCTCGTCCGACTGAATCCAGATGCGCAGCTCGGGATCGGTATTCAGGAGGGATTGAGCCGTTTGCAGATACTTGTCGTAACTGGGGAGCGACGTTTCCTTCGCCTTGTCGTTGCCGCGGTAAAAGAGCACACAGGTGCGGTCGGGAATAAAGACGTACTTGTCCTGCAAGTCCGACATGATGGCTTCAATGGTCGGCGACGGCGAAAAATAATGCTTGACGAATGGCGTCACGTCGGCGTAATTGAGGTACTGGTAATGCACATACTGTTGTTCTATCGGTTTGCTCGTGGTGCAAATAGTGCGATCCGCGTAGGGGGGGATCGCGATGTCCCGGTTATGCGCCAAAAAATACTCGGTTTTGATGTCTTGAGGGCTGTTGTGCTGCATCTTATACCAGGTGTACATGCCCCCGGAATGGATGGTCTCCGGAGGCACGTGGTACTGGTTGAAATAATCCAGGATATGCTCCAAGAAAATGGTAGTACATGAGAAGAAACCGGCACTATGTGCGACAGTCAGGGGTGGGGGGGTGGACGGGATTTGAAATTCAGACATGGGTCAGCGGTTCTTATACTGTGTTTATGACAGCATCGGTTTATGTAGGTTCCGTGTATTCCGTAGATGGTGGCCGCGTTGATGGACGTCCAACTCAGGCGGGCTTTTGTGCACAAAACTGCACCATACCGTCGGCGTTTCCACGCAAAAGGGCAATCCAGAGGGAGCAATTGCCGCTTCCACACACCACATATTTGCATTGGGACATCAGGTATGTGATGGCCAGGTAATTCTTGGACATTTCGGCGTTTTGGTGGTGAAATACCTTGTCCACGGTGGTTTCCGGATTGCACGGCATATGGCGAATCTCGTCGTAGAAAATCGCATGGTTGTCCGGAAACGCTGCCGCCATGGCTTCCAAGAATTCCGTCTCGTCCGACTGAACCCAGATACGCAGGTCGGGATGAATGTCCAAGAGTTCCCGGGCAATATTCATATAGTGTTCGTAACTAGGCAACGGAGTTTCGGTGACCTTGTCATTGCCCCGATAAAAAAGCACGCAGGTCTTTTCCAAATTCATGTGGTATTTGACGCAAAACGCCGACGCGAGGGCGCGGATGGTGGTGGCCGGCGAAAAGTATCGCTGGATAAAGGTTTTCAAGGCGGCGAAATTCAGATAACGATAATCCGAGTACTGTTCTTCCACCGGTTGGTGGGTCACCTTGACCGGATGTTCGGCTTGGACCATGATGTCCAAGCCGTGGACATCGGATTCAAAATAGTCGCTCTTGATGTCGCGTGTCCATGTCTCAGGGGTCTTGTAGAATTGGAATTGGCCCGTGGAATCTACCAGGCGAGGCAATTTACCATATTCATTCACGTATTTTAATATACCCTGCAGATGAATCGTGCAACATGAGAAGAATCCTTGTCCTGGAATTTGCGTGAAACGGAGAATATCGCCGTCTACCGTGATGCGGTCCATGTTATCTTGTACGACGAAAACACCTGGTACGAAGCCTTGTCTTGGTATATAAAATATCCTTTATCTGGGTTTGCCGAAAGTGGGGTGCTGGTTCTTCCTCTACATAGATATCGGAGTCTACCACTGGGAAAAACGTGTCGCAAAGGGTGGGTGGTGTCAACATCAATTCATTCACCAAGATGCGCTCACATTGAGGATGTCGCATGGCCTCTTGGTACACCTGGGCTCCGCCGATCACATAGATGGATTCTATGGACGGCATCTGCCCTAGGATGCAGAGAGCCTCGTCCAGTGAAGACGAGTATAGGATCTCTATGGGGTTGGGTTCCGATTCCGGGTCTTGGTTCGTGGTGGCGGTGGCGGTGGCAGACCGTGTTAAGCACACGTGAAACCGTCCGGGAAGTCCGTGTTCGGGAAGACTTTCCAATGTGCGTCGTCCCATGATGACCGCGTTTTGTCGCGTCGGGTCGCACGTTTGGGTGGTCGTGATCCGGAAAAAACGCATGTCTTCGGGGACATGCCATGGTATCTGGTTCTGATAGCCGATACCGCGAGTAGCCTGGTCATAGGCCGCGATG
>Ga0214921_10004365_pt1 | contig 20856 bp, 23 predicted proteins | sample LL1505_MetaG_FD_177992 | JGI IMG/M metagenome (GOLD analysis project Ga0214921, IMG submission 177992) | Freshwater microbial communities from Lake Lanier, Atlanta, Georgia, United States - LL-1505 | ecosystem: Environmental > Aquatic > Freshwater > Lake | place: USA: Georgia | collected...
AGGCTCAATTGGACGATTCTTTGATGGTAAAATTCTATTGGATAACAGCTCAGCTTTTAAAAAAAGAAGGATATTTTGAGCTAATTGCTCGCCAGGCTGCCTTGCAACTTTATCTGGATTCAAGAGCGGCCAAAATATCTCTTCTTTTTCATGTCCGCTTACAACGGGCCATAGCTCTACCCTGCCAATGTGAGATTTACGCACCGCCTCCAAAGCGCTCATTCCACTAAATAAATCCCCTGGCATACTCGAGAGTCTTGCAAAAACTGATGCTACAATATTTAGCACAGCTGGAGTAGAGCGATAGCTATGAGCAAGATCTATAACTTTATAAGGCTTAGCGGCATTATCCATCTGTTCTTTTAGATATTTACTCATACCAACAAAAGCACCTAAACTTGCGCCCTGAAAGCTGTATATTGATTGCTTCTCATCACCCACCACAAAAACTGTGCGCTCATCTTCTTGCCCCCCGGAATAGAATTCCTCTATCAAGGCCTCTATAATAAGCCATTGCTGAGGGCTTGTATCCTGGGCTTCATCAATTAATATATGAGACAGGCCACCATCGAGTTTGTATAAAACCCATTGCCTAAACTCACTACTGCCCAATAACTTCTGAGTAAGAAAAATCAAATCATCGTAATCTAAAAATCCGTGGCATTCTTTATACTCTTCATATTTACTAATAATATTTGATGCTAGTATAAAAAGATATTTGCTTGTTTCTATTAAACGTGCTGTTTTGAGAGCCTGATCCATTTTAAATACTTGATCCTGCAAAGCAAATAGAGCCGCCTGCTGCTCTGGATCAGCTCTAGCCTCGGCCTTTGATAGAAGTGATTTACGCTTTGCGCCTTGCAGGGTTAGAAATTTAGCTTTTAGTTGCTCAAAGGTCATCTGAGCATAGACTGGAATATAGTCGAAGTAGTGACTCTCTATAAAAACAGGAGAGCTATTCATCTCTTGACGCAAAAAGGACTCATAATTTTCAGCATTTTTGAAACGATCTATCAAAGACTTAAACTTAACCTTTGAATTGATTATCTCGCGCAGCAAGTTGTTAAGTGTAGAATCGTGAAGATTGGTCGCTACAAACTCTAGAGCTTGAGTAATAGAATCGTCATTTTCAGAAAAGACGATACGGCTGATTTTTTGCAGCACTTCGTCAGATTTATATTCATCTATGACCTGGAAGCCTGTGGATACACCAGCCTCAAAGGGAAATTTATGGAGAATGCCCTGGCAAAATGCATGGATAGTTTGTACTGCGATCTGCTCATGTCCTTGCAGTAGCTGCTTGAACAAAGTTCTAGCGAGAGTCATTTCTAGCGATCTTGCTTCTCGACCTAATAGGTTATAGAGCTTAGTCTTGAGGTCTTCTTGCGAGATACGAGAAAAAGCCAATAGCTCTTTATTGATGCGATGGAGCATCTCAGCCGCTGCTGCATTAGTGAAGGTTAGGCATAGAATTTTATGTGGAGCAGCGCCAGTAAGAAGTAGCCTCAGAACTCTATCGGTCAGAACCTTAGTTTTACCAGTGCCAGCAGAGGCCGAAACCCAAACCGATATACTCGGATCTGATGATTTAATCTGCTCTAAGTTCATAAATTAAGTTATTTTCAACCTCTTGGCCACTTCCTTATAGATCGCAATAGCCTCTTCTGGATTGGCAAAAGCATGCTCAAAGTCTAACTTCTTATTACTATTTAAATCCCACAAACGACAACTATCTGGGGTAACTTCATCTGCCAGCATTAACATAAAGCCATCGCCGTCGAATGTACGCCCAAATTCAAGCTGACATTCCACCATTCTGATTCCTACACCGGCAAAGAGACCCGTCAGAAAATCGCTCACGCGTAACGCAGCGGTCTTGAGTTCTTTAATTTCTTCTTCGTATGTCCAGCCGAAACCTATCATTTGATGCTCCGAGGTCACAGGGTTTCCATATTCGCTATTCTTGACTCTAAAATCAATCATCGGATGATCAAAAACATAACCCTCTTCAATGCCAAACTCAGTAACGTAGCGACCGCAAGCTATATTCGATACACAAACCTGCACTGGAATCATATCAAGAACTTGAATTAACTGTTCGCGCATGTTGATTTTTTCGATCAAATGAGTTGGAATATTAGCAAGAGCCATTGCATCCATTATGAAGGCTGAGATATTATTTTTGATGATTCCCTTGCCGGCAATTTGCGCCACCTCGCCACTGATTAATCTTTGATCATCTTTGAAGAATTGGATCAGAGCATAACCTTCTTCTGTTTCGTATAGGATTTTGCTTGAACCTTCGTATATCTTTTCTCTAGCTGGAGGTATTTTTGCCATATATTTGCTGCGCCCTTTTTTCAAATGCTTCTATCATGTATGAGTATGCTCTGTCGAGAGCAGATCCCAACATCTTGTCTAACAATAGTGATTCGAGCTCAAAATCCAAGTAAAATTCGATGAGAGTTGATTGATTGACTGGGGTAAATTTCCAAAGATTGCTCAGATACTTAAAAGGCCCAGAGATAGCTTTCGCTTCGATGATTGCCGCAACATCATCGCAATGACTCGTTACTAAGGATCTGTAGCTCTTGGTAAATAGCCCAAATTTGATAGTGAGCTCGGCTGTTATGTCATCCCAGGCCAGAGAGCCTGCGAGCTGAGATCTGGAATCCAGGCCAACATTTCTCCCTTGGGCACCAGAATTATTAGATAACAAGCCCGGCAAGGCTGGCAAATGCCCGCTGGATACCAGATCGGTGCTTAGCTTCGCTTCCTTTGTCTGGGGCGACAATACAACAGCACCCACACAAAAAGGTAAGAACTTTGGATAGGATTCAACATCCATAACCAAATCAAATAGATCTTTGTGACTATAAGGCAATAGCCTAGTTTCACGCAGCTTGTGCATTCTCGCGCGCCGCTTTTAGTTGAACAAAATCATCACCGGCATGATAGGAGGATCGTGTAAGAGGGCTTGATGATACCATCAAAAATCCTTTGGTCTTGGCAATTCTCCCCAAATATTCAAACTCCTGGGGCGATACATATCGCTTAAGCTCAGCATGCTTTTCCGTTGGCTGCAGATATTGTCCAATAGTCAAGAAATCTACGTCAGCAGCCCGCAAATCATCCATAACCTGGATCACTTCTTCATTAGTCTCACCAAGTCCTAGCATAATGCCTGACTTCGTGAAAATATTTGGATCATGTTTTTTGACAGAGTGCAGCAAATTCAAGGAATTAAAATAACGCGCGCCAGGACGTATAGTTTTATACAAAGACGGCACTGTTTCAATATTATGATTATAAACATCAGGACGCGCTGCAACTACTATTTCCATGGCTCCATCTTTACGCAGGAAATCTGGCGTCAAAACTTCAATAGTCGTACCAGGAGATTTGAGGCGAATATTATTTATCACTTCAGCAAAATGAGTAGAGCCGCCATCTTCTAGATCATCGCGGTCAACAGAGGTGATAACAACGTGAGCAAGACCTAACTTACGGACTGCATCTGCGACGCGCTCTGGTTCATGAGGGTCAAGCAAATCGGGGCGCCCCGTTTTGATATTACAAAAAGCGCAAGCACGCGTGCAGACTGAGCCAAGAATGAGCATGGTTGCATGCTTTTTGGACCAACATTCACCTATATTAGGACATGCAGCTTCTTCACACACTGTATTGAGTTTAAGGCTGCGAGCTAAGTCGCGTGTTTCTAGATATGTAGGCGATGTTGGGGCTTTGACGCGAATCCATTCAGGTCGCTTCAGGGGTGTATTTTGCATGCTAGAACTTATATTCAATAATTAACCATCATTGTGATGGGTCGTAATCGTCATCACGAGGAGCTCTTGCGACGTGGTGATCCATGGTAGCCTGAGGCGTAAATATTAAAGAGCCAACTCAAAACTCTGACGAATGTTTGTTACCGTCAGTTAGAGTTGTGATATTACGGACTATATAGGAATCCACAGGCTACCATGGATTGCCACAACTCGTGCTATCACGAGTCTCGCAATGACGTCTAGAGCACCTCAACGTTACTCAAGTGCCAATCAGGTCCTGGCAGTGATACATTCTTTATAAATGTCCACTCTTCTTTAAGATGAGCAATCTTCGATGTGATTTTATTTCCAGTAAATAAAATCTTTACAAAAGCATTGTTTCCAAACATGTAGCCTTCTGAAACCTTCGCATCTAAATTCGCCTCTGTGTTCATAATGCCATATCTGTCACCAGAGGTCTCAAACTGCTCTAAAAATCTCTTATCCACCAAAGCATTTAAGGTCTCTATGTCCCTCTTAACCAAGGCCTCAATAATCATCTTGAATGCACTTTTTGAGCCATCAGCAAAACGCCTAATATCAAAGGATGGGAGCCTATCTGCAATCACGTTGATATTTTGAGCTAGTTGCGCAGATGTATTTTTAGCCAGTATATCAGCAAATTCATTTTCTTCTATAGCTACTGGCTTTGCCGTAACGTCCTTCATGCCGCCAGCTGCTGGCTCCCCAAAAAACGATTTACCATCATTCTCATTAGTAGTTCCAAGAACAGAAAGCAGCTTGCTGACTAAAAAGAAGGCAACACCAGCGAATAATAGTAGTTCAATCAGTTGCGCAGACACAGGACCTCTCTCAAACCTTCTTTCCTCGGACTTGATCCGAGGATTTCTTAAAACTCCCGAGACCCTCGCGTCAAGCGTGAGGGAAACAACTTTCATACTACACGAAAATACCACTTTCCCAAAGCAATTTTTATCCTCTAATCTACTGAATCTTTGATCTATCCTTATAAAAACACAAAGCAATAATACTCATTAAAGCGCATCCAACGACATAATAAGCACAAGAGTTGATAGAACCAGTCTGCTGAACTAAATAAGTCAAGACCCATGGCGTGGTTCCACCAAAGACACTAGTTGCAATATTATATGAAACAGAGAGTGCAGTATTTCGCACATTAGTTGGATAAAACTCGGCCTGCAGAGCTGGCTCAGGACCAATATAAACAGCAGCGAAGATCGACATCATGATGCTAGCCCACATAACAGAATTAATACTCCCGGTCTCAAAATGACCAATTATATAAAAGCTTGAAGCGGCTATACAAATGAGGTTGATAACATAAATCTTCCGCCTTCCTATAAAATCAGAAAGCCAACCAGCAAGCACAGTCACAACGGCCATAACGACATAAGAAACGTGAAGTATGTTACTCACATCATCGGCAGCAAACCCCCTATCGGCCCTTAGGAAGGTCATCAAGAAGATTGCCTGAAGATAGAAAATCACAGAGCCTGTAGAATTTATAAAAATAGATACAAACATATCAAGCCAATGTTTTGATATCACTTCTTGAAGAGGGGATTGCTCTACCTTTCCCTCGTCTCTAAGTTTTTCAAATAAAGGAGTTTCGTCCATATTTTTACGTATATAAAAGCCAGCAAATACAATCAATATACCAAGTAAAAATGGCATCCTCCAACCAAAGTCCAGGAACTGCTCTTCAGTTAAGTTAGCCCTCACAGCATAGGAAACTAGAGACCCTAGCATAATTCCTATGCATATGCTTGACATCGAAATACTACCAGCAACACCTCTATTGCGAGGCTCAACGTGCTCTATTACAAAAGACACAGAGCCAGTGAGAGCTCCTCCCATGGAAAGCCCCTGAAGCATACGAGCTACTATCATCAAAATTGTTGCAGTAAATCCTATATCATCATAAGTGGGGAGCAGGCCTATGAGGGCAGTAGGAATTGCCATACACATTATCGAGGCGCTAAGGGCTACGCGGCGACCCAACTTATCGCCTATAACGCCAAAAAATATACCCCCAATTGGGCGCATCAAATAGCCCACCGCAAAAACTAAAAATGCATTTAGTAAAGAGATGCTAGCATCTTCATGTGGGAAAAATTTTTCGCCAATTATGGAAGCAAAATGCCCGAAAAGGACATAGTCATACCATTCGAACGTATTAGCTACGCCGCTGCTGAATATTAGTTTGCTATTGTTCATTTTATATATAAGACCTCAACTCCAGCATCTAAGGCTGCAGCAATCAATTTTTTATCAAGTGTAGCGAATTTTGCACCAATCCTTTGAGCGAGCTCAATATAACTTGCGTCATACGGAGTAAGTCCATAACGTCGAGATATAGTAGTAATCTTATTGAGATGACTCTGATTCGCTGATAACTTATCTATGACCAGTGGTATAGTACACAGAAATTGTAAATGACCATTTAATCCTTCGTCGTTGATTCTTTTGCTTCGATGAGAGCTAAAAATAGCATTAGAGCACTCAAGCAAAAATATAGCTGGTACATGTAATTTATATAGAGAGTAATCAATTTTGGGGCTTTCTTCATCTGCCATGATTGTCGCAACTACGCAAGAACAGTCAAGAACTAAATCCATCTACGCCCCTCATCCCTAAATTTCATTACTTCTTCTGCAGTTCCTATGGGGTGTTGTTTTTTTAAAGCCTCCCAGCGCCTCCAAAAATCAGCACTTTTGTTTCTGCGATATTCCTCTATCGAGATAATAACAGCGACCTCTTGGCCGCGATTTGTTAAGCATATACCATCAGAGCCCGCAGCTATTGCTTCAGTCACTATCTTTGGTAAATGCGTCTTAGCCTCAAACATTCCAACGCTACGCATAAATATCTCCATCAAACTAGATTGATAAACTAGTATAACCTACTGATCTAGTTAGATCAAGCATTTACTCATTTATGCCATCAAGTTCCCTAGGCCAGATTTTTCTTGACATGATACCTAGTCATATGTATAACTTTTGAGATAGTATTAGATCTTTATTTGAGTAAAAATTATGAAACGTACATTTCAGCCAAGTAACATTGTGCGCAAGAGAAGACATGGTTTTAGAGCCCGTATGGCTACAGTAGGTGGCAGAGCTATTATTGCAAGGCGTCGTGCACAAGGAAGAAAAAAACTTACAGCTTAGTCTCATCAATTGACTCCCTAGGACTCAAACCCAAGGACCTCAGTAATCTAAGTCATATGAGGCCCTTGGGCCTTTGTCTAAGTCGAGCTAGCCCTAGGGATCGAACTCGTGACCAAAATAATAATATCATCATTAAAAAATCAAGCTGCTTTTGACCTTGCTAATAAAATTGGCAAGAAACAAAGTGGTCGATTCTTTCTTATGATCAGTCACATGAATGAACCATCACAACCCAACTCAGACTTCAGTCTTCAAGATTCTCAGCAGAAGATAGATACAAGCCCATCAGATCTAGGCAGCCCTTGCTTCAAGGAGACGAAACAAATTCATCTTGGTCTTAAAATCAGCAAAAAAATAGGCAAAGCAGTCGTGCGCAATAAAATTAGGAGGCGCCTGAAGAGTCTTATACACCTTGCTGCTGCTGACTTACCGGAACAACTTTGGATATCGCGTGTTTTTGTTATAATACCTCGTAAGGGCCTGGACTTAGTGAAGTATAGCGAACTCAAAAAAGAATTTATAAAACATATGAGGTGTTGTTAGTTATGTTCAATATTAATGAATTAATGCGCAAGGCGCAAGAAATGCAACAAAAGATACAAGAAGGTCAAGCTGAACTTGCTGGGATGGAATATGTTGGAACCTCTGGAGGTTCCCTTGTATCAGTTAGCGTCAGAGGTGATGGCTCGATGAAAAAAGTAGAAATTGATGATTCTTTGATGAAACTAGAAGAAAAAGAGATATTGGCAGACTTAATAGTTGCGGCATATAACGATGCTCGCGGTAAAGCTGATAAAGCTTCGAAAGACTCTATGTCTGGAATGATGAGTTCTTTGGGTGCGCCAGCTGGATTTAAGATGCCTTTTTAACTGGCCAACGCCAAACCTCACAATCCTGATTTTAATGAAAGCTTCGCCCACCTCTTTTTGATCAAGGGGAGCGAATCCATAGTCAAATCATTTGACTATGGATAGCATCAAGCCTTCCCCGCTTTCTTTCTCTTATTCGAATCCAAATGCCCTTTTGCACATTTATTCACCACTTGATCCCTGCGCTTAAGAATATTTTTAAGGTAAGTTGGGGTTAAAAAATCAGAGCCTTTTGATTCAGCAAAAATCTCTTGAAGCTCGACTAGATCAAGCTTTCGTAAAGCCTCAATTGTTTTTGCGGGGCATTGATCCGCGTAAGCTCTAACGAAACTTTTATCAAAAGCGTGATATTGACGCCATAAACTATTGTTGTAAATGACGTATTTTAGTTGCTGACCATGATAGTTAAAGTTTTCATAAAAAGCATCTGGTAGTTTGCTGCCAAATACTTTCTTTAAATTTTCTGGCGAGGGATTTTTGATGACTTCAGCCTTGTCAAAAGGAAAAGGCTTACCATAATCGTTAGTATTGAATTTATCGCTATAAATTACTCTAACAAAAGGTAAGTCTCCATAATTTTTTACATTCTGATGATTACGAATGCTAGAATTATCAATTGCTACAAGGTATGTTTTGTCAGCATCATCATAGGCTAGTAAATTATGCGCACCAGAATCCCATTGGCCAAAAACAAAATAAAATATCCTTAGGTTAGCATTATCTACATCGCTCGCTTTTGCTAAAACTTTTTGATATTCACCTTTGGCTAATAAATCGATTTTTGTATCTACAAAGAGTTGCAATGAGCCCTTCATGCCATTAACTTCTCGTAGCACCGTTGGAGGAACATACGGAAAGCCAAGGTATAACGAAGCTTGGTAAGCCGCTACTTCCGCCATCGCATCTGCTTGATCGTCGAGTGGAATGCTTTTGAATACAGCTTTTATATCATTATCCAATCTTACCAAAAATACCTGGCCATCGAATTCTACTTTCTTCCCTCTCTCTACGAGAGAATCCTTCATGGATTTAATTTCTATGATTTTTGAAGTTGCCAGAATTCTGGTAATTTGGGGGTCGTACCAGGTATTTGGATTTTCAAAGGAATGAGCGTAAGATGTAGCGGGAAGAAGCAAGGCAAATAGACATAATATTCTTATCATAAGTAAGCTCATATATAATAAGCACGAGGAGCTATTTGACTCCTCGTAACTCAATATCAACCCTTCCCAGCTTTCTTTCTCTCATTCGAATCCAAATGCCTTTTACGTAAACGAATCGATTTTGGCGTAACTTCCACCAGCTCATCGCTGTCAATATAAGCAATCGCCTGCTCAAGCGTTAAAATCAATGGCGGCTCAAGCCTAATGGCTTCATCCTTGCCAGAAGCTCGTACGTTACTTAGCTGCTTAGACTTCAGGGGATTAACTTCCAAATCGTTTTCACGATTATGCTCACCGATTATCATGCCTGTATAGACTGGAACATCTGGCGTGATAAGCATTTTACCCCTATCTTGGAGATTCCATAGGGAGTAAGCTACCGCCGTGCCCGTATCGGTCGAGATAAGCACACCATTACGACGCCCTGGGATATCACCACGATGCGGCATATATGAATGAAAAACACGGTTCATAATACCGGTTCCACGAGTCTCAGTCAAAAACTGTCCATGGTAACCAATAAGGCCACGAGAAGGTCCGATAAATGTAATACGAGTCTTACCGCCGCCAGATGGGCGCATGTCATTCATCTCGCATTTACGCGCAGATAGTGACTCAACCACAACTCCGACGAAATCATCATCAACGTCAACTTGGATCTCCTCCATGGGCTCCAGGCGCTTGCCATTTTCGTCTTTTTGATATACTACCCTTGGACGGCTGATCGATAATTCAAAACCTTCGCGGCGCAATGTTTCAATGAATACGCCAAGCTGCAATTCGCCGCGGCCAGCAACTTCATAAGCATCGCCCTCAGGAGTCTTGTTGACTTTAATCGCAACATTACCTTCGGTCTCATGCATTAGCCTTTCACCAATCACTCTTGATGTTAACTTAGTGCCTTCACGTCCAGCAAGTGGCGAGTCATTGACTGAAAAGGTCATAACCAAAGTTGATGGATCAATTGGACGTGATGGTAGAGCTTCTGTCACCTCTGCTGCGCATAAAGTATCAGCTACAGAAGCCTTTTCGATTCCTGCAATAGCTATAATATCACCAGCATAAGCCTCTTCAATCGGAACGCGCTCGAGCCCTCGGAATGCTAAGATCTTACTGACGCGGCCATTTTCTAGCAATTTTCCTTCACGGTCTAAAACCTTTATATTTTGGTTAACTTTGACAGAGCCGCTTTGAACCCTTCCCGTTAAGATGCGTCCTAAATATGAGTTATACTCACGAGTCGTAACGAGCATAGAAAATGGTGCGTTTTTATCGCCCTTAGGTGGCGCTACATAGTCTAAAATCACATTAAAGAGCGGGGATAGGTCTGTGCGCTCGTCTTCTAAAGTTTTAGCCGCCCAGCCGTTTCTGCCTGATGCATAAATTATTGGAAAATCTAACTGCTCATCGCTAGCTTCAAGAGCAATAAATAGCTCATAAATCTCTTCTATAACCTCAGCAGTTCTCTCATCAGGGCGATCGATCTTATTAACCACAACAATAGGTTTAAGTCCTAGAGAGATAGCCTTAGAGAGCACAAATTTTGTTTGAGGCATGACGCCTTCAGATGCATCAACTAGCAAAACTACGCCATCGACCATAGAAAGAATACGTTCAACCTCGCCACCAAAGTCAGCATGTCCTGGAGTATCGACTATATTCAAGCGAGTATCCTGCCACATAATTGATGTGCATTTGGCCAAAATCGTAATGCCACGCTCACGCTCTTGGTCATTCGAATCCATAGCACGCTCAGCAACATTTTGGTTATCACGAAATGTGCCGCTTTGCTTTAGCATATTGTCCACAAGGGTGGTTTTACCATGGTCAACGTGTGCGATGATGGCGATGTTACGTAAGTCTGACATTATATTAGCTCTTTTATAAAAGGGCATTATACAACATATCAGCACAAAATGCGACGGTTTATTATTCGTAATTCAAATTATGCGGATAGTTTTTGGTTATTTGACCAATTTTATGGTTCTTCTATGAGACCAAGAGATGGCAAGTGACCCAGACTATCTACAACTTGATTTGGCAAAACTAATTTACTTTGAGGGCATTTTGTGTATGATATTTAAACTAATATTTAGCGCTATAATTTTATGAAACAAGACAAAATCGCCATCGTTAGCTTTTATTCTTTTACCAATATCGAAGAGCCAGAAATGCTCATCCCGAAGATATTGCTTGTCGGCAAAAAGAAGTCTGTGCGTGGAACAGTTCTTCTTGCTAAAGAGGGTTTTAATGGCTCTATCTCTGGTACTAGAGAAACCACGGACATACTTTTGCAAGAGATCATTCGAATCACCGGTGCTACTGATGTTAATGTTAAAACTAACTACGATGATGAGCATCCATTTCATAAATTGAAAGTTAAGCTAAAGCCTGAAATCATTGCTATGGGAATTGGTTTCATGGATATAGAGAATCTTAAAGGCGAATATATTGAGACCAAAGACTGGGATAATTTTATATCACGCGAAGATGTCGTGGTTGTTGATACTCGCAATGATTATGAAGTCGAGGTCGGTACTTTTGAGGGCGCAATTGATCCGCTGACTGAAACCTTCAAGCAATTTCCAAAATGGGTAGAGGCTAATCGCAAGCTCTTAGAAGGCAAAAAAGTTGCCATGTACTGCACTGGGGGCGTGCGATGCGAGAAATCGACCGCCTATCTTAAATCTCAAGGATTTAAGGATGTCTATCATCTTAAGGGTGGTATATTGCAATACCTAGAAGATACTGGTAATAAAGATGGTAAATGGAAGGGCGAGTGTTTTGTTTTTGATGATCGTCGAGCTGTCGATGATGGGCTAAAACCAGTTTGATGTCTGGATCCCAGCTTTCGCTGGGATAAGAACGGAGATAAGTAAGTCTAGATTTTTAAGCAGCAGCTTTAGACCCACCAGCAGTTGCAGCAGCTTCATCTGCGCTATCGTCTTTACCGCCACGACCTGTGATTGAAGCAACGAAGAAATCATTTTTTTGTACCAAGCTGCAGCCAGCTGGTAGCTGGAGATTGGAGCTGCGAATCGATGCACCAATACCAAGGCGCGAAATATCAACAACAATATCACGTGGAATTTCGCCAGCCGGGCAAAGTAATTTTACTTTACGGAAGATGATATTCAAGAATCCACCTCTTTTGATCCCGATAGAACGCTCTCTGCCTTCAAATATGATCGGAACATCAACTTTTTGCATATTGGTATCTAGGTAGATAAAATCAACATGGCGTACAAGTTCATTAATTGGGTTAAGTTCGACGGCTTTAGCCAAGACCTTATGTTTCTTTTCGCCTATTTCAAGCTGAATCACAGTTGAAGTAAAGCCATGTCTACGATACATTTTTGTCATTTCTTTTTCAGAAACGGCAATAGATAGTGGCTTCTTACCTGATCCATATACAGTCGCAGGCACCATACCCAAACGGCGTATCGCCCTTGCTGCGCCAGTACCAAGCTCTTCGCGCATTTCAGCTGCAAGTGTTAGCATTTCACCCATATACTTATTCTCCAAGAATCATTTTTAATGCAGCATCATAGCAAAATATATATAGATTTCAAGTTTAAATTTGATAGTCTGTCGTTTTAACATTATCAATACCACAAAATGACAGAGATAAATCCTGAATTCGTATATTTAAACGACATAGCTCCATCAATTATCCAGGATATACGTTATTATAGTGATAATAATTTTGTGGGCTCAAGAATTGATGGTTATAAGGCTAATTGCGCAATGATGGCTCATCAAACAGCTCTGCTCTTAAGATCAGTGCAAGAAGATTTTGCATCTCTTGGATTCTCCTTAGTTATATACGAAGGCTATCGTCCGCAAAAGGCTACTGAGCATTTTTTAAAATGGTCGCAGGACCCTTTGGACTCTAAGATGCGAAGTCTCTATTATCCCAGAGTCAATAAATCTGATCTTTTTAATGCTGGCTATATCGCCAAGCGTTCTTCTCATACGCGGGGGGCGGCGGTAGATGTCTCGCTGATTCAGCTTAATAAAAAACTTCATTCACCCATATCAAGGAAGCGTAAGCTAAATGACGGAACTGAGTTGACCTATTTAGATGATGGCAGCCAAGATATGGGCTCGCATTTTGACCTGCTCGATGAAGCATCTTGGCACGACAGCAATCTTGTGACCCAAGAACAGAGTCAGATGAGAAATTTGCTACGCTCACAGATGCAGAAACATGGCTTCAAGATGTATCAAAAAGAGTGGTGGCACTATAGCCTAAAAAACGAGCCATTCCCAGAGACTTACTTCGATTTTGATATTGCACCGAGCACTAAAAATAAATTTTTGCTTTACTCAAATTGATTTGTTTGTATTTTCTTAGCTGAACCGCTTCCTCTTTAAGACATGATCAAACCAAGAGCCAAGAGAATATGTTATTTTTCATAGACAGCGCAAACGTCAAGGAAATCGAAGAGCTATATGCTTATGGCATAATAGATGGGGTTACAACCAACCCAAGTCTATTTAGCAAGGAAGGTAAGGACTTTTATCAAACAGCAAAGGACATATGCGGCTTAGTGGATGGTCCAGTGAGCTTAGAGGTGGCTGCGCTTGATTATGAAAACATAATCAAAGAGGGTGATAAAATTCTCAGTATAGCCGATAATGTAGTGTTAAAATTACCATGCACATGGGATGGGATCAAGGCATGTAAGTATTTCTCTGGGCAAGACCGCTTGGTCAACATGACCCTATGTTTTTCAGCTTCGCAGGCGCTGCTTGCGGCCAAAGCTGGTGCGGCTTATATCTCCCCATTCATAGGACGCCTCGATGACAGTGGATCAGATGGTCTTGATTTGATAGAGGATATTCAAACTATCTATTCTAATTATGAATGGCTAGATACCCAGATTTTAGCGGCATCTATCAGAAATATATATCACCTCCAACAAGCTGCCATGATTGGCGCTGATATAGCAACAATTCCAGCTAAGCTACTAAAGCAGCTGATGAATCATCCCTTGACAGATCAAGGGCTTGAGATATTTAGCCAGGATTGGAAGAAGTCTGGTTTGAGTATATAGACCTCATCGTCATTGCGAGCGAGGAGCGAAACGACGATGCGTGGCAATCCAGATAAATCGAAGCATATTTATGCGCTGAGATTTAAGATTCAAAAAATCCTTCGAATTTTTTACTGGATCGCGACAGGAGTCAAAGCTCCTTCGCGATGACGTTTTAGGAAGCATCCGCTCGTGACGACAACTAAAAATTGCATAAGATTTTACTTGCAAAATTGCGGATTTTTTGTAGAAAGATTACTGCATAAACTGTAACTATAGGAGAAAAACATGGTAAAAGCCTTTTGGACAGAAAGACACCAATCTCGGATCCGAGAAAAAAATCCACCGCTTGGGCTTATACCCGTTGGGAGCATACCAGTTGGTAGCCCATATCTAGGCTCTAGCGTCTTTGGATCTAGTTCTGTTGCTTCTGTCACAACAACAAAACCAGCCATGCAACAACCAGCATCGCTGATAGGCCAATCTAACTTCAGCCCCCCGGCCGAAGCCGACGAATAAAGGCAACTAATGAAAAAACCAATAATAGCAATAGTACTAGACCACTGCGAGGACTCAGCCGAGCTAAAATACTCGCCGCGTCCATGGTACGCCCTGCGCCAGGACTATTCTAGGCTAGTCGCACGCCTTGGCGGCCTCCCGATTCTCATATCCTACGAACATCATCTCATAGACGATGTACTAGCCCTCGCCGATGGCCTCCTTGTACCTGGTGGGGATCTTGATATCGATCCTGCGTGCTATGGCCAGCAAATCATGTTTCCGAATGTAAAGCCTAATAAGCCGCGATCAAAATATGAAGTTGAGCTTGTGAAACGCGCTATAGATCAGAAGATACCATTTTTGGGCATATGCTTTGGGATGCAATCTCTCAATGTTGCTCTTGGTGGGACTTTGATTCAAGACATCGAGTTGCAAATACCAAATAATGTGGGTCATAGCAAAAAAAATAACGGGGGATATAGCCATCATCCTATATTCATAGCCAAAAATACAAAGCTATATAATATTGCTGGAGAAAAATCTGAGTGGCAAATTAATTCCCACCATCACCAAGCTGTAGATAAGTTAGGCGCAGGGCTCGTTGTATCTGCCAAAACTCCAGATGGCCTAGTGGAGGCCATAGAGGTAGTAGATCATCCATTTGCACTAGGTGTGGAGTGGCATCCAGAATATCAGGAATCACCTATTGACGAAGCGATTTTTAAAGCTTTTATTGATGCGGCTATAGTGAAGCGTCAGACTAAAAGACCTTATTGAAATCTACTTCTCTAGCTCCAACGGCATTGCCACAAACAAGGTTGCGCTACCGCGCTTAGCAAGAAATACGATATTTTGACGCTTTAGCTCTTTTGCTAACTTGTAGGCTTTCTTCAAGTCATCAAGTGATAGGATCTCTTGTTGATTCGCAGATAAAATTAAGTCTCCCGTTGCAAGACCTAAAAACCCGAAGTTTTTTCTTTGTACGCTAGTTATCACAACTCCATGCTCAGTAGATTTAATTCCAAACCGCTCAGAGAGTTCGGGCGTGAGCTTGCTGAAAACGATACCCTGCTGCTCAAAACTTTGTGGTTTAGCAGAATCTTTATTTGTCTTATCTACTTCTATCTTTTTTGATGAAGTCTTCTTTTCGCGGTCTTTGATAAGACACTGAAGCTCTAGTTTTTTATTGCCTCGCAGTACTATTATTTTTGCCATTGTATTAATGGGGGTCTCTGCGACTGCGATTTGAAGTTTACGTGAGTTTTTAATTTGAAGGCCGTTAAATTCAACTATAATATCTCCAGGCCTTAGACCAGCAACATCTCCATCGCCACCAGCCTCTACGTCAGTTATTAATGCTCCACTTGACTCTTTTAATCCTAGTCCTTCAGCTATCTCGCTTGTCACTTCTTGGATCTGGATATTAAGAAGGCCACGACTGACTTTGCCATGTTCTTTAAGTTGGGCTATGACATTTTGCGCAGTCGTAGATGGTATGGCAAAACCTATACCGATATTAGTACCAGATGGCGAAAAGATTGCAGTATTTACTCCTATAACTTCGCCATGGACGTTAAACATAGGGCCACCAGAGTTTCCGCCATTGATCGCAGCATCTGTTTGGATGAAGTCATCAACAATTCCAGCGTTGTTTATATCCCTACCCTTTGAGGAAACTATACCTGCTGTGACAGTCCCGCCAAGACCGAATGGATTACCTATGGCTATGATCCAATCACCAACTCGAGCTTTGCTAGAGTCGCCAAATTTCACGAATGGTAGTTTGGTTTTAGATTCGATTTTTATTAATGCGAGATCTGTGCGCTGGTCGCTTCCTATAAGCTTTGCTGGTAGTTCATCGTCTCCGAGTTTGACGTTTATTTCATCCGCTCCCTCGATTACATGGTGATTGGTTACGATATAACCAGTTTCATCGATGATAAATCCAGAGCCTAGAGAATTTGCTTTGGGATCGCTGTAGATCTCGTCGATTGGGGCATCGAAACGCTCGAAGAATTCATTAAATTGCTCAAAAGGAGAACCTTTGGGAAACTGAGGCATAGGAGCATGAGGGAGGTGGTTTTGTTTTTTGTGATATTTTGTACTATAAACATTCACTACAGCTGGCATAAGAGGTTCAACTATATCCGCAAAACCTTTTTCTGCCTCAAAAAAAGCAAAGCTGCTTGAGGCCTTTATAGTTAAACAAAATAATATACCGAGAAGTTTTATCATTTAGCTCTCCTTATTTGTTTCCCATTGGGCTCTTGACCTGAGAGATCCCGCAAATCTTCTGAGTTCGTTGGTTTGAAGCCCAAGGAAGGAGGTTAGCGAGTAATAACAGTCATTCCGCCCATATAGCTCTGTAGTACTTTAGGTATTGTAATAGAACCATCTTGGTTTTGATAGTTCTCTAAAATGGCTATCAAAGTACGTCCAACAGCTAGGCCAGAACCATTTAATGTATGTACTAATGTTGTTTCATTGGCTCCGAATTCTTTGTATCTAGCCTTCATGCGACGGGCTTGGAAATCCCCGCAATTAGAACAGCTTGAAATTTCACGATATTTCTTTTGTCCAGGTAACCATACTTCGATATCATATGTTTTTTTAGCAGCAAACCCCATATCGCCAGTGCATAATAACATAAGACGATATGGTAATTCTAGTTTTTTTAGCACTTCCTGGGCTGCATTTAAAATATATTCATGCTCTTTTTCTGATTCATCTGGACTTGATATAGTTACCAATTCGACTTTGCTAAACTGATGCACCCTAAACATACCGCGAGTGTCTTTACCAGCGCTTCCGGCTTCAGATCTGAAGCATGGGGTGTGCGCAACATATCTTATTGGTAGATTTTCACGTGGTATGATTCTCTCAGCAACCATATTGACTAAGGACACTTCGGCCGTTGGGATCAAGCGATAATCTGTTGTTGTGACGAATGAATCTTCCTCAAGATTTGGTAATTGCCCTCCGTTATACATGGCCATAGGGCGGACTAGATATGGCGGAGACACTTCTTTAAAATCAAATTCTTTGGTATGGATCTCGAGCATGAAGCTTGCCAAAGCGCGCTCTAGCTTTGCAAGGTCGCCTGTTAGTGTCACGAAGCGGCTGCCGGAAACGCGAGCAGTTTGCTCAAATTCCATCATCCCGAGATTCTCGCCGAGCTCAAAGTGCTGCTTTGCTCCCTGAATTTCCTTTGGTTCGCCATGTGTTTTGATTAGCCTATTGTCGTTCTCGTCTTTACCAAATGGAACATCTGAAGCGGGAACGTTTGGTAGTCTATCCATTATATCTTGAAGGCGATCTGACTCAGATGCATGAGACATAAGCTCTGCGAGTTTTTCATTGATATGAGAAGCATCGATGCGAGCGGCTTGAAATTCAGAACTTGATTTATCAATCCCTCGCATTGCCTTTGCTTTTTCATTACGCGCAGCCTGGAGCTGTTGCACCAAAGTCAAGGTGCGCCTACGATCTTCGTCAAGAGCTATAATCTCAGCTGACATGGGCTTCAAGCCTCTTTTTTCTAAAGCTTGATCCAGATCGCTTGGATTCGCACTGATCCATTTAATATCTAGCATTTTTTTCCTATTTCGGGCGTTGTTCTAAAAATCTACAAGAGACTATGGAAATTTCATATAATAAAACCATTGGCAAAGCAAGCGCTATCTGGCTTATGACATCTGGTGGCGTGATGATTCCTGCAATAATGAAATTAAAAACAATCGCAAGACGTCTTTTGCGTTGCAAAAATGCCGAAGATAAAAACCCAAGCAGCGTCAATATTGCTAATATTACTGGGAGCTGAAATGCAATACCAAAAGCTATGATAAGTTGTATTATGAGGCTTAAATATTCGCTGATTCTAGCTTCTAAAACCAACGGTAGGGTAGAATGCTTGAGTTCAAAACTAAGAAAAAATTGCCAAGCTTTTGGTATAACAAAATAGAAGACGAAAAGTCCACCGATCCAAAATAATATTGGTGATAGGATCAAAATACCCAATGCTATAAGGCGTTCATGTTTATATAAGCCTGGAGCGATGAAGCTGTATATTTGCCATGATATTACAGGAATTGTAGCAATGACTGAGGCAAAGGCGGCAATTTTAATGTATGTGAAAAATGCTTCTGTAAGTCCTGTATAGATAATTTTACGACCTTCGTTACCTACGATCTTCGAAAGAGGTTGAACTAGGCAAAGATATATATCTTCGGATATATAATAAAAAAAGCAAAAGGCTACTAGAAAGAAGCAGGAGACTATGACGAAGCGCATCTTTAGTTCTGCAAAATGCTCACTTAATTTGTATTTTTGCATTCTTAAGCTCACGATCTCAATCTCTAATCAGGTGCATGCAGGAAAGGAATTTGATTGACGAAGGTGACCCAGTCTAGATTAAAAATTACTTTTGTGGACTTAAAAAATGCTTAATTACTATATGCATATTCGGTTGAACTATTAGTCCAATGGCAATCAGATTCACTCTAAACCTTCACTCTAAACCTTCACTCTAAACCTTCACTCTAAACCTTCACTGGCATGACAACAAACTTTGCATAGGGATAGGTATCAGAGGTCACAAGGGCTGGTGAAAAAGGATCTTGCAGAGCTATCGTCACTAGCCCACTACCAACAGCGCTTAGTGCATCCAAAAGATATCTTGGGTTAAAGCCAATGGTCAAAGTAATCCCATGATAAGATGGGGCGCCATCATTTTCGTTCATTACAACAACTTCATGCCCTATGCCCCGAGCCTCTCCAGAAGCATGAACCTCAATACTACCTGAGTCGCATATGAGCTTCACAGCGCGAAATTTATCGACAGTAACAGTCGCAACGCGATCTACGACTTCGGCCAAAGCCTTCGCGTTAATGGTTAATTTATGGGGATTGCTTGCGGGTATAAAGTTATGATATTCTGGGAATGATCCATCGATTAATTTCGATATCATGATAACTTTGCCGAAAGAAAATTTCACTCGATTTTGTCCAAAATCTATTTCTAGCTCTTGTTCAGCAACCCATGGGTCTTTTATGATCTTGAGCAACTCTTGAACGCATTTGCGAGGCAATATCACGCCAAAAGCTGGTAGTTTTTGGTCAAGCATTGTAGCGGAAGTCGAGAGCCTATGTCCATCTGTTGCAGCGCAAGACAGGATGTTTGGGCTATCGGCCAAAGCGTGCAGATATATTCCATTGAGGTTATAGCGCGTCTCTTCAGTAGACATAGCAAATTTAGTATGCTCAAGCAACTCAGCCAAAGAAGATGCGCTTAAGGTCACCTTGTGAGAATTGCCTATGTTTTCCATCGCTGGAAATTCAGCTGCTGGCAAGGTGGAGATCGTGAAGCGGCAATTCTTACTAACTATTTCAAGTTGATTTCCTGCTTCTAGTAATTTTAGAGAAACATCTTGATCCGGAATTTTTTTAATGATCTCGCCAAAAGTCTGCGCTGGCACAGCAAGGGCTCCCTTGCCTTTAATTTGTGCTCCTATATCCTGGCAAATGGATAGGTCCATATCAGTAGCAGTTATTTTCAACGCTCCATTATCAGCATCGAGTTTAATATGCCCCAATATTGGCAAGGCATTACGCTTTTCCACAATAGAAGTGCAAAGACCAAGTGCCCTGGCAAGGTCTTTGGTAGGTATTAGAATATCAAAACTCATATCATCTCTAGTTTTTAGAATACTTTATTATAAAGGGGTTTTACATAAGAAGTCTAATTAATTTTTTTGTCATCGCCACGCGCTCTATTTGTTATTCTCATAAAACTCTTTCTATGATGCTCCGTCATGCCATACTTGCCAATAGCCTCTATATGTAGCTTTGTCCCATACCCTTTATTTTTCTTCCAGCCATAATTCGGGAAGTCTTGCGCGAGCTCATATATTAGTCTATCACGACTCACCTTCGCTATGACGGATGCTGCGGCTATAGAAAGAGATAGCTGATCACCCTTAATAACACTAACGTAATGTTCTTGTGGAAACTTCATATTGCCATCGATAAGCACGATCGCAGGAAGGGTTGGCAAGTTTGTAATCGCTCTTTGGCATGCTAATTTCGTGGCTTCTAGTATATTTATCTCATCTATTTCAGCTGGGCTAGCACTACCAATCCCATATTGGTAGTGCTTGATTATCTCCTCAAATAGCTCCTCTCGCCTTGGCTCTGATATCTTTTTTGAATCGTCTATGCCCTTAATTATATAATCTGGATTTATAATGACGGCAGCAGCAAATACCGGACCCATAAGAGGCCCCCTGCCAGCCTCGTCCACTCCTGCG
>Ga0214921_10004366_pt1 | contig 20850 bp, 22 predicted proteins | sample LL1505_MetaG_FD_177992 | JGI IMG/M metagenome (GOLD analysis project Ga0214921, IMG submission 177992) | Freshwater microbial communities from Lake Lanier, Atlanta, Georgia, United States - LL-1505 | ecosystem: Environmental > Aquatic > Freshwater > Lake | place: USA: Georgia | collected...
GAGCCGTCGTAGACTACGACGTTGATAGGACGGGTGTGGAAGCGTGGTAACACGTTAAGCTTACCGTTACTAATAGCTCAATTGGCTTGATTTATGCACTGAAAAAATTTTTTGATACAAATTGCAATGTTTTAGATTTGGCAAATTCTTAAATGCAAAAATTTAATTATATTAAAAAATTTTGGCTTAAAAAAAGTGTCCAACTTTTATATTGAAAAAAATAAAAATTATTTTGAAATCGAAAATATTTTAAAAAGTGAAGATTTTAATGATAATGTAAAAGTAATGGGATCATTTAATCCAGCGTTTACTTGTTTAGATAGCGAATTTTATGATGATTATCATGCAAAAAGAAGCTGTTTAAAAAAGATTTTTAATAAGAATATATTAAGATAAATTGATTTTTGCAAAATTTATTAACAATGAAAAAAAAAGTTTTAATTTGTGTGGCCCATACAGATGATGAAACTATTGGGTGCGGAGGAGCAATTTCTCATCATGTAAAAAATAACGACAAAGTTTTTTGCATTTATATGACTGATGGTATAACTAGCAGATTCTTAAATAATAATTTAAATAAAAAAAATTCTTTAATAGCACAAAGAAAAAAAAATTCTTTAGCTGCATCTAAAATTTTAGGTTTTAAATGGCTTTACGATTTTTGCGGAGACTTTCCAGATAATGCCATGGACAAAGTTAATCTTTTACAAGTCATTAAGTTGATTGAAAAAGTAAAGAAAAAAATTAACCCTGACATTGTTTATACTCATCACCCCTATGACTTGAATGTTGATCATCAAATAGTATCAAAAGCTGTTTTGACTGCTTTTAGACCATTGGCAAAAGAACATTGGTCTAAAATAATAACCTTTGAAACCGCATCAGCTACTGATTATTCTTACTTTAAAAATGAAAAAAATTTTCAACCAAATTACTTTTTAAATATTAAACCGTATTGGAAAAAAAAAATACAAGCTTTATTTGCCTATAAAAGTGAAATTAAAAAATATCCCAATAGTCGGTCTTTTAAAGGAATGAAAATTTTAGCGCAATTAAGAGGTTCTCAGAATGGTTTAGATATGGCTGAAGGTTTTTGCATTGTAAAAGAAATCAAACGATAAAAAATGCAGAAGTATGTTATAGCGTCAGTTGACAACTATTTTAGAAGAAAAATAAAAAATAAATCTTTTATTTTTATTAACAAAAAAGAATTATTAACTTTAAAAATAATAAAAAAAATTAATCCCAAAATAATCTTTTTTCCACACTGGCATTGGAAAGTATCAGAGGAAATACTTAACAATTATAAATGCATTGGTTTTCATGAAACTCCCCTACCTTATGGCAGAGGTGGCTCACCCATACAGAATATGATTATTAGAGGTCACAAAGAAACTGAGATTTGTGCTATAAAAATGACCAAAGGGATTGATAAAGGGCCCGTTTATAAAAGAGTCAAAGTATCATTACAAGGTTCTGGAAATCAAATTTTTGAAAGAATTTATAAAAAAATTTCGAATCTAATAAAAACTTTTTTAATAAAACTTCCAAAGCCTAAAACTCAATTTGGAAGATCCGTAATTTTTAAAAGAAGAAAGCCAGAAGAAAGTAATATACATAATTTTAATGAAATTAAAAAATTATATGATCATATTCGAATGTTGGATATTAATAAGAGAAATTTCCCTAAAGCCTTTATTAAGACAAAAAATTTTATTTTACTATTTTCTCATGCCAGACTTAAAAACAAGGAAATAATTTGTAAGGTTAAAATTGAGAAATTTAACGACTAGTCTGTATAAAAAATTCTGTTGTTATAAAAATAAAATTTCTTATTATAGCGTTTTATGAAAAATAATAAACTTAGATCCTACTTGGCTCTCATTAAGCAAATAGAGAGAGTTCGCGCCAAAAATAACAAAAATTGGATGGATTTATATAGATTAGCTTTTTCCAAGGCCCCTAAGGAGGCTATAACAATTGTTAAAAAAATTCTCAAGAAAGACCTAACTATATCTGCTTTAGCGAAAAGATTAATTAAGTAAAATTAAAATAATTTTATGCTTAAAGTTAATGTTTATTCGAATAATTTTCTTTTTATCAAAGTAATTAAAAAATTTTTTATTATAAAAAACGTATTTTCAGACAAACCATTTAATCATAAATTTAAAGAATTTTGTAAAACTGAGTTGATAAATTTTAATTATGTTATTCATAAAAAAAATTTAAAGATTTCTTTTGTTAACAATATAGATTTGGGGTTATCTTTTGGGTTTGGTTTGATATTTAATGAAAATTACATTAAGCAATTTAAATATGGAATATGGAATTTTCATACTGGTGATTTGCCAAAATATAGAGGAAGACACCCTATAACCTGGGCATTTTTGAATGATGAAAAAAGAATAGCTTTAAGTATACATTCAATTAATCAAAAAATTGATCAAGGTAATCTAATTCATAAATATTTTGTAAAAAGAACTTATTATGATGACGAAAATTCAATTCTAGATAAGATTGCTAAAAAATTTTATACAGAAATACCAAAGGCTATAAAAAATTTTTTTTCAAATAACATAAAAAAATTATCTAAAGGAACATATTATCCATCATTGATACAAGGTATAAAAAAAATTGAGTCAAAAAAAACAAATTCAATATATGCATATAATGCAGCAAAAGCACAAAAGACTCACAGTGGAATTCAAGTAGATGAGCATTTTTATAAAGATGCTTTTTTTTTTAAAAAAGATTTAAAAATTAAAAATTCTCAAACAATAAAATTTAAAGATAATAAAAAATTAATATTGTTAAAAAAATGAAGAAATGCGCTATAATGCAACCTACTTACCTGCCTTGGTCAGGATATTTCAATCTTATTTATAATGTGGATATTTTTATATTTTTAGATGATGCTCAATATTCCAAGGGTAACTGGCACAATAGAAATAGAATTTTAAACAAATCCGAAGTGACATGGATTACCATTCCTGTAAAAAAACATAAGCTTAATAGTCGTATAAATGAAATTAATTTTCATTCTGCAAAAGATTGGAAAAAGCAACATACAAATTTAATTAAAGAGTGTTACCACAAACATCCTTTTTATAGTGATGTAGAAGAAATTTTAACTCTTTTGAAAAGTTCGCGACACAATATTTTATCTGAATTAAATATGGATTTGATTAAATTTATTTGTCAGAAATTATCTTTTAAGACTTTATTTTATAAATCTAGTGATTTTAAAATTGTAGAAAAAAAAAGAACGGATAAAATTATTAATTTATTAGAAAATTTTCAAATTACACATTACATTTCTCCACAAGGATCCAGAGATTATTTATTAGAAGATAATTTTTTAGATAAAACGAATATTAATTTAGAATTTAATAATTATATTCCAAATGAATATTCCCAGAATTTTAACAAAAATTCTTTTTTTAACAAATTATCTTTTATCGATGTTTTATCAAATTTAGGATGGGACATGGCAAAAAAGCATGTATGTTCTAATTTTTAGAAATGGTATAGTAATTAGTAAATTACAATAATTTTTATGAAAAAGTATTCGATATTGAAAGATAGAAAATTTGGCTATTTTAAGATTTTTCCAACTCCGTCAAAAAAAGATGTTAATGATTATTACCAAAAAGAATTTTATAGCAGCAATTCTAAAATTTTTAACAACTCTTCTCTAAAAGTGCAGTTAGATGATAAAGATTTTTTTAATTCTCGTTGGGAAAATTTGTATAGAAACTTTCGTAAATTTAAAAAAAAGAAAAAAATTCTAGATATTGGATGTGGATGGTGTCAAAGTTTAATCTATTTTAAAAAAAAAGGTTATGATTGTTATGGATTTGATCCATCAAAAGAAGCAGTTGAATATGGTGTTAAAAATAAAATTAATGTAAAGCACGCTGGGATCGATGAAATTAAAATTTTTGGAAATAAAAAATTCGATATTGTAACATTATTAAATGTTTTAGAGCATTTAACAGACCCTATAGAAGCCCTATCTAAAATTAAGAATATTTTAAATAAGAAAGGATTGTTAGTTATTGATGTTCCTAATGATTTTAATGATTTCCAACTAGCAGGAAGAAAGCTGCATGATCTTCCTAAATGGTGGGTGATTCCTCCGAGGCACTTAAATTATTTTTCAAAGGATTCTTTAGTTAAATTATTAAAAAGTCTTGGATTTAAAATATTACATACAGAATCATCATTTCCCTTGGAAATATTTTTACTATTTGGTGATAACTATGTTTTAGATCCTGCTCTTGGAAAAGAATGTCATAAAAAAAGAGTTAATTTTGAAAAAAATCTTTTAAAATATGGAAAAACTGGTTTATTGAGCCAGTTCTATAAATCATTAGCGGATCTTAATCTTGGGAGAACAATTTCTGTTTATGCGCAAAAATAGTTTAAAATTTTTCATATCTAAAATTAAAAAAAATGGATATGTGATAGTTGATAATTTAATTTCGAAAAGATTATGTAAAAAACTAGTTAATTTATTAGAATACGACTATAGTAAATATTCTAAAAATTATGCCAGCCCAGGAAAAATAAAAAAAAACCACTTAGCAGACAAATCAAAAGAAAAAGTTGTTTTTAATCTTCATAATAAAAATATAATATGGTTTAAGCTTTTTGGACACCCTTTTATTATTAGTGTGTTAGATATTTTATTAAAAGAAGGAACATATAATAATAGCGAACCTTATTACTTAAATAATATATCTGCAAGAACCCCACTTTTTGGTTGTCCTCCTCAACAACTACACATAGACGGAGGTTTGCCAGGCGCAAATTACGCACTAAAAATAAATGTTTTATGGTGTTTGGAAGACTTTAATTCTCAAACAGGATTCACGAGGGTGGTTCCCCGTAGCCATAAAATTAAATTGTTTCCTAAAAATAATCACAAATATAAGAGTGAAAAAAATTTATATGCAAAAGCAGGAAGTGTTATAATCTTTGATGCAAGTCTTTGGCATGGAGGTTCTACTTCAATTTCAAAAAGTTCAAGATGGGGTTTAATTTTAGGATATGCTAGATGGTGGATAAAACCATCGTTTGATTTTATGTTTAATACTCCAAAAAATATATATAATAGATTATCTGTCTTTCAAAAATGTCTTTTAGGTTTTGATTCTGTTCCCCCTAAAGATGAATTTACTAGGATTCGCAGAAGAAGTGATAAATGTGAAGAACCTTTCGATTACAAACTGCCATTTTAATAGTGAACTTTAGTTTCTCCAGAATTAGATATCCTTATTTTATTGCTGAAATTTCAGCTAATCACGATGGATCGATTCAAGATGCAAAAAAACTAATATTATCCGCAAAGAAAAATGGAGCTAGTGCCGTAAAGTTACAGACTTATACTCCCGATACCATAACTATAAATAGTGTTAGAAAAGAATTTTTGATCAAAAGAGGTCTTTGGAAAGGTTATAATTTATGGAATTTGTATAAAAAAGCGCATACTCCATTTGAGTGGCATAAAGAGCTTTTTCAGTATGCAAGGTCTTTAAATATTTTATGCTTTTCAACTCCATTTGATGAAACAGCAGTTGATTTGTTAGAGGAGCTTAATTGTCCAATCTATAAGATCGCGTCACCGGAAATTATGCATTTTCCATTGTTAAAAAGAATATCAAAAACTAGAAAACCATTAATTATTTCTACAGGAATGGCCAGTTTAAAAGAAATAGATGCTTCTTACAATTATGCAAAAAAATTAGGAATCAAAGAGATATCATTATTATATTGCGTTAGCAGCTATCCCGCTAAATCTTCTGATTTTAATATCAATAATATTAAAATATTAAAAAAAAATTATAATTGTATAATTGGTTTTTCTGATCATTCTATAGGAACAAATATTGCAGAAGCAGCTGTTATTGCAGGAGCGGAGATTATAGAAAAGCATATATGTTTGAAAAGCAATAAGAAAGCTTTAGATTCTGCCTTTTCTATCAGCGGAAAAGAAATCAAAATTTATAAACAGACTCTTGATAACGCCCATGTACTATTAGGTAAAAAATATTTTTATAGAAGCAAGAGTGAAAAAAAAAATTTAATATTTAGAAGATCTATATATACCATAAATAATATCAAAAAAGGAGAAAGATTTACAAAATATAACATTAAAGTAATAAGACCAGCGTTGGGAGCTAGTCCTATGTACTATGATAAATTAATAAATAGAATTTCAGCGGCTAATATAAAGAAGTTTTCGCCATTAAACAAAAGTATATTAAAAAAATTAAAAATTATTAAATAAATATAAAATTATCACTTTTATGATTCCTTATGGAAGACAACATATAGACTCTCAGGATATCAAAAGCGTATCAAATTCATTAAAAAATAATTTAATCACAACAGGCAAGATTGTAAATAAGTTTGAAAAGAAATTAAAATTTTTTTTTAATTCCAAATACGCAATATCATGCAGCAGTGGTACCGCTGGTTTGCATTTATCTTTATTAGCAATTGGTGTTAAAGAAAACGATATAATAGTTATGCCTGCTATAAATTTTGTGGCTATATATAATTTATGTTCTTTATTAAAAGCTAAAATATTTTTAGCAGACGTGGACTCGAGCACAGGCCAAATGACACCAGAGACTTTGATGCAGTGCATTAAAAAGAATAATTTAAAAAAAATTAAAGTTATTGTAACTATGTATTTAGGTGGCTATCCAGAAAATAATATAAATTTTTACAAAATTAAAAAGAAATTTAATACTATTTTATTAGAAGATGCTTGCCATTCACTTGGCACAACTTATAAATATAGAAGCAAGGATTTAAAAATAGGTTGTTGTAAACATTCAGATATTTCAGTATTTTCTTTACATCCCGTTAAAACTATAACAACAGGAGAGGGCGGAGTAGTTACCACTAACAATAATGAAATAGCAAAAAAATTATTTTTATTTAGATCTCATGGAATATTAAGAGAGAAAAATAAACATTGGTCGTATGATGTATTTTGTAATGGATTAAATTATAGACTTAGTGATATAAATTGTGCTTTAGGAATAAGTCAGTTAAAAAAAATAAAAAAATTTATAACTTTCCGAAAAAAAATTAACGAGTTTTATCAAAAAAATTTATTTAAATTTTTTTTATTACCAGACTATAATCAAAATAATAAATCAGCATATCATTTATTTTTAGTTCAATTTAGAGATAAAAAAAAATCTTTAAAAGAAAAATTTATAAAATATTTAAAAAAAAATCAAATAATTGCACAATATCACTATATACCTATATATAAATTTTCAGTTTATAAAAAAAATGTACTTGATAAATTTAAAAATTCAGAAATTTTTTTTAAACATACAGTAAGCTTGCCAATTTTTTACGATCTAAATTATAAAAAACAAAAATTTATTCTTTGGAAGATTAAATTATTCTTTAAAAAATATTCATTATGATAGTAGCGATAATACCAGCCAGATCAGGAAGTGTAAGAATTAAAAATAAGAATATAAAAAATTTTCTTAAGAAACCTATGATTTCTTATGCTATTAATGTAGCCAAAAAGTCTAAACTGTTTGATAAAATTGTAGTTTCGACAGACAGCAATCATATCGGATTAATTTCAAAAAAAAACGGTGCTGATGTTTTTATTAAAAGACCAAAAAAAATATCAGGGAATAAAACATCAACTAGAGCAGTGATTTTGCATGCAATTAACTGGTTAAGAAAAAATTATATAACACCCTCATTTATTTGCTGCATTTATCCAGCAACACCACTATTAAGTTATTTAGATTTAATAAAAGCATTTAAAATAATAAAGTCCAAAAAAAGTTATGATTATGTTTTTTCAGCTACCAAGAATTCTTTTCCATTAGAAAGATGCTTTTCTTTAAAAGAGAACGGCGGAGTTAAAATGTTAAATAAAAAAAATTATTTTAAGAATTCTCAAGACTTTCAAGACACCTATCGCGATGCCGGACAATTTTATTGGGGTAGTTCCGAATCGTGGATTAATAAGAAAATTATCTTTAGTAAAAAATCCAGAGTTTATTTATTGTCTCAGTTTTCTGTTCATGACATAAACACTTATGAGGATTGGAGATTTGTAGAAAAGTTATATAAAATTAAAAATATAAAAATTTAATTATTAAAAATATTGCCCTATGAGTGTACACTTTTTTAAAAATAAAACTATTTTAGTTACTGGTGGGACAGGTTCTTTTGGCAATGCTTTTTTAAAACATATAATTTTAAATAAATTTCCAATAAAAAAAATTGTCATTTTTAGCAGAGATGAATTTAAACAGCACGAAATGCAAAAAAGGTTCAGCAAATATAAATCTACAAATATTAGATATTTTCTTGGAGATATTAGAGACAAAGATAGATTAAAACTAGCTTTCAAAGATGTAGATATCGTTATACATGCAGCTGCCTTAAAGCAAGTTCCCGCAGCAGAGTACAACCCGTTCGAATTTATAAAAACCAATATAATAGGTTCGCAGAATTTAATAGAAGCATGTTTAGATAGCAAAGTGTCGAACGTTGTTGCGCTATCAACTGACAAAGCATCTTCACCATTAAATCTGTATGGAGCAACAAAGTTATGTTCAGATAAACTTTTTATCAGTGGAAATAATATTAAAGGGACTCAAAAAATTAAATTCAGTGTTGTTCGCTATGGCAATGTGATGGGCAGCAGAGGATCTGTCCTAGATATTTTTATGGAACAAAAAAAAAATAATATTTTATCTATAACAGATAAAAGAATGACAAGATTTAATATAGATTTACCATACGCAGTAAATTTTGTTTTAAATTCGTTGGTTAATTCTAGGGGAGGTGAAATTTTTGTACCAAAAATCCCTTCTTTTTTTGTTATGGACCTTGCAAAAGCTGTTTGTTCCACATGTAAAATTAAAGTTATTGGAATAAGGCCAGGAGAAAAAATTCATGAGGAAATGATTTCTGAAAATGATTCTTCCGAAACAGTCGATTTAGGGGATCGTTATGCCATTATAAATGATAATATTTCAAAATTTTATAAGAATAGAAAATTTTTGCCACAAAATTTTAATTATAGATCAGATACAAATGAAACTTTTTTAACAGTAAATCAGCTGAAAAAAATTATAAAAGTTTTTTTATAATAAGTTTTAAATTTTTTAATGAACAATAAAATTTGTTTTTTAATACTTACTCCTTTAGGAGATATAAGAAAAAACGCAAAAAAAGTGTACCTAGGTGAGTGGTGCAAACTATATAATAGGAAAGAATATTTTTTAAAAAATACAGAAGTAATTAGCTATCATTGGAGTTCCGTTAGTAAATTTCAAAAAGATTTTAAATATATAAATTTAATTTATGAATTACTAATAAAAGAACTTAGTAAAAAATTGAATGAGGTTCATAATGTTAACAACTCAGATCAATATTGGAGAATAGTAGTTGGGCCATGGTTATTTGATTTTATATCTGTTCTTTATGACAGATGGGAAGTTATCAAAAGTTTTATTTCAAAAAGAAATAGTAAATATAAAAAAATAATTTGTATCTCAGCCAGTTATAAGAAGGAATCTTTTTTATATTCTGATTATGAAACTTTTATTAATAATGTAACTACCGATCATTGGAATAATTATATATTTTCTGAATTAATCAAGAAATACACATATATTCCATTAAAAAATATTTCATCCAAAGAGAAATATGAGCCGTACACTCAAAAATTAAATTGGAAAAAACACATTTTAAATTTGATTAATTGGTTATTAGGTTTTTTAGTTAAAAAAAGAGATATTTTTATTATATTGCCTTACTTTAAATATTATTTAAATGTTTTATTGCAGTTAAAGTTTAAACAGTTCCCTTTTTTATGGCAAACTATTTCATTAAAAAGATATAAAATAGATTGGAATATAAGAAAATGGAACGAATGGGCAAAGTTAAAAAATAGTAGTTTTTTTTTTTCAATAATCCAAGATTTAATACCGTTAAATATACCTAAAATTTATTTAGAGGGTTACAAAAATTCAATTCTTCACTCCGAAAATCTTTCTTGGCCAACAAATCCTAAATTTATTTTTAGTTCCGTTTCTTATATTAACGATGATTTATTTAAAATTTGGTTAGCAAAAAAAAAAGAATTAAAAACAAAGTTAATAATTGGACAACATGGAGGGGCAATGTTTATATCTAAGCATCACAATATAGAAAATCATAATAAAAAAATAGCAGATAAAATTTTAACCTGGGGGTATTCTGAAAAAAAGAATAAAAAAATTATTAAAGGAATAAATTTTTCCTCCCCAATTAATAATGTAAAGCCAAAGACTAATGGAGGTATTTTATTTATTAATTATGATCTGCCACGTTATACCGAGAACATCGATTCTGTTTATAAAGGACCGTTAGCACTTAATTATATCAAAGAAAAAATTATTTTTTTTAAAAATCTTAATTATAACGCCCTATCTTCCGTAGTTATTAATACAAAAAAAATTCCTGTCAATTATAAGTGGTTTGAAAATTTACGATTTAAAGATGTTGGACTAGAATTAAATTTCAGCAATAATACTTTAAATAATGATTTAAAAAAATCAGCTTTATGTGTTACAAATTTAAATGCAACGTCATTTCTTCATACCTTTAATATAAATTTTCCTACTATTATTTTTTTTAATAAATTACAATTAAGAGATTCTGCCTTGTTGAGCTTTAAAAAATTAAATGAAGCTGGTGTCTATTTTAATAACCCAATTGATGCGGCTAGACAGATAAATAATATTTTGCCCAATATTGATGTTTGGTGGGCAAGTAAAAAAGTTCAGTCTGCTGTATTGGAGTTTACAAATAAATATACCAGAAGAACGGAGGCTTTAACCAATAATTTGTATTATTTATTTAAAAAATTTTGATAAATTATTAATCAATATTATAGATAATCGCCAACAATATTAATTTTTTTAATTTTTTTAATAACAAGTTTTGGGCTACTACCAAACACTACAGAGAATGGAGGAATATTCGTATCTATTACGTAAGATCTAGCTGCCAAAACACTGTAATTACCTATTTTACTATTTCCTAAAATCATAGATCCTGCCAACATAGTTACATTTTTTCCTATAACTGGATATATTCCTTTATTATTACCCACAGTACAATTTTGTGTAAATCTAAAATTTTCTCCGTATTGAGCCCTACCCAAAACTGTTCCGACAGGATGATCTAAGAAAAATACTTTTGGCAAATTAACTTCATAAAATACATCAAGACCATTTAAACATTTATTGAGATAATAAATTTTACTAGCTAGATTTTTATATTCATTGCCATAAATTTTAAAAATACTGTTAGAAAAATGATATAAAAATATTGAATAGTGAGCAGAATTATAAGGATTAAAATAAGGAATGCTGTTTTTTCTATAATATATATTATTAGATGCCGATATACAATTTTTCAGCTTAGAAAGAACAACCAGAATAGTTTTTTCTAAAATGCTTTTCTCTTTTTTTGTTAAAAAAAAAAAATTATTTAACTGCTTGTATAATAATTCTTTTAGTTTTTCTTTTTTGACTTCAATAATCATAAATAATTAAAAATTTATAAAATTTTTTAACTGTAGAATTATATTTTTTTATTTTAAATATAGTAATCTATTTATAATATATAGTAGTAAAATTGTTAAAGATGTACAATAAAGTAAAAGTATTTAAAGTGTATCCAACTTATGATTAATGTATTTATTGGCTATGATTCAAAAGAAAAAATAGCTTATCATGTTTTGTCTGAAAGCATATTAAAGAATAGTACAGAGCCAGTAAAAATTACCCCTGTATTTCTTAAAAATATTAAAAATTTTTTTCAACGAGAAAAAAATCAAATATCCTCAACTGAATTTTCTTTCAGCAGGTTTATGGTTCCTTACTTGATGAATTATAAAGGCTGGGGCTTGTTTATGGATTGTGATATGTTGGTTAAAGCAGACATTGCTGAATTATGGAAATTAAGAGATTCCAAGTATGCAGTTCAATTATGTAAGCACGATTACATCCCAAAAAATAAGAGTAAATTTTTAAATCAGATCCAGACTGTCTATGAAAAAAAAAATTGGTCTAGCTTTATGCTAATGAATTCAGAAAAATGTAAAAAATTAACACCAGAATATGTTAATAGCGCTTCCGGTTTAGAGCTGCACCAATTTAAATGGTTAGAAAATGAATCTTTGATTGGGAGCTTGCCATTAGAATGGAATTGGTTAGTAGGAGAGTATCCCCATAAAGAAAATGTTAAAAATATTCATTATACCGAAGGCGGTCCATATTTTAAAAAAAGTTCAAATTGTGACTACGCCAGTGATTGGTTTGATCTTTATAAAGATGTTATTAAGACTGATTTAACTTAGTATTATTTTTTTTAATTAATTAATTAATAGACTATTTTTGATTGATCGTTGTTTAAATTTATGAAAAAAATATTAAATTTAATTATTAATTTATTTTTAGCAAAGTGGAATTTTAAAAAACCTGATAATAAAAAATTTTTGATTTATGATAGAGAGGGATCAGAAATATTCTTTCTTTTTTTAAAAAAAAATTCATTTGAAATACTTGATGTCAGAGGAGAGTCTATTAACTTTTATATTTTATTATATACAGTTTATAATAATGGTTTTTTGAATTTTAAAAAAAATTACAAAATTAATTATATTAAAATAGTAGCGCCTAAGTTTGTAATCACAATTATAGATAACAATTTGTCTTTTTATCAATTAAAAGATTCATTCAACAAAACAATATTTATTAGTATTCAAGGAGGAAGACGAGACAAAATTTTTTTTGACCAGTGTAAAGATTATTATCTCAAAACCAATAAAAGATTATCTGTAGATTATTTTTTTGTTTTAGGAAGAAATGAAATTAAAAGATTTGATAAATATATTAACGCTAAATTTTATCTTTTAGGCTCTTTAAGGAATAATCATTTTACTTTAAAAGAAAAGGATCAATTCAATAATAAAAAAAAAGTATTGTTTATTTCAAAAAAATATAATTTTTTATCAGGCAATCATGAAATAAGAGCGTTTAATGCGGTTTACGAATATTGCTTAAATAAAGGTTACCAACTGAGTTTGTGCACTAGAAGTTCTTCTTTTGAAGAAAAGTATTATAGAGACAGATTAATAAAAGGAGAATGGATTTATATTCCATATAGCATGAAATCTTCTTATAGTTCCTTAAATTCCAGTGACATAATAGTTTATACTAATAGCACTTTGGGATTAGAAGCTTTAATAAAAAATAAAAAAGTTATTGTTTTCCCATTGGATTCTAAATCATTCCCCATCAAAGGATATGACAAAAAGTTTGGTAGTTCTGGACCATTTTGGACCAGTGATTTTAAAGATGAAAACGCTTATCAGTTAATTAAAAAAGTTGAGAATTATTCAAGACATCAGTGGAAGTTTATAATAAAAAAATATGTTTCTGATATAATTTCTTACAATCCTAGCAATACAATTTTTATGAGAAAAATTAAGTAGATATAAAATTTATGATGACTAGCATTAAAAATATTTTTAAAATATTTGATAACAATCAAAAAAAAAAATTTTATATCTTAATTTTTTTAATGATTATTTCTATGATATTGGAAATATTAGGAATTGCATCGTTAATTCCGCTAATAAATTTTTTTCTAAAAAATGATTTAATTTTTTTTAAACAATATATAGAGAAAATTAATCTTTTAGCTAATTTTTCATTATTAGAAATAATTAGTTTAGTTATATTTTTTATAATTTTATTTTTTTTAATAAAAAATTTATATCTAGCCTTTTATTATTGGTTTGAAAGTAAAATTATTTACAAAATTCGTTTCGATTTAGGAATTAAATTATTTAAACAATATGTTAACAAGCCATACTCTTATCATGTGGAGAGTAATTCCTCAAATTTGTTATCAAAAATTATTCAACAAGCACCTTCTTTTGGCAGTGCGATCATGAGTCTTGCAAGTTTTTTTTCAAATTCGATTTTACTAATAGGTATTTTTTTATTTTTATTTATTATAAGACCATTAGAAACTTTTTTAATACTTTTAATAATTTTTTTTTTATCTTTTATCTTTTTTTTTCTTATAAAAAAAAAAATATTCAATATCGGAAAAAAAACTGAAGAAATTGAAAGAGAAAGAGTCAGGGTATTACAGGAATCTTTTGGAGGGATAAAAGAAATAAATATTTATAATGCTCAAAATCAGTTTATCTCTCTTTTTGCTAAATTAAGTGATCGTGTTGCAAACATTGGTTTTATTGCGAGTTTTTTTCAAAAGGTACCTAAAGTTTGGTTTGAGGTTGTTATAATATTTACGACATTTTCATTATTATTTTATAATTTATTTTTCAATTTCAATAATGAAAGAATATTAATAACCTTAAGTATATTCTTAATTTCTTCTATTAAAATATTACCATCAGTAAGCGCTATTTTAATTGCAGTGCAGAATATAAAATTTTCTGAGAATTCTTTAATTAACATATTAAAAGATCTTGATGCTGATAACAACATCCTTCAAAATCAACAAATCCTTAAAAATCATGATGTTATTTTTAAAAATGAAATTAAATTTTTTAATGTAAGTTTTTATTATTCGAATTCTAATAGACTTGTTATTAAAGATTGTAACATAAGCATAAAAAAAAATGATTTTATTTGTATTCTTGGAGAAACAGGTTCCGGTAAAAGTACTTTTGTAGATCTGTTAACATCATTAGTTAGCCCTACAAATGGCAAAATCTTAGTAGATAATGTAGATATTTCAGAAAATATTTATTCTTGGAAAAATAAGATTAGTTATGTTCCGCAGCATCCTTTTTTACTGGATGCCAGCATTAAGGAAAATATTATTTTTTATAATAATCACAGTTATTCTGAAGAGAAGTTTAATGAATCGTTAAATAAAGCAGAACTTAATGTCTTAATAAATAGACTTCCTAACGGCGTAGACTCAGTAGTTGGTGAGAAAGGTGCAAAAATTTCAGGAGGTGAAAAACAAAGAATAAGTATTGCTAGAGCCATATATAATGATTCTGAAATAATAATATTTGATGAGTCTACTAATGCTTTAGATTCAGAAACAGAAAAAAAAATAATGAATACTATTATTAAATTTAAAGGCATTAAAACAGTTATTTTTATTACTCATAAAAATGATTTTTTATCTATGTTTGACAGAAAATTTAAATTAGAGAATAAAACTATTATAGAAGAATAATTTATTAAATATTTTTTATTATATAATGATATCTTAAAACCTTTCTTTCATTGTATAGAGTTTTCGAACCTTTATGAACTCCGCCTTCATTAAATATTATTGCATCTCCAGGGTTCATATTAAAATCAAATTCTGTAGTTTCTGGATTTTTATCAATAAAAGATGTTTTTTCTAAAAATTCATTAATAGGATCATTATTTCCAAAATATTGTATAAAAAATGGAAAATTGTTTTTATGTTGAATAAATTTTCTTAAATCCTGGAGACTCCAGTGGGGTGTATACTTAATTTTTTTCTCCTTTAATCCAACTCTTAAAGCATGTGTAATTTTATGAGTTCCAGGTATGTAACTGGTACAACCATTGTTAGAACCAACATTAGTGAGATATATAAAAAATTTTATAGAGCAACTATCCGGATGAAAAATTTCATGATCGCTGATTGATACTCTGTTTCTATAAGCTTGATCTATATGCCAAGGCAAAACTTCTTGTTCGCTAATTGGCGAGCTGTAGCAATCTATCATTTGTAAGTAGCTTTCTTTTTCAAAGGCCATATTTGCAAAATCATTCATTTTTTTTATTTTTGCAATTTGATTTAAATTAATACTAGCAAGAACCTTTTTAAATTCAAATTTTATAACTTTTAATAAATTTTGTTTAAAGCTTACAGAGAAGTGTGAAGTTGAATCTCCTTTGGATCTTATAAAGGGATTTATTATATTTAGTACATTTTTAGTCTCTTCTGAGGATAAGAAAGAGTCTATTTTAATAATTCCATCCTCTTTTAATTTTTTTACTTGAAAGGTATTTAATTCCATAATTTATCCATCTAATGGTTATTATCTTCTTACGTAAATACTATTCAATCCTGAATGCTTGTATAAATAAAAGCTTTTACTTAAAACTTTGTATATTAAATGATCAGAAATTCTATTATTTTTTTCTATTAGAATTGATTTGCATTTTCTTTCATTTATAGTTTTCTGAGCTCCTTTGATGACGTCTAGCTCATTTCCATCTACGTCAATTTTAATTAAATTTGGCTGAGGAATTAAATTATTTTTTACTAAAAAGTCTATTGAATATGACATCGTAAGTTTTTTTTCAAAATTTTTAGATATAAAAATATTTTTCTTTACAAAAGTAGTTGATGCTGAGGCCGCTTCATTGTTCGAACTTGAAAATAAAAAATCTATTTTATTATTCTTGTAAAGTGGATTCGGAATAATAGTAACGTAGTTTTGAAGATTATTTAGTTTTAAATTTCTCGAAAGCAAAGTTACATTATTATATTGAGGTTCAAAGGCAAAAACTTTTGCCCTGTATAAAGATGCGTAGTATAAAGAGTATACACCAATATTTGAACCAACATCAAAAAAAATATTTTTACTACTCCCAAATTTATCTATCCATAATATAGTATCTTTTTCCTTTGAAAGATAAGTGCACGCTCGATAACTTGATAATTTATTAGGCGTATAAAAGTTAATTTTTTTTTTTAACTTTGGATTGTAATCTATGATATTATTTAATTTTAAATTACTGTTTATTTTTTTATTTATTATATTTTGATACAGTTCTTCTAATTTGCACTCGTTACCATTAGGATCTATATATGAGATTGCTCTTGAGTAAAAAAGTAGTAGTTTATTTGTAGCGATTACTGGAATAAACAAAATAAATCTTAGAATTTTTACAATATTATTCATATTCGAATACTTATCTTATAATTCTATTTTTTTGATTTTAAAGTTTATTTATTGATTATTTTAGAAAAAGATATTTTTTTTGCAATTATATCCTCACCGCATGAACTTAAATGGTCAAAATCATTAAAAGTGATGCAATTTTCTTGTAATATAAAATTTTTATCAAATTTAATTATATCAATAAAAGAAACGTATTTTGAATTATTTTTTTCCGAATAAAATTTTTTTAATTCATAGTCTAGTTTTTTAAAATTAAAAATAACTTTTTCTGAAATAGTTAAACCTTCGTCAATTTTTTTAAGTGAATTGAAGTCTATTTGAGCTTCTAAAAAAGGACCCAAAAATATTATTTTTGTATTTTTACTTATTGTATTTAAATAATTATCTACTTTTTCTACGTTCTTGTAGTTAAGAATTGGTTTTTCGTAAGCATTAAATTTCAACTCCATAGTTGCGGCATCATTACTAAATAAGTAGTAGCCGCTTTGATGAAATATGACTAATTCGACTTTTTCCTTGTATTGATCAATGAATTTTTTTGTATCTTGATATTGACAGTTTTTATAATCGTCATGAGGTCTGCATTCAGGTTTTAGTAAACCAATTAAAAATTTTTTTTCTTTTGTTTTAGCAAGTATATTAAATATATTGATTGCATGAGAGTCGCCAAGTACGATTATTGCTTTCCCATATTTATCGTAACATTTTAAAAACTTATTAGTAAAATTATTATTAATAATGTTTGATGAAAAATTACAATCTTTATTATCGGTTATATTTTTTGTTAGATCTTTGCCCGTATCTTTTTTTATTAATTTATAAATTAATTTTTGTTTTTCAGATAATTTATTTAAATAATGCGATTCAAAACTATTTGTGTAGCAACCAAGTATTCCTAATATAATTAATAAACTAAAAGTTATTATAGAGAAATTTGTAATTTTTTTTTTTAAGAATTTATTTTTTCTGAATGGTTGCTCAATATATTTATAAGTCAAATAAGCCATAATAAATATAGCAGACAAAGTTGGCATTAATAAAACTGCATTAATTTTATCCTTATCAAAGTTGTATCTTAAAAAAACAAATATTGGCTGATGCCATAAATATGCGCTATAACTTATTTTTCCAATATTCTGCAAAAGTTTATTGCCTAAAATATTTAAAAAAAATTTATTTTTATTAGCAAAGCAAATTAATAGAATAGTTCCAAGTACCGGCAATATAGTAAAATGACTTGGAAAAGGAGTTTTTTTATCAAATAATAATATGCTTGTTGCTATTAGAATTGCTCCGAAAAATGCTAATATATTTTTTAATTTCTCATTTAAATTAATTAAATAATATTTATTTTCAATAAAGACTAAAAGACTGCCTGCTAAAATTTCCCATCCTCGACCAGGTAATAAATAAAAATTTGCTTTAGGAGCGTATTTGAACCCTAATAATGAAATAAAAATACTGATAAAAAATACAATTAATATAGCAGCAAATAAGTTATTTTTATAAAATTTCCAAATAATTATTATAAAAATAGGAAAAAAAATGTAAAATTGCTCTTCAACTGAAAGACTCCAGGTATGAATTAAAGGTTTCCTTTCTATCTGATTATCAAAATAATTTAGTGTTTTATAAAAGAATATATTTGATGAAAAAGTAGTTACGGAAATAACGCTCAAAGATAAGTGTCTGAAGTCTTTCGGTGTAAAAAAAAAAATCGATAAAAATATGGTTATTATAGTAATAAAAAATAATGCTGGCAAAATTCTTCTTGCGCGTCTTTTATAGAATTCAATTAATCTAAATTTACCTTTTTTGAGTTCTGTAATAATTATTTTGGTAATCAGATAACCGCTTATGACAAAAAAAATATCAACACCAATGAAACCCCCGCTAAAGTATTGTAAATTTGCATGGTAAAAAATTACAGATATAACAGCCAATGCTCTTAGCCCATCTATTTCAGGTCTATAATTTAGAGATTGCATTTTTGAGGGTTAAATTTAAAAATATAATATGTATTACAATATCTTTTATTAAATTAAGATTATACAACAAAAAAATTGCAACAAATAAATAACTTTTGTAAATAATGAGAAAAATTATTAAATTAATTTTTGGTGAAAAAATTTATGAAGTAATTAAAATATTATTTTATTCATTAGGCAATTTACGTTATTTAAAATGTTTATTTTATAATAAATTTAATGATTTAAATTACAATATAGATATTTTTAATAGTCTTAGATTTAATCTTGAAGAGATTAAATCTGATTTAGCTAATAATGGGCTAGAATATTTAAAAGAAGATTTGTCATGGCAACACCATATTTTTCTAGGATTAAAAAAGGAAAAAATGAATATATTAGAAATAGGAACGCATGACGGTAGCTTTACTTCTTTTTTAAGTAGAAATTACACTACTTCAAATATTTTTACCATTGATCTTAATGAGCATAACGAAACATTTTTAACTACTTATTCCAGAGAAAATAAAGATTTTAGAAATGAATTTTTAAGAAAAAGAAAAATAAACTTATCTTATCAGAACATTCGATTTGATGAGATGGACAGTATTCATTTAATTAATAAATTTGAGAAAGAGTATTTTGATCTAATTTTTATTGATGGCGATCATTTAAATCCCCAAGTAACAATTGATCTTTTTTCTTCAATTTTATTATTAAAAAAAAATGGCATCATGTGTTGTGATGATATTATTTTAAATTCTTATAAAAAGAATTATATTTCTAATGAAAGTTATATGGCTTTAGATATGTTAGAAAAGAAGGGATTAATTAAGAACTTTTTTATAGTTAAAAGGATCAGAAAGTATAATGAGGTGTTAAAAAAATATATTTCTATTTCATATAAGCAGTAAAAGTTTTTAATTAAAAATCGATAAAGTATAAATGTGATTAAAAGAATAGGTATTATTGGAGCGGGAAATCATTTTATAAATAAAATTTACCCGTCGTTATCAAAATCAAAGTTTTTTAAAATATCAGGCATACTTTCGCATAATAAAAAACTATTTAAGAAAATAAAGTATTATACTGAAAAAGAATTTTTTAGAAAAAATTTTGATTTTATTTATATTTCATGTCCAAATATATTTCATGAAAAATATATTATTAAGTCATTAAAAAGCGATTCGCACGTTATTTGTGAAAAACCCATTTTAATAAGAAAAAAAAATATAAAAAAAATTTTATTACTATCTAAGAAAAAGAAAAAGTTAGTTTTTGAATCTTTTATGTTTTTATATCACCCGGCCTTTAGTTATGTGAAAAATCTGCTTAAACAAAAAAAATATGGCAAATTAGAATATTTAATATCAAATTTTAGATTTCCATCTTTAGATAAAGAAAATCATAGATACAATTATAAAGGAGGTGGATTTTTTTTGGATACAGCCTGTTATTTATTAGCATTAGAAAATTATTTATTTAATAAAAATTGGCCAATTAATATCTTTTCTCAAAGAATTAAAGATAAATTTGATTTAAGAGGTAATATTTATATTAAGTCAAAAATTAATAGATTCTATTTTTGGGGAGAGGGTCAGAATTATTCTAACAATCTAGAAATATTTTTTAGCAAAGCTTCTATTTTTATAGATAAATTTTTTAGCAAAAGAGATAATGAGTTAATTACTGCTAAAATTCACCACAAAGGTCAAATTATTGAAAAAAAATTTAATCAAGTGAACCATTTTCATGAAATGTTTAATGTAATTGCTAGAGATTATAAAAAAATTTCATTTCAAAATTTCCACAGAAAAAAAATTAAAGATCAACTGAACTTGTTATTAAATTATAAATAGGGTCATTTTTTTCAAATTACTCTTGAGATTT
>Ga0214921_10004367_pt1 | contig 20849 bp, 21 predicted proteins | sample LL1505_MetaG_FD_177992 | JGI IMG/M metagenome (GOLD analysis project Ga0214921, IMG submission 177992) | Freshwater microbial communities from Lake Lanier, Atlanta, Georgia, United States - LL-1505 | ecosystem: Environmental > Aquatic > Freshwater > Lake | place: USA: Georgia | collected...
ACACCTACGGTATTTCATGGTCCCAATGGTTCTACTGCAATGGTAACAGCAGAAAATAATGTTGCTACAATCATAGTTCGAGGCGAAAATGGAAGTACTATGTCATACCAGGTAAATCCAAACGAAAGCACACCTAGTAAGAAAAAGCATCATCATCAAAAACATCATTATACAGAAGAAATATATTATGGACCGAAAGGAGGATATGCAATTTTATTGACTGATGAAAAAACCAACGTGCAAATAATTATTGTTGTTTTCCCAGATGGTTCTAAAATGATTTATAAAACAGAATCAGAAAATACAAAGGATACAGATATAGCGCAAAGTTTACACATGTCCTACGAACAATTGGCTGCAAATAGTGACGCATATCTAAATGGAGAATATTTTTCCAAAAATATAAAACGAGGATCGTCATCAAGTAAATGCAGTTTTAATAAGCGCTGTTCTTATTCATGTGGTGGATTAAATGGAAGTAAAAAGTATTGTTGTGATGCCGCTGGAACACCTTGTGAAGAATCTTGTTGTGGTGGAGGAGGGGGAGAAGGAGATACTTATTATCCTCCTCATCATCCAAACAATAATTACAACTACAATGACTATTTACCCAAAGGAATACCACGAAGACTAATACCACCTGGCAATGAAGATTTGTATATTTTAAAAACAGAAGTTGTTCCTCCTATTTGCCCCGCTTGTCCTCGTTGTCCTGATTGTCCTGGTTGTTCTTCTTGTTCTGTTCCGTCTGTTCCTGCACCAGCAACTTCATCGCCAAGTGCATCTAATACAGCATCAGCAGTGCCTACAAACACGCCGCCTCCAACCCCGACACCGACACCTGGTTCTATTCTCTCTGCCGACTCATCCAATCAAAATAAAATACCTATTCCAGTTTTGAATAGTTTTAGTGCGTTTTAATCTCTATTCGCGGATAAATTTATTTATTCGCTAAAAGGATATAGGCAATCCACGTTTTTGTATCCGCAAAGAATGTATGGATACAAAAATGTGGATAGACCTTAAACAGTTTTAGTGTATATTATTTATTATGATAAATGATAAATGACAAATCATCGTTTTTTATTCAGTATAATAAATAATAAAAAAAATGCCAAAAATAAAAATACAGTATAGTATTTTATATTTTTATTATATGTTACATTGTTATTATTACTGTTACTATTGTTTGTATTTGTATTTGTGAAACCCTCTTTCATTGAAGTAGGTAGCGATATCGAAGTGGTATTAGTAGGTGAAGTATTAGTAATATCTTTGGGAGTAACTGTGTGTGGCGTAGGGCAAAAATTTTTATATACTTTTTTATTTTTCACATCAATTCCCGCAAAGTCGTAATATTCTTTTAAACTTCGTTTTTTTCCAAGTCCATATTTATCTATATTGTTTTTTACATGTGCTGGAATTTTTTGATTCAAGTTGGAATCATCATCTAGTTGCAACATTAATTTTACTTTATTCAATGCATCTGTATCATCGTGGTTTTTATTATCCCAAAATTTAGGTTGTTCGTTTCTCGTATATAAATGATATATTACATTTTGAGTAGGAGTATACATGTCATATCCACTGGTCCAAAGTCTGGCTGCATGTAGTATTTCTTCTCCTACAAATAAATTTGGTAAATTTGGGTCATATGGAACTTCTTGGATACATTTACCTTCACAAAAAATCATACCTCCTGCAATATGTGGGGTTTGAATATATTTATGTTTTGTCGTATCAACCCATTTAGCACCTTTCAATGATATTATTCCCTTTTCGTTGAAAAAAGATTGGCACAAAGCAGTTACATTTTTTATGTTTTTGTCTTTTTTATCATAATCTTCATATATTGGTGGGTAATGAGATATAATCACATTTTTTGATGATGTATTATTTTTAATATCATTTATCATTTCAATTAAAGTAACATCCCATCCAGGTTCAAATAATGTATGTGAATCGATTTGAAGAAAATAGTCTTCATTATTCATCAACGTGGTACATAAATACCTAGCCCATGTGGGTCCTTTGGCTTCATAGTCTTTTAAATGTATGGTTCGTACATTTGTTGAATATAATTTTAAATTTTGTTTATTGATAACGCAATTTTCATCTTTATTTTTATCGTCTTGACTATTTTGAGTACATATACCTACATATATATTTTGTGGATAAGTTGCATTTTCATAAATAGATTCAAGTGTTGGAGTGCAATATGTATCTCTATAACTTGCAATACTTACAAAAATTGTTTTATACATATTGGAACAATTTTACTGTATATGGAGAAAAAGAAAAAGAAGAAAAGGAAAAAAGGAAAAGAGCAATGGATTTGTTCGTGTGAGAAAAGAGGGAGAGAAGACCACCATGACAACCAAAATATTCAGCAGTTATAAAAAGTTTCCCGAAGAATACGAAAGTTACCATTACAATAGTGGTAGGTAGATCTTGTTTTATTAGAAGACCATCAAAATAAAAAGTACATTTATAATTATTTTTATTAGCATACATGTCGTGAATAAAATATAACAATCTATACACTTTTTATATTTTTTATTGAAAAAACAAGTTCTACCTATTGCTAATCCGTTGATAAACAAGAGGCTGGAAGAAGGACAAAAAAACACAACTATAAACACAAACATAAACAAACACATAGTCAAAAGGCTGGAAGAAAAAACCGAAAAGAGAGAAAAGAGTGAAGCAATCCGTAAAATAAAATGATTACCACACAATATATAATATATAATAAATATGATATAAAGATATGAATACGTTAATGGATATAATGAAGGTTGTCCGATTGGGTATGACAGAAGGAGGATTACTCCTTTTGTCTTTTGTCTTGAATCATTGTGACCCCGATGCAAATATAAAACCGCAGATATATACAATGATAATGACCTTGGTGAATTGGTTATACACCACTTCGGGTTATTATGACAAAACAGTATCCGGAAATTATTTCAACTTTAATGAAACTGCGTTAAATTCACGTTATATTGAATTTATCAAACATTTAGAACAAGCTGTATCAGGTTGTGAAAGAACACAGATTTTTTTTCACGATGGACTTGTCATGTCATTGTATGAGACATACAAGGAGCAATTTATAAATCATTACAATATAAAGAACATTCATATATTGAATGGAACTGTGTTTATCCAACGAATGGAATCCGAATTTTTTCTTCCAATCAAAAATAAAAAGGTTCTCGTTATTTCTTCTTTTGACGGTTTGATACAGTCGCAATACAACTCGGGAAATGTATACAAGGTTCATGCCAATTTTCCCAATCTGAATGGTCTAAGTGTCGTTAAATTTCCTTATTGTTTTTTCAATAATGGCCCACATCAAAATTATTTTGAAACGATGGATGCCGTATTTGAAGAAGTAAAAAAGAAGGATTTTGATATTGCTCTGGTAAGTTGCGGGTCATATGGACACATGATGTGTCACAAGATTCACCAAGAGTTGAATAAAGATGCCATTTATGTAGGTGGAAGTATTACTGTACTTTTTGGAATATTGGCAACCCGAGAGAAAAATCATTGTGACTTGAAAACTAACGAGTATTGGGTTACAGAAATTCCAGAAGAGTACAAACCACCAAATTACAAAATGATTGAAAATGGATGTTATTGGTAGGTCTATTGTTTCATTACGGGAAAATTTGGAAACTATTTTCTAGTAAAATAAAATTATTCAATTCAAATAATTTTATTATTAAATATGCAGTCGTTTAGTTTTATTATATTTTAGTTATTTATATATCATTTTATTTTGGGTCCTTTTTACTTTCCCCTATTACCTATATTTTCATTTTTCATTTTCATTTTTCATCATGACTCACTTTACATTTTTTATCCATTTGAAATGTTTTTTCTTTATCTTCTTGTGGGACAATTTTAATAATACATTTTGATTTTTTACCATAAAGAGGTTCCGTACATCCCTTTTCCTTTTTATTTTTTTTTGTTTGTTTTTTTACAAAATTGAATATTTTCGGTTTTTCTTGCACGCATCTTGCACGAAAATTTTCGTATCTTTCTCTCACATCTTCGTATGATAACCCCGATTTCTTTTTTAACATTGTATTTACTAATTCATGTAAATCATATATATATTTTGAAAAAGTCGCCCTACTTTCCATGATTTCATTTGTTATAGGCAATTGTTTAAAATTATTGACTAAATTCATTCTACAATATTTACATGGCAATACATGTTGTAACAATAATATAAACTCGCGATATTTATTTTTTTGTTCTTCTGTTGGTAATACAGGATAATTAAAACTCATGATATGTAAATAATGCCACATACTTGGCCCCCATACATTTGTAAGCATACCATCTCCACTATTATAATCTGATTCGGAAAAAACCCTTTTGTTTTTTCGTGTTTTTAACATAGTTTTGTATTTTTTGTGTAACTCTTTCATTTATTCGTTTATATTATGCTTATATTAAATATAAATATAGTAACTTGTTTTATTTTCACATGAATAAATGTGCGTTTGTTATTCCATTACATGTAAAACACTTCAACTATGGTTACACTATAATAACTGAGTTGGCAGATTCTGACGCAGATGTGTATTTTGTTTTTACAACCATTGAAGATAAAAATAAATTTCAATTAGGATTGCCAGAAGATACAGTTATGCATTTTTTAATATTGAATGATTTTGCAGATATTGAAATTGTAGAGAAAAAAATGTCGTATGTTTCTATTAAAAAATTATTTGCACTCTCTGTTTTATATGAGAAATATGAATACATAAGTTGTATAGATTCTGAAATTAAATTTTTACGTAAAACCAAGTTCTATGATATGATGAAATCAGTTGTTGATAAAAAAACGATTTGTGGTGGAAAAGTGCCATATCATCATACAGGTGAAATAGATATAGTTAGAGATTCAACCACCTTATTGGTTGATGCAAAATATCACTATGATTTACAACAGTTGACAGAAGATTTTACTATATATACCTGGTGGTCTAATTTGCCGGTATATGATTGTAAAATAGCTTGTGAGTTTTTACAATGGATAAACTTTCATAATAATAATTTAGAACGTTTTTGTTGGAATATATTTGATGATATGACTTATAATTTTTTTTGTATATTATTTAAAAATTACAAATTGGAAAGAATTCCAATTTGTTTTCATAGTTTAGAACTATGTGACACAAATTTAGTAGAATATACCGACCAACATTTATGTAAACTCTATTGGGTTAACAAAAAGGCATATCTTCAAAATAAACAGTATTATGATAGTTCTGAATTTTATATTATTTTTCACATAGATAGATTTTAGTTTTAGGATTGATTTTCATCGTTAAAATAAACATTTTTTTATAAACCCAATATATAAAATGAACGAAGGAGGCGGATTATTAAATAAAATGAACGCGAAAACAGTTGCTATTTTTGTATTTAGCATATTATTGCTTGCCATTGGAATATATTTTGCATACAAACATGTCTCGTCTAAAATGAAACCATCCTATTCTGCAAATAAAGCACATTTACCAAGTGATTCTTCAAATACTGTTGAATTGTTATTATTTCATGTAGATTGGTGTCCTCATTGCAAACATGCTATGCCTGAATGGGAGGCTGCAAAAGAAAAATATGATGGACGCGAAATAAATGGAAATACCGTTATATTCACAGACATTAACTGCACGAATGAAACGCCGGAAACAAAAGAATTAATGAAAAAATATGGAATCCAAGGATTTCCGACGATTAAAATATTAAAAGATGGAAAGGTGATTGATTTTGATGCCAAAGTAACAGAAGCAAACATTAGTAAGTTTTTAACGACGATGTAAGATGTAATTTTCGGCAGCCTTTTGTCCTTCATTTATGTATTTTTCGCGAAATTCTTTATTTAACAAACAATTTTTCAAATGAAAATAAGAAAAAGGTTCAATAGCATAAGTAACTTCATTGGTTATAGGAGGTTGTTTAGCTTGGGTGCAAATACTTTTGATTAGTTTATATAAAAACGCAAATATATAATCTAATATCGTCGATGATTTTGTAATTTTCATATGTGTTTTATATTCATCCTCTTGATTTTCCTTTTCTTTTTCTTTTTTATTTTCTCTTGTTTTTGGATTTGGATTATCTTCTTCTTTATTTTCATTTGGTTTATCTTTATTTTTTTTTTCTTTTTCTTTTGGATTATTTTCTACATTTGCCGTTTCCATTTCCATTTCCATTTCAGTAGTGTTAAATCTTTTTTTAGACATACCTAGTATTTCTTCTCTTTTTTTGCCAGATTGTATACAAATATCCAAAGGATAATTTGATTTTACTCCTCCATCCAAATAACATTTACCGTCATCGGTTATATGAGGAGAAAACAATATTGGATATGCCGAAGTCATATGTAATGCAGTTAATAACGGCAAATCTGGATGCGTTTCATGTGAAATATCAATCACTTCAAATTGATGTAACTCAAAGGTAAAAACATGTAAATCTATATTGGAGTGACGATACAATTCTTTCATTGTTATATTCATGGAAATGTCTTTGGCGAGAAATAATGGTTTAAAAATCGTTTCAACAAATCCTCTATCAAATAAACCTCGTTTAGAGTAGGAATTAATAAATGTTTTTGTTGTTATAGGAAATGCTTCATGCCATGGTCTATCTATTAAATATTTTTGCAGTATATCCCAATCTTCTTGTTTGTCATAATCATAATTTAGACACAATAATGCACCCATAAGTCCTCCCGCAGATGTTCCATAAATACTTTGAATATTACTTCTTTTCCAAACATGTTGTTCCTGTAAATAACGCAATGCTCCAAATGTATGAAACAATGAATGTCCACCGCCGGACAATACTAAATGTTTTATCATGTTACACCCAACTTGATGAATAAAATAGTCAAATAATAGTAATAGTAATAGTAATAAAAACTTTTTATTGTTAACTTTATATGTATCATAAATATTTAAGTAGGTTTCTTATATTATTTTCTGTGGAAAAATAAAAAGAAAAATAAAAAACATGGCGAATATATTTACGTTGGAAAATTTGGATGATTTTACCGAAAAATTAAATATTGATGATTTGTATGAAAAAAAGCGTCAATATGATTTAAGTAAGCTGGCTTTATACAATAAAATATTAAATCGTATACATGTAAAAATAAAGACAACATCTAGACAAAGTATAGACCAACAATTTTGTTGGTTTGTTGTTCCAGAAATTATTATCGGCGTTCCCAAATACGACCAAGCCGGATGTATTGCTTACCTTATAGATAAACTAAAAGAAAACGGTTTTGCAGTTAGGTATATACATCCCAACTTACTTTTTATTTGTTGGAAGGAGTGGGTTCCATCCTATGTTCGTTCTGAATTGAAAAAAAAAACCGGAATTGTCATCAATGAATTCGGTATTCGACAAGAAGAATCCGCTGGTAATGACGATGAAATAAACCCATTTGCTATAACAAATTCTAAACAAAATCAAAACCAATCTAATTCTTCTGCACGAGGTAAACCTAAAAATAATTCTAAAAAAAATTACACTCCCATTGAAAGTTATAAGCCACTAGGAAATTTACAGGGTTAGTGTTAGGGTTAGGGTCTATCCGTTGTTGTTGTTGATAATTCAGAATATAATGATGAAGAGGATGTGGTTGTTGTATTTGTAGGTGTTGTGAAAGATGATTCTGTTGTTGGTTCTATTGTTGACGTTTTGTTAGTATTAGTCTTGCTGTTTGTGTTACTGTTACTATATGGAGTAATTAACTTACCAGACAATGTTTCCAGTCCTTGAATACGAGAAAGGCTTGTCTCTCTCAATTGATTTTCTACAATAGCTTCATATAAAAGAACACCCCGAGAGAAATCGTTTTCACAAGATAAATAATATTGTATAATAATTTGGCGAGTTTTTACAACAAGCGATTGAAGTTTATCTTCTGTTAATGATGGGTTAACACGTACCATTTTTTTTTTGTTTTTTTCATCCAACTCGTAGATAAATAGTTGATTTATAATATCTAGTAATTCTTTATTTACTGCCTCTGTTGTTTGCATCATTTTTTTCAAATTTTCCGCATATTTATAGAATAAATCGTCTTTTACATTACCCTCTACACGCACATTTCTTTTATTTTTATTCATACACAAATCACTATTAGAATAATCTTTTAGTTGAATATCGCCGAATCTTCTAATATTTCGACTTTCAAAATCCGTTTTTCCAGTAAAAATTTCATAAAAATTCTTCAAATCTTTCATGTATTGTTTTTTTGTACCATCTAACATGTCCGTATATTGTCGTGTTCTATAATCATATTTGTCTAAATAAAGTGGATATAATTCAGGAATTCCAGGTTCGTCGTGTAGTGTACCCTTTTCAAATAAATTAGTCTCTGTGTTTGTTTCAGTACCGGTACTGGTACCTGTTTTAGTTCTACTTCTCTTATCTGATTTACACACGTTGTGATGAATGTGAATTGTGCCTTCGTTTGGAATATTATCTTGACCTCTCATAAGTGATTGAAGTCTTGCATGACATAGACCTCGTTTAACCACTCGCCGGTCCCTTGAATTTACTGGAATATTTTTTTTATCTTTTAGAGGTGTTTCGATTAATTCGCCTCTCTCATTTTTATATAAATAAACCGGGTTAATTGTCATAAGAATTGCTGCAAAAATGTGTGCGATTTTAACATAGAATTTAGCAATAGATTGACATATTCTTGTTTTTTGTGTTTTACTTGAAACATCCATGTCATTTAAGCTTTCCTTGTTAAAAAAAACAACTCGTGCTTTTTCTTCTAAATCAATGACCTCGCCATGCTTCGTGCGTTGTGCCAAATAAGTAAGTTCCAATTCATCAAAATTTTTTTGAATAATATCAGATGTCAAAACAACCAAATCATTGCAATATTTTTCATCGTACAATTTAGTTAAACTTTTAAAATCACTTGTCAATATATAATTAGATGCAATATAGTCTAAAATACTTCCAAATCCTCTTTGATGATAGTCTTTTTTTTCAGGAGATGAAGATGAAAACAAATTACCCATATTTAGTATATTAATTTACTATTTTATAATTTTATTTTATTTATATAATATATAAAATAAAAAGATGTTGAGTTTAGCCGTTTTTCTTTCCGCGTTTATTCTCTTTTTCATTCTCTCTCCGGGAGTGTTATTGAGACTCCCTCCCAAGGGTCACAAATTTACAGTAGCAATAGTTCACGCTATTGTATTTTCTATATTGTTTTCTTTGGTATTAATGGTCGTTCAAAAAGTAGTAGGTAAGGAAGGTTTAGAACATGCAAAAACATGTTACGACGTGCCTCACAGTGACACCGGGGCAAAACAGTACTTGGATAAAATAACTAATAAAATGGTTAAGGCTGGATATTTATCATCTGGTGCTAGCTGTGTAGCTCCCTCAGGCACTTGTTATCATAAAATATGTAAGAGTGGACAATGCAATCCAACAACTGGACATTGTATGTAGAAACTGAATAAAAAATAAATATTCAAGAGTATAAATATGTAATAAAATTGATATAAAAAGATTTTAATAAGTAAAAGAGACCTAAGAATTTACTTATTAAGAAATATATATGATTTCAAAAATTCAAACAAATGAAAAGAGCAAAAAAATAAGAAATCATACAACCAATAAAAAAACGAAAACAGAATTATGGAATATATTTGATACAGAGATTTCTACAACAGATAATAAAGACAAATTAGAATGTCTTTATCGTGCGTGTGGTTCCGGAAACAGAGAGAAATGCGATGCATGTGATTCCTCATTGGCCTTTTCTGATGAAGGATTTCTTACATGTGCTAATAAAAAGTGTGGTATTATTTACAAAGATATAGTAGACCATAGTGCGGAATGGAGATTTTATGGAGCAGATGATAATCATAATAGCGACCCAACCAGATGTGGAATGCCTATAAATCCACTTTTAAAAGAATCGTCTTTTGGTTGCAAGGTATTGTGTAATGGTCCAATTTCCTATGAAATGAGAAAAATTAGGCGATACACTGAATGGCAATCTATGCCCTACAAGGAAAAGTCGCAGTATGATGAGTTTCAGTTGATAAATACCATGGCACAAAATGCAGGAATGCCTAAAATGATTATTGATGATGCTATGAAATATCACAAAAAAATATCAGAATACAACCTGACATTTCGTGGAGACAATCGTGATGGAATATTGGCGTCGAGTATTTATATTGCCTGCCGTATTAATAATTATCCTCGCACAGCCAAAGAAATTGCAACCATGTTTCATTTGGATGTTACCAGTGCTACCAAAGGATGCAAATACGCACAACTCATTATTAACGATATTGAGAAAAACATGGAAACGAATGAAAAGACGACATTTGGTAAGACCACGCCAGATGCATTTATTGAACGGTATTGCAGTAAATTAAATATTAATAACGAACTTACCAAAGTATGCATATTTATTAGTAGGAAGATAGAAAACAACAATGTTATGCCTGAAAACACACCACATTCTATTGCAGCAGGTGTCGTGTATTTTATATCACAGCTATGTAACTTAAATGTCAGTAAAAAAGACGTGAAAAATGTGAGTGAAATCAGTGAAGTAACCATTAATAAATGTTTCAAAAAATTGGAACAAATGAAAGATGATTTGGTACCTGCTGTCATCCTAAAAAAATATAGTAACTATTCTTGAAAGGCTGTGTGTGGTGTCACATAGAATCCGTGAGGAATAACATATTTTGTATATAATATACATATATAACAAATATAGAGAGGAAAGAAAGAGAAAGAAAATGCAAAATATTTCAAAATTCAACGATATCAATGACTATTTATATATTCTAAATGGAGTTATTATTACAGACTTGATTGTGATTGTATTATGTTTGATGGGTGCAATTCCTTCCAAAGTATTGAGACAATGGTACAAAGACTACACATTAAGTGCTGTAATAGCAGATGTCTTGATTATAGTCATTGGAATCATTATTGCCCGTTTTTTATACAGTATGATATTCAATAAATATTCTCTCTTTACATTTTTGTTACTGGTTGTCTTTATTCAAATTATACATGATCTGTTATTTTATTATTTTGTTACATCGGTTCCACGAGGATGGTCTCGAATACTAGATACATTCAAGGATTATGGGAGAGAAAGTGGATTCAAAGCTATATTATCAGATAGTTTAATGATGATTTCATCTGTACTCATTGCATGTTATTTGAAATCATTGTCATTCAATATGAATTTGATTATTCTAATATCTGTGGTCTATTTAATTCCCTATCTAATATTTAGTGTTTAGTCCAAAGATATAAAAATTCAGTGTAATCATTTTGTCTCTTACTTTTTTTCAGGGGGATTTTTTCAGATGCTTCACCAAGTATTCCTATGCAAACATTATTGTATATTTCTTGATTTATATTTAAAATAAAATTTCCTCCTGGTTGCAAACCTTGAAATGTTTTTTTTATCAATGGTTGATAAAACATTTCATTCATATCTTGTTTATTTTTGTATTCTTTGTTTCCTGGATATTTTTCTAAGAAATAATAGGGTGGAGAAGTAAATACCATATCATAAAACTGCGGAAGGTTGGTGGTGGTTATTACATCTTCAAAAAACATTTCTATTTCCATTTTATTACTCGTACTCGTATTACATGAGTTGGAGAGAAAATCGCACATTTCTTTATATGGATTTTCTAATTGTTTATTTATTTCAAAACCAACATATTTTGGAACATTTAATGCAGCAGCACCAATAAGTCTCCCTCCCCAGCCGGCGCAAGGATCTAATACACATTTCGGTTTAAAACGATAATATACGTCCATTGCTACAAGGGGGCGAAAAATATTTATAGCACTAATACAAATATTATAAACCTCTTTGTAAACCACATATTGGTTTTTAGTGTTGTTTTTGTTTTTAACCGTTTCATAGTAATGCAACATATTTCGTATAAACTTTTTTTGTTTGAATTCCTCTATTCTCTCAACAAACTCGTAAAAGTCTACATTGTATTTACCTTTGGTATGTAGTCTTTCGTAAAAAGTGAAATAATCAACAATATTATTTCCGATTCGGCATCTATCGGAACATTCTTTTCCAACATATTCTTTTAGCAATAAAAATTCTGTTTTTATATCGTTCATTGTAATTGGTTTAATTTTTTTACAGATATCCATTTTTTTATTGCATTTTATACTGTATTCATTCATAAAATATAAATAGACTTGTATTTATATTTTATTTTATTGTTTTGGTTTATTATTTTTTATATATTTCATGATTCAATCATGGTTTGAATAAAATTATTACGCAAATAAAGTATGTCTGGCGTAGATGTTTTTCCATTATATGTAACTTGGTTTTCATGAAGTCTATACAACAATAATACCTCTGAAATGTTATAAATAACACCATATTTTTTAAGAATATTTAATTCCAACTCCAAGTCTTCAAAGGGATATTTTTTTTCAATATTATAATTACCGACACTTTCAACACTTGATTTTTTAAAACATAATGTAGGATGATTCATAAACCATGACGTTGGGTTTTGTTTATATTGTTCCCATGTCAATATTGTAGGATGTGATGTGATATGTCCTAGTTGTCCGTTTTGTTCTATCATTTGAATATTTGAACCACACATGACACAATCTGGATGAGATGACATAAAGTTTAGTTGTGTCTGAATTCTATGAGAATACATTATATCATCAGAATCCATACGAATAACAATTTCATTCGAACATAATAATAGACCATGATGCAATGATTCGCATACGCCTTTGTTTTCAGTATTTTTATGATATACCACTTTACAAAATCGCGTTGTTTTTTGGAAATTTTCAAGTGCCTTTTCAAGTAATTTCGTAGATAAATCATTCGAGCCATCATTTACCCAAACTAGCTCTATACCAAAATGTCCGGTTTGTTCTTTGATTGATTTCAAACAATCAACAATGTATGAATGCTTTGTATTGTAACTACATATAAGAACTGAAACCCATGTACTAGGAATACTTAACCATTCAGGTAATTCAATAGTATTCATGATATCATAGTTGAGTCGGGTAGACCCCCATTCTTGATACTGATATATTTTTGCGTGTCCGTCATATTTATTTCCAGTAAAATGTAATGGTAAAAAATAATAACTTGGAAATACAGTTATATCTTTATACTCCCCAGTGTTTAATAAATTTGTTAATAATGTAGGACCAACACACTGCCATGCAGGAATACCTATGATATTATTATTCAATATCCAATCAATTCCTGCTCTACATAACGGGTGATTTGGTGGGAAAGCCATTGTTCCATTTGCAACCAATCCTGGACGCGTTGTTTCATTTTCATATCCTGCAAATCCGGTTGTATTCATAAGCACTTCATCTATGGGTTCTATACATATTGAATCTGCATCAAAATAATATCCGCCATACTTATACAATAATTCCATTCTTATTATATCAGCCTTTCCACACATTTCTGGCATCATATCAATCTTGTCCTGACATTCAAATACAATTCCTCTTTTTTCAAACTCTTGTTCATTCCAAAAAATATATTCAAAATCGGGGTGTTTTTCTTTCCATGTGTTCATAAATTTGGTTGGTGCTGGTTTAGGTCCAATCCAAATTTGATGAATAATTTTAGGTATCATCTCTTTGTTTATTTAATAATATTGCTATATTTAATTTTTAAGTTATTTTTTCTATATATTCTATTATTTATTCTATTTTTAACCAATCCGGAGGAAACAAATCACAAGTATTTGTATGTTCTCCATGTCCGCAAAACCATTGTTTTGGATAACAAACCATTTTATATTGGTTAGGATTAAAATATGCGCCAAACCAACTAAATGAACTATTTGCAATAATATTGTGTTTACAAAAAGACATACATAACATTTGATTATAATCTTCCATTTCATCTGTTACCTTTTTAAAGATACATCTCGGAAATTTTGTAATCAATTCTTCAACCATTTTCAGAACGACTTCATTGTCATCTGCTTCACAAAAATACAATACCAATATTTTTTTTTCTTTATATTGAGAGGCGGACAGTTGTTTCAAAAGAATAGCAGTAAGCGCTTTTTTATAATAATCCAATGACATAATGGGATGAAAAAAACCCAAATGTTTATAGTCACCTATACGAAAGTGCATAGAAATACTTGTATCGTAGTCATTCAACTCATCAAATATCTCCGGATATTTTTTAATAAACTCTTTTTTTCTATCAAATAACCAAATAAAATTATTAAAAATTTCATTTTCGTATTTTTGGAAATATTTGTAACTTTGGAAATATCCATCATATATTATATTTTTGTCATGCCAATCTTTTTCATTATATGGTATTGGTTTATATTCAAATTGTCCACAATTAACCTGTATAGTTGGTTTATTTGAAAAATGCGAATGAATAAATGCAGTATATGGCATAAGCTCGTTTAAAAAAGAATTCCAATATGTAAATCGTTTACTACAACCATCTCCACCAAGATATTCATCCGAAGTAAAACAGAATGGAATATTATTTTCAATCGCACATGCGATTATAGAAAATATCTGAAATAATTGGTTTCCTAGTCCACCCTTTAAATTACACGTTATCATAAAACAAATTTATTTATATCTTATATAGATTTGTTTTTATATCTTTTTATTTTATTTATATTTATTTGTTGATTTTATTTATTGAGTTTATTTGTTGGGTTTATTTTATTTGTATCTAATTCCAAATAAATAACTAAAATTCTTCATTAAACTCAAACGCAATATCTGCATTGCTTTTATTTGCAAGGGAATAAGAATCCACTTTTTTTTCAAAAAAATTTGTTTTTCCTTCCAAGGAAATCATTTCCATAAAATCAAAAGGATTAGTCACATTAAATATCTTGTCATATCCAAGTTGGACCGACAACCTATCTGCTACAAATTGAATATATTGTGTCATCATAGTAGCATTCATTCCAATTAAACGACATGGCAATGCATCACATATAAATTCGGTTTCAATTTCAACCGCTTCTTTAATAATGTCATATACTTTGTTTTTATTCACCCTTTTTAATAATTTGCTATATAAAAGCACGGCAAATTCACAATGAAGGGCTTCATCCCTAGAAATGAGTTCATTAGAAAAGGTCAGACCAGGCATTAACCCGCGTTTCTTTAACCAAAAAATACTACAAAATGCTCCGCTAAAAAAAATTCCCTCTACGCATGCAAAGGCAATTAAACGAGTGGCAAACCCGGTGCGATTATCTTTAATCCATTTTTGCGCCCAGTCTGATTTTTTTTTAATACAGGGAAAATGCTCGATTGCATTAAAAAATCGGTGTTTATCCTCTTCATTTTTAATATACGAATCAATCAATATACTATATGTTTGCGAATGTATATTTTCCATGGCAATTTGAAACCCGTAAAATGCACGCGCTTCTGCTAATTGCACCTCTCCCATAAAACGAGTTGCTAAATTTTCCAGAACAATTCCGTCGCTCGCTGCAAAAAACGCCAAAATCATCGAAATAAAATATTTTTCATCAGTATTTAAGGTGTCCCAATGTGTCAAATCCTTGCTTAAATCAATTTCTTCCGCTCTCCAAAAACAATCCACTTGTTTTTTATACATATTCCAAATCTGTTGATCTTTTATTGGGAACATTACAAAGCGATTATCGTCAGGAGTTAGCAAAGGCTCAGATATTTGTTTAGACATCCTAAATAATATATTAATATAGTATACAACGAAAATTTTATTTCCTTTCTTTTAATCATTTATTGGAATAATTATTTAAAAAAACAATATAAAGATATATAATGGATATTATGTTTAGCGAATTTGATGGAACGGAATCTGCGGGAGAGATAGAATGCGATGAATTGTCATTAGCAGAACGAGATGATATTTTTATGCAAATCGAAGGAGAAATTGAGAAAAACAAACAATATTTGATGGAAAAAAATAAATATTTACAAAAAGTGGCAAAAGAAAATCAATATTTAGACATGATAAATAATGATTATCAGAAATATTACAATTATATTATTAAACAAAAACGCGACCAAATCAATGCAATGAATTATTTGAAAGAATATTTGGATATTTTGATGATTGAAGGCAAATTGACCGACCAAGATTTAGAGGATGCTAGACAACAGAGAGAACATTTGTTGATTGAAACTGGAAAAATTAAACAAACATTGAATGAACTCATAGAAGAATAGGAATAAGAATAAAATATTTGTATAATATAAATACTTTATTGAATTCATATATAATTTATGGCACAAAATCTGCAAGAAACCTTGACAGATTTTACAGATAGATTAAATTTACAAAATAGATTTAGTGCTCAATATGTTGCCGAGGTAAATAAATGTTTAGGTGAGATTTTAGAATTACTTGGTCGTCTCGTCCAGAGATATAATGAGTGTCAGGAACAATTACAACTACATTCTCAACAATTTGAAAGGGATTCCACAAGTTCAGATGGTTCTACTGAAACATCAAAAATTGCTGATGCTAGCAAATCAATAGATGATGCAAGAGAAATAATAGATGAGGTTAGACGAAACCCTAATCCTAATACTGCTCTATTAGAACAACTTCAAAATATTTTATCTGAAACACAAGGTAGATTACTCGCAGCGACAACTGAACTCAATGATTTACGACAACAATTAGCACAACAACAACAAACAATTTCTGCTGCATTTGCAAATTTAAATGGTATACTTGCTAATTTTAGACCAAATACCGCAGATTTACAAGAATTACGAAGATTATGCGCTCAGCTCCGTGCCGAATTAGAAAAAGCAGGTGTTACGTCTGGTGCGTCCGTTGAACTACAATCAGGCCCCCCAATTACACCTTCTAGAACGACCGCAAAAAGTTTTCTTAGTTCATTACTGTCACCATTTGAATCTAATAAAAGTGAGAAAACCGAGAAAGAATCTTCTCCCGTTGTAAATTTATCAGATGTTTACAATCAACCAATTAGACGCGTAGACCGTGTGGCGGTTAAATCTACTGGAAACCCATTACTCTCTTCAATCGCACAACAAGGTGCACCACCTGGTACATCTGGCACTTTTACACCCAAAAGATTACCACAATCCAATCCCAATTATAGATCTGAATGGGATAGTAGTCAAACACCAATTATAAAATTAGGCGGAACCAAAAAAGGCAATAAAACATACAAAAAAAATAGAAAACATAAAAGAGGCGGATTCACGTATAAATTAAAACCTCCTTCCAATAAACATTCCAAAACACACAAAAAACGTAATCGAGAATAATAGCCCAACCCTAACAACCAATGCGAGCCTATTGTAAATTCAACTTCAACTTCAAATAATTTCTATATAGAATTACTATTCAACAAAGATAACATGCCTTTCAATTGAGGAAAATGAGAATTGTAATGTCCGTTTATTTCGCGATATTTTATGTTGGATAGTTTTAATAGTTTACGCAATTTTTGTTTTCTCTCTTTCATGATTTTTTTCCATCTTCGTTGAATAATACGTATCCAAAATGTTTTAATTATAGCGACACATTCACCACCTTCCAAATAAACACATTCCGCAATTTCTGGTTGCAAATATTTTTTATTTATAATCATTTGTTTATAATTTCGTATAAACAAATGATTTAGATAACTTGGATTTAACTGCCCGTAATGTCTTTGATACATTGATTGAATACTATACATTGCTTCATCATCATTGAATGGCGTAAATTTATATGCGACAATATAATGTCCTAGGATAGTAGAATCACTTATTTCGTCGAATCCGTGAATAAAACGATTATGTATTTCACATAACACCAAATTGTATTTTGATGAATTGTAAGTGTGAGTATGAATATGATTCATTCTATTATTCTTATTTATTATTTATTATAGAATATATTGTTTGTTTTATAAATATATCAATTTTTTATGTTATTATATATTAAATAAAAACAAGAACAATAATAAGAACAAGAATAAAATATGGGAAAAAAAGGTCTAATGAAAAATGTATCCAAATTAGTAAATAATAAATATTTTCTTTATTTTGTATCCGTTCTCTCTTTATTGAGTATTACTGGATATTCTTTATTAGGAAACTTCAAGGCAGTCTTATTGTTTATATTAATAGCCTACTTAATCACACATTTTAGCAAAAACATGGTCCATGTTCTTATCATTCCTTTAATTTTAGTCAATCTTTTTGTTGTTCTCTCCAATCAACTTGGAGGCTCAAAGAGAGAAGGATTAACAACAACCACTGCCCCTGCAACTACTACTGCACCATCTACAACAACTACTAAACCACCATCTACAACAACTACAACCGCAGCACTTGCAACTACTACTGCACCATCTACAACTACTACAACCGCAGCACCCGCAACTACTACAACTGCATTACCAACTCCAACTACAACTGCGCCACCTAAAAATAAAGAAAAATTCACAGGAAGGCAGCCATTGAATCCGGCAAATTTTGATGGCACAAAAAGTAAAGAATCTCGCGTAGATTATGGAACTACATTGGAAAAAGCATATGATGATTTAAATGGTGTATTAGGCGGCGATGGCATTAAACAATTAACCAAAGATACACAAACACTCATGCAACAACAACTGCAATTAGCAAGTGCAATGAAAGAAATGACGCCATTATTGAGTCAAGCAAAAGATATGTTGAAGAGTTTAGACATAAAAGAATTGGGTGACATTAATGATATTGTTAAAAATTTAGGCATCCAACCCGTTTCTTCAACCGCAACAAACGCAATGGTATCGACTAACAAAAATTAAATAATCTCTCTATAATATAATTATAATGAAAATGAAAATGAAAAAATGTCCTGTAAATGTTCCCAATATTATTTGTTTTAAAAATGTAACAGTTGGACTACTTTTGTTTATTGTTATTTTTTCATTTCTATATCTTATTAGTAAAACTTCGGTACAAACAAATAATTATCATTATTCTAGTAATCCAGAAGTAATTAATAAACGAGAAAGAGAGAGTGAAAGAGATAGAAATAGAGAGAGAGAGAGAGAGAGAGAAAGAGAAACTGAGAGTGAACGCCCAATAATTATTGAACGCAATGAACCTCCAATGGTCCAAATTCGTCCAAACTACGGGTATACTAATTTGCCAGGAGATGTGTTAATGAATCCATATATGCCTCCGGTTCGCGATGAAAGATATCTTGTTGCACCTCCAATGGTCCAATATCAACCAGGATTGATGCCAATAAATGTGCCAACAAATAGAGGTGCTGTAGATACACCTTTTCGACAAGTAGGTATTATGACTCCAATGCATGGTTCTAGTAAAGACAATATTTTACCCTTGATTGGCCGACCAGTCCTTGTCTCTCGCGATAAATGGCAGTATTATACCATGAGTAATCAAAATAATAGTATAAAATTACCATTGGTAGTAAAGGGGCGAAGTGCAACTGATGAATATGGTGTAGATAAATTGTATGACAAAGACCATGTTCTTGTTTTAGGACAAAATGAAAAATATGTGGTTACCATTTATGATAACGATACTATACGATATATACCTTATATATAATATAATTTAATTTAATATAAATTATTTTTATTTTTCACAAAAATAATTTATTCGTTTATTTTTTACTAATTCATTGGTGCTTCTTGTGGCATAAGTTCATGTATTGCATATTGGGAATCTTGTAGGTCGGTATTTGATTTGAGTCTGTCTGCCACTTCTGCTGCTACTTTTTTTGCAAAATTTGATATTATTTCATCTATTGTCATTTCTCTCATAGTATCGTTACCTTCTGATTGTGGTTCAGTTGTTTCTTTTGGTGCATCTTTATGAGGTTGGAATGGTGCTAATTGTTGGTCTATGGATTCATTATTAACTGGTACGTTTGGGTTTAATTCATAATTAGGCGCAGGTGTTTCAGCTGGGATTAAGGATTGTACTGTTACAGTAGAAGTAGAAGAAGATTCGGGGGTATTTAAGAGTTGGTTTTCACTTTGTTGTTGTAATAATGGTACCGAAGCAAGTTCTCTGTTTGCGTCGTTAAATTGTTCGTATATATCTCTCCCATATTGTTGTTCTGCTGGATGAATAAGTTTGATGGGCGCTTGTGCGGGTTCTGGTGCGGATGTGGGTGCAATGATGGGTGATTGTGCGTGTGTGGGTGCTGGTTCGGAGACGGGTGCAGGTATGTGATGTATTGACAAAAACTCCTTATAACTATCTGGAAAATAAAAATTTAGAATATGCGGAGGTTTGCTGTTCTGTAATATAGTTTTCAATTGCTGTGTTCGTCCATATTCTGTCATACTATCTACTGATTTTACAGAAATATTATTTATGTCAACCAATTTTATATTCATACTTCTATTAGTCAATTTATCGGATATTTGTTTTTTTATGGAACCAATTGTAAAGGCATCATTAAATACCATCTGTTTTTGATTCATCGAGAGAGTTGGTTGACTTTTAAGATGTAATTTACATTCTATTGTCACATTTCCACCGCCTTTCATTCGATAACGCTTCAATGTTTTTTTATGCAAGTTAGAAATTTTTCTATTTTTGTTTTTCGGTGTAGTTGATTTAGTAGCATCAACAGACGGCACAACTTCTTTTTTGTATTTTTTCATAGTTTGTTTCATTTTCAATAATAATTTTCTTAATTTTCCTCGTGTCATATTCATTCTTTTTTATTCCTATAATATAAGTATAATAAAAATTATGAATATTTCTGC
>Ga0214921_10004368_pt1 | contig 20849 bp, 20 predicted proteins | sample LL1505_MetaG_FD_177992 | JGI IMG/M metagenome (GOLD analysis project Ga0214921, IMG submission 177992) | Freshwater microbial communities from Lake Lanier, Atlanta, Georgia, United States - LL-1505 | ecosystem: Environmental > Aquatic > Freshwater > Lake | place: USA: Georgia | collected...
AATAATAATAAAAATTAAAAAAAAAATTATTTTGCAAAAATATATTAGAAATTAAAATAAAAAAACCGCCTGAAATTGGAATAATACTTTTATTTAAAATAAAATTTTTATGCGCTGAAATATTGTTATTGGATAAAAATAAATTATTATTTAAGCATATTTTATTAAAAATAATAAAAAAAATTATTAATAACAAAAATTTAATAATTGTATAAAAATAAAAATTTAAAAAATACATTAAGAATATATTCTTTGTTTAATTCTCTTTAAAAAAAAGAAATAAGATAAAATAAATACTCTAAAAATTGAAATAAAAAAATTTAAATTTTCTTCTTTAAAATAAACTAAAAAAGCATCAAATACTCTTTGAGATGCAGAACTAGATAAAGAATTATCACTTCTTCTCCATTTGCATAAAAATTTATTTATACCCAAAATTTTATTATTTTTTGCTAATTTTAGCCATAACGAATAATCTTCTTTAGTTTTTAATTTAGGAAAAATTTTTTTCTTAAGTATTTTTTTTTTAACAAGAACAGTTGATAAGCCAATGTCACAAGATTTTAATAAATCTAAATAAGAAATATAAGGTTTAGCCATCTGCCTTCCTATCGACTTATCCTTTTCATCTATTATTTTATAAGAAGTATGAGAAAAATTAACATTATACTTCTTCATAAATTTCATTTGGGTGGCCAATTTCTTGCTGTGCCAAACATCATCGGCATCCAAAAAAGCAATGTAGGGCCCTTTAGAATATTTGATCCCTACATTTCTGGAATAACCGGCTCCTAAGTTTTCTTTATTTGTAAATAAAGTAATTTTTTTATTAGATTTTATAATTTCTTTTATATATTCAAGATCAGTTCTAGATGGGTCGTCATAAACAATTATAATCTCAAAATTTTTATATGTTTGATTAATTGCAGATTTTAGAGTTTTTAAAAAAAAAAATTTTTTTTTATAATAAGGTATAATAATACTTACTTTGTCATTCATTTTTCAACAAAATAGTTTATAATATTAAAATCAGCTTATATCACTAATAGACAATATAAAAATAATAACAAATGAAATTTGGTAAAAAAAAAATTTATAAGCCTAATAAAAGTAAAAAAATTAGATTTATTTATGACAACATAAAAAAAATCAAAAATCCTAATATTATAGAATTTGGCGTAAGAAAGGGTGTTTCTACAGAAATGTTTTTATATTTATGCAAAAAAAATAAAGGCAAGTTATTGTCTGTAGATATCATCAATTGCAAAAAATTATTTACAGATAAAAATTGGATTTTTTTAGAAAGTAGAGATGATAACTTTGCTTATATTAAAAATTATATAAGAAAAAAATTAGATGTAATTTATATAGACAGTTATCATGAGCCCAGTCATGTAAAAAAAATACTATTTTATTACTATAGATTTTTAAAAACCAACGGTATAATTTTTATAGATGATATTAGCTGGTTACCCTATGCAAAAGGATCTTATAGGGATAATGAATTTAACGAAATTATAAATAGAAATACGTTCAATAAAATTGTTGAAATATATTCAAATAATGTGAACAATATTAATCTAGAATTCTCTTTTAATGATTCTGGTACCGCAAAAATAAAAAAATTAAATAATAAAAAGTTATTAGAACCAAAAAAAATTCACAACAGAGTCTATTCTTTTAAGAACATATTAAAAACATTATATAGACCAAAACCAGCGTATTAAATAAATATAAAATATATATATTGTATATGTTTCTAGAATATTTAAGAAAAAAAATTTACCAAAAAAAAACTAAAATTCTTCCAATAATTAATAAAAAAGAAATACACAAAAATAAATTTAAATATTTTAATTTTGAGTTTAAAAATTATGGAAGCAAAAATCCAAAAAAAATATTCTATATAATTAGAAGAACTCCTGGGGCGGGTTTTTTTTCTAATCTAAATTTTGTAATACATAATCTTTTAATTTGCGAAAAATTAAAATTTATTCCAGTAATAGATATGAAAAATTATCCTACTATATATAACTGTAAAAATAAAATTAATGGAAATTATAATTCATGGTTATATTATTTTAAACCTGTCTCTAAATATAAACTAAGCGAAGTATATAAAAGTAAAAATGTAATTTTATGCGATAACAAAACCTCAAGAAACAATGCTTTTAGTTCAAAGAACTATAAAGACGAATTTAAATATCTAAATGGATTTAGATTTCTAAACAAAGAGCATCATAGGATATTCAAAAAGTATATAATAATTAAAAAAGATATTTTAAAGACAGCAAATAGTTTCATTAAAAAAAATTTTGAAAAAAAGGTATTAGGAATTTGTTTTAGGGGATCCGACCAAAAAAAATCAGGATATCATCCTTACCCCCCTACAAAAGATCAAATGTTATTTGCTACTGATGCTCTAATAAAAAAATATAAATTTAAAAAAATTTACCTTTGTACAGAGGATATTGACTACTTAAATTTGTACAAAAAAAAATACATTAATAAAATAATTTATTTCAATAATCCAAGAACTAGTGACAAAAAAGATTTATTTGAGGGAAATGATAATAAGCACAGGTATAAAATTGGACTTGGAAACCTTATTGATATGATAATATTATCAAAAACAGATTATTTGTTACATGGTATTAGTAACATTCCTGAAGCTGCAATATTCTACTCTAAACTTTATTCTAATAAAAAAAATTTTCCACATTCATTAGTTGATAATGGAATGAGTGGTAATGTTTTTATTTCACAATTTAGTTTTTATTTAAGAGAAATATTACCATTTACACTTGGTGGATTTAAAAAAAATATATTAAAAGTATAAAATTTACTTACATTAATTTGATTATTTAAAAAAATTAATAAAATAAAGAATTTTTGGTTGCGGGGCTTGGATTTGAACCAAGGACCTTCAGGTTATGAGCCTGACGAGCTACCAGACTGCTCCACCCCGCGATTTAATTCTAAAATTTTTAATATTTTATATTAAACTTATTTATAAAGTAAAATTTTATTAAGTATATTAAAATGACTAAATATTGTATATTTTTTACACACAACTAAAGAATTCTTTTTTATAATTTTTTTTTCTTCTTCGTTTAAATTTACAAATTGCTTATATTTTTTTACAAAATCAGATCTGTTTGATGTTTGATAGAGCAATCCAGCATTATTTTTTTTTATAATTTCATCTGGTCCATTCTTGCAATCACTTGATATAATAAAAGTTCTACAAAAAGAAGATTCCAAAAGAACAAATCCTGGGTCCTCCCATAAAGAGGATAAAATAAAACAATTCGCATTCTTTAAGTAAGGATAAATATTTTTTGTATACGGTAGAATTGCAACACTATTTGTTAATGTTAATGAAATTATATTTTTTTTAAGATTCTCTCTCTCTTCGCCGCTACCAAAAATAAGTAATTTTAAATCGGGATAAATTATATTTAGTTCTTTGAAAGCATTTATTAAAAAAATAAAATTTTTTTGTTTTGTTAATCTTCCTATTCCAATTATATAATTATTAAAATTATTTTTAACCACATCTCTTTTTAATATGTTTATTTCTTTAACGTTAATTATCGGGTCTGGTAAAAAAGATAACTTTTCTTCTGGCACTATATTTAATTCTTTTAAATAATTATAAGTTGCTAATGATGGGCAAGTAACTTTGTAAATATTATTTAGCATAAACTTCCAAAATATAGTCTTTAACAATCCCAGTCTTGGATAACCAGAAATGCGGAGAATACATTTTGTCTTAAATTTAAATAAACTGAATAAAATCAATGGCAGAGAAGTTATTAAGTGTATAATTAAATATTCAGGATTTTTTTTTTGGATAATTTTTTTTAATCTTAAAAAAGTTAAAAGAAAAATAATAATAAATGAAATACGACTAAAAAAATAACCATATTTTGGAAGATAAGATATATATTTATGATTATATAATTTAATAATTTCTAAGTTCTTTTTATCCAACTCTTCTTGTTTTTGACTAAATTCACCCGCAGCATCTAAAATAAACGCCTTATAGTATTTGCTATATCTATTTATAGAATAAGCTGAATTAATAACCGCTTTTGTAGTGGCTATCTCCGTAAGATATGGTGACCAATAGTATATATGTTTTTTTTCCAATTTAATATATCTACAATCATTAGAAATAATGATCAACAAAAAGCAAAATAAACAAAAGATTATCATCTTCAATCCATCAATTGAGGATGGTGGTGTTGAAAAAAACCTTTATTTAATAACAAATTTCTTGGCCAATAAAGAAAAAGAAATTTATTTAATTTCTAGCGACATTAATAAAAAAAATAAATTTTCAAAAAAAATCGACTTTTTATATTCTAATTACTTTTTAAATAGTAATTCTGGAAGATATAAAAAATATGTATCTTGCTTAATAACTTTAATAAAAACAATATATAACGATAAAAATTATTTAGTCTTATCATTTCAGGCGAATATTTATTGTATAATAATATGCTGGCTGTTTAATGTTAAAATTATTGCAAGGCTAAATACCGCTCCTCAGGGTTGGGACCACAACCTTTTTAAAAATAAAATTTACAATTATTTCATTAAAAAAGCTAATGCAGTCTTAGTTAACAGTAAATTTTTTAAAAAAGAGGTGGACAAAAGATATGGTATAAAATCAATACTAATTTACAACCCGTTTGATTTTAAAAAAATCAAAAAACTTTCTAATTGTAAAATTAATAATTTATATAAAAAAGATACTATTAATTTGATATCTGTCGGCAGGTTAACAGATCAAAAAGATCAAATTACTATTCTAAAATCTTTAATTACAATAGTTAAAACTAAAAAAATAAAATTAATAATAGCTGGAAAAGGTGACAAGGAATTCGAATTAAAAAAATTTTCTAAAGAGAATGATTTAGAACATTGCGTAAATTTTATTGGTTATAAAGATAATCCATATCCGTATATAAAAAAGTCCGATATATTTATATTAACTTCTAAATATGAGGGGTCGCCCAATGTGCTTATAGAGGCCCAGTTTCTTAACAAATACATCATATCCACCGACTGTCCTACGGGTCCAAAAGAAATTTTAAAAAACTACAAAAATAGTAAATTAATTAAGGTTGGTGATTTTAAGACACTAGCCAATATTATTAAAAATTTTACAAAAAAAAAATTAAAAAACAATTCATACTTTTTTTCAGGATTATATAAATATCAATTATATTTTAACTGTAATAAATATTTACAAATTATAAATCATCTTCAAAAAAAATGATTATAATAAACAAAATTAAAAATAAAACTCCTAAGGTTTCAATCATAACTCCTACATTTAATTCTGGAAGATTTCTTGATGAAACTCTTAAAAGTATACAGAGTCAAACTTACAAAAACTATGAACTGATAATTATTGATGGCAAATCAACGGATAAAACCTTAAAAATTATCAATAAATACAAAAACATAATTAATTACTGTATATCAGAAAAAGATAAAGGAATTTACGATGCTTTTAACAAAGGAATGCGTGCCGCTAGTGGAAAATATATTCTCGTAGTTAATTCAGATGATAAATTGATGAGAAATGCTTTACAAATCCTTAATAAGTATGATCTCAGATATCCGGACATTGATTTTATTTTTGGTTCAGTGAGAAAACATTGGGGTGTCCTTCACGGTTATAATGAAAAAAAAATAAAGTATAGCTGGGGTTTCTATTCAAGTCATTCTACTGGGTTTTGTATAAAAAGAAAATCAGCAAAAAAAGTTGGTGAATATAATATTAGATACAAATATCATGCAGATTACGACTATTTTTACAGAATGATTGTTCATCATAAAATGAAAGGTGTTGCTACAAAAAAACATGAGTTATTTGGAATTTTTAGAAGAGGAGGTTTTTCTAGTAGAGCAAGTTTTAAGAAAAAATTTTATGAGGAAATAAAGATTAGATACGATAATAAACAAAATATATTCACGATATTAATAATAGTAACTTATAAACTTTTTAAAAATTTTAAACAACTTATATAGAAATTTTTATAAATTTTTCACTTAGATAACTGATTTGACTAGATTAATATATTTTTTTCCGTAATTTATAAAATCTAAATTATTTATTCTTTTATTCTTTTTATAATTGTCTTTTTTTTTGTTGTTGAAAAATTTTAATATAGCCTCAGAAAGACTTATGGCGTCATTATTAACAAATAAAATAGTTTTGCTATTTTTTTGTTCAATATGCGCTTTTATATTCGAAATAATATTATATTTGGACAAAGCTTTAGCTTGCATTACGGAAGTGCTCCAGCCCTCGAATTCAGAAGGATTTATAATTGCTAAAGAGTAATACATTAAAGACCAAAGCTCTTTTTCGCTAACAATTCCAACGTATTTATAATTATCTCTTAACCCATGCACTTCAATAAAATCATCAACTTTTTGATAATATATTTTAGAATTTTTAGCATACATGCTACCTGATGATATAATATTTATTGATAAATTATATCTTTTTTTCAAATCAACAATCGATTTTAATACTAATAAATGATTTTTATGAAACCAATACTGATTTGGTAAGAAAAAAAAATTTTTTTTTATCTTAAATTTTTTTTCTAATTTATTTATATTTATAATATTTTTTAAATTATAATTTCCAAAAAAAAAAGGGTGTACAAATATTTTTTTTAAGTTGAAATTTATAATTTTTTTTAGATCACTTGCTGAAGCATTACTACTTAAAATTATTTTGGATGATGAAATTGCAGTGTAAAATATATTGATAGTCCTAAAAAATATTTGTAAAAAAGTAAAGTATTGTGGATAATATAAATGTTGAAAATCTGTAATCCATGAAAAACTTTTTATTTCACTTTTTCTGCCAAGCGGCATGAAATGGCTTACTAGATTAATTTTATATTTTAAAAAAAAATCTTCAAAAAATTTTGATTTTCCAAAAAATAATATTTGTAATTTCGAATAAACTCTTCTTGCAAAACTTATATTACTAAAAAAATTAGTTCTTATAATATTTACATTTAAATCACGAAAATATTTTTCTGACTCTGTTTCTTTAATAAAAACAAATATTTGTAAATTTTTTGCGTTATTTAAATTAATACTTAGTATCAAGTTTTTAATTACATTATAACCACCTAACCAATCAACAACATTAAAATTTATTACAAAAGCAATCCTAATCATTTTGATTTAAATACCATTGATAATAATTTTTTAAACCAACATCTAATCTTACTTTAGGTTTCCATTTAAATTCTTTTTTAATATTTATATTATCAACATTTAAAGATTTGGGATTTAATTTAATATAAGATTTATTAAATTCTGGCTTAATTTTTTTTTTAATTATTTTTTTTAATTTATTAATTACTGAGACAATTTTTATATTTTGATCGCCTCCACAATTATATAATTGAAAATTTTTAGAATTTTTTTTTATAATTTTATAAATTAAAGATAAAAAATCATTTATATGTAAAAAATTTCTTACTTCATTCCCTGTTCCATAAAATAAATTATTATTATTTAAAATCTTTTTTACAGAATCATAAATAACCTGTTTTTTTAAGCCATTACCATATAGAGAGCTTACTCTTAAAATAACCACTGAAATATTAAAATGTTTATAATAAAATTTACAGATATCTTCTGATACAATTTTTGATTTAGCGTAAATTGAAATGGGATTGACTTTACAATTTTCTCGAATTTTATTTTTATAACTATCTCCATAAACTGAAACTGATGATATATAAATTAATTTAGTTTTTGGACTATATTTAGCTATGTATTCCAATACATCTTTTGTTGTATTGGCGTCTAATTTTAGTTGTTTTTCATTATTAAAGCCCCTTACCGATCCAATACCAGCACAATGTATTATATGGTCTATTTTTTTAAAGTTATTGTAAATATTGGTTAAATTTACCTTTTTATTAATGAGTTTAGTTAAATTTTTGTTTTTTATATTAGAACGATTATATCCAATCCCATAAATTTTAAAATTTTTACTTAATTCATCTGTCAATGCTTTTCCAAGAAATCCATTGACTCCAGTGATTAGTATTTTTTTCATTAAAAATTTATTTTTAAATCTTTTCGATCAGGATCATTTGGAAAGTCTAAAATACTTTTTTTAAATATTTTATTCTTATCAATTTTATAAACTTTAAATAATCTTTTATTAATAAAAGTTATTTCAACAGTTGTTGGATTTCTATTTATATCTAAGCCACCCATATTATTAGGGTGCAAATGAACTATTTTAAAATTAGAATTATTTTTTAAAAAATCTTTAATTATATTATAATTTAAATCTAAATAATGAAATTCTATTACAAATCCAAGAACTTGTTCAAAATTTTTTATATAATTTAATATACGATATTCATCATTTTCTATATCAATTTTTAAAAAAACTTTCTGCTTAAAGATTTTAGATAGTTCATTCATCGATATTTCATTCTGAGAAAATTTTTTAGAGACAATTTTTTTTTTAATATGAAAATTATTTAATTTTTTTGAAAAAAATAATTTATATTTAATAAATTTATAGATGTTAGAGAAATTCTTAAAATTTTTAATAAAAAAAAAAATTGATATAATAGTAAACTCATACCAAAATCTTCTTGTAATAGAATGATCATAACAATAAATTTTGATTTTGTTATTTGCTTTTTTAAAATCCTTTTCGAATGACCAATTATCTCCCAATCCAAAACTGACTAATGACTCTACGTGTTTGACGCATTGTTCTGGTATTAAATAACCCCCATCAGAATGATCTCCAAATCTTTTTAACTTTACTTTATATTGAGGTTTTAAAAAACTATATAACATTACATTCTATATATTTTATTATCTTTATACCAATTATAACTATTTAAAATTCCATCTCGAAAATTTGTAAATTTATAATAAGAGGTATACTTTTTAACTTTAGAATTGTTTCCATGTGTATCTTTCACATCTAGTTTATTTCTACTAATTTTTTTTACTTTAATAACACCAACATTTTTAGAAAAAAAATCTATTATACTTTTAATTTTTATTGGTTTATTTGAGCAAACGTTAAAAATTTTATGATCAGTTTGCAAAGAGTTTTTATTAAAAATAATTCTTTTTGTGATGTTTATTGCATCCTTTATGTAAGTAAAATCTCTTCGATGATCTCCTGAGTTGTTAAGATAAAAACATTTTTTTAAATGAAATGATTTGAATAATTTAAATAAAAACATATCTGGTCTACCCCATTCGCCATATACTGTAAAATACCTAAGACCTACAAAATTCAATTTAAAAAAATTTGCATAAAACTTAGCTATAATTTCATTAATTCTTTTAGTTGCTGCATAAACATTTAAAGGGTTCAATTTAAATTTTTCATTTACAGGTAATTTTTTTACATCTCCATAAACAGAGCTTGATGAAGCATAGACAAATAGTTTGGGTGGGTTTTTAAGACTTGCGTCTATTATGTTGATGAATCCAAAAATATTAACGTCTAAATACTTTTTTGGCTGTTCTTGTGAGAATCTTACTCCCGCTTGCGCTGCTAAATTAATTATATAAGTAAATTTTTTATTTTTGAAGAAATTAAATACACTTTTTCTATTTCTAATATCGATTTTATAAAACTTGAAATTTTTAAACTTTTTTAATTTCTTTACTCTTAAATCTTTAATTTTTCGTGAATAATAATCATCAAAATTATCAATACCAAATATTTTAGCTCTTTTATTATTATTTAACAAATCGTGTGCCAAACTAAATCCTATAAAACCTGCTACTCCTGTTATTAAAATATTCATTAATATTTTCTAATTCTCTCTTTTAATCATTTTTTTAATAATTTCATTTATTAAAATTTTTGGTTTATATTTAATTGCTTTTTGCAATTTACTATTATTAGCAGAAATCTTTTTAATTTCATAAGACCTTATAAGTGATTTTGATTTTCTTATATATTTTTTATAATTTAAATTGTAATATGCAAATATATACTTAACTATATTTAGTAACTTTGTATTTTTACCTGTTGCAATAATAAAATCGTCTTCTTTTTTTAAATTCATAATTTTATACATAATCTGAACATATTCAGATGCCCAACCCCAATCTCTTGTTACTTCTAAATTTCCTAAATTTATTTTATTAATTTTTTTTAAATAAATATTTTTTGCTGCTATAATAATTTTTTTAATAACATACTCTTTAGGTCTAAGTGATGACTCGTGATTAAATAAAATTACATTAAATATTTTAATTCCGAATTGAGTTCTGTAAGCTTTAGCAATTTCTAAGCTAATAGATTTCGAAAGACCATAAAAACTAACAGGATTTATCTCTGAACTCTCATCATTCTTTTTATTAGTTCTCCCAAAAATTTCGCTTGATGAAGCGTTTAAAATTTTAATATTTTTAATGTTTTTTTTTCTTACAAATTCTAAAATTTGAATAAGCAAAAAAGAATTACTTATAATAGCATTATACTTAATTAAATTAGACTTTGTTACAGAAGAAACTCCTGATAGAAAAAAAATATAAGCACACTCTGTTTTTAGAATCACATCCTCTATTGCATCTTTATCATATCTAAATAATTCAATATTTTTTAATAATTTTAATTTCTTTAAATTTTTTAAATTTTTTCTTTTAGTTGTTAGATAACCGTAAACTTTAAAATTCTTTTCTAAATAATATTTAGCTAATAAAGATCCGTCTTGTCCTGTAATTCCTAAAATCAGAATTGATTTTTTATTTATTTTGTAATTTTTCATAAACATACATTGTTTCTCTTGCAGTTACTTCCCAACTAAATTTTTCCAAATTTTTATGAAATTCTTTTTTTTGTTTTAAAATATTAGTTTCTGAATAAACAATTCTTTCTATTTTATCTTTTATCTCATCAACATTATAAGGATCAAAATATTCAATGGAATCTCCACCTACTTCTGGTAAGGACCCTGCATTGCTAGAAATTATTGGGCAGTTCATGTTCATAGCTTCTAAAATAGTAAGCCCAAAACCTTCGTAAAATGATGGACATATATAAGCTTTTGCTTTCTTGTAAATAAAATTCAATTCTAAATCTGATCCGCTTAAACATTTAATTTTTGATAAATTAATATTTAAGTTTTGCAGCAATATTCTTTCATGTTCAGCTAAAGGCCCTCCACCAAAACAAACTATATTAAAATCTTTTTTTAATTTTTCAGATAAAGAATAAGATGTAATTAAATTCTTAAAATTTTTATAATTTTTTCTGTCTCCAACATAAAGTAAATATGGATTATATAAATAATCATCTTTAATTTCTTGATATTCTTTTGAAGGATTAAAACCAAGCTTAATAACGGAGATTTTATCTGGATCCACTTCGTAGAATTTTAATAAATCTTTTTTAGTGTTTTCTGAAATACAAATAATATGATCGGCTATATCTATATAGTTTTTTTTAAGTTTTTTTGGATATTTAAAATTATAATCATTTTCAAAAATTTCATGAACTAAGTCATAAACAGTTATTACAATTTTACAATTTTTTTTAAAATTTAATTCTTTATTATAATATGTTAAATGTATTATATCTGGCTTAAAGAAATTTATATAAATTCTAAAAAAAAAATTATTCAAAAAAATACTAATTGATCTAGTAAATTTATATTGTCTATCAAGCTTAACAAAAGTAACTATTTCTTTATTTTTAATGTTATTTAAATAATCATTTACATGTATAGGTGCAACTATTCTTACGCTATAAAAATTGCGAATTATTAAATATATTTGGGTAAAGTACTTAGAGATCCCCCCAACTTTTTGAAGATAAAAAATATTATAATCATACAAAATTTTCATTTAATAAATTAATTAATTATTTTACCATTAGAGAATTTATATACCTTCTTAAAATAATTTAATATTTCCTCATCGTGAGATACGCAAATGACTGTCAAATCAGGAATATTTAAAATTTCTTTTATTATATGATCTTGTGACTTTTTATCTAAAGCATTAGTTGCTTCATCTAAAATTAAAATATCAGGCGAGCAGTACAGGCTTCTAGCTATTGCTATTCTCTGAATCTGACCTGAGGAAAAATTACTTCCTCCATCTTTTACTTCTTCATAAATTTTATTATCCAAATTTCTAAAAACATCTTCAAGATCACAAATCTCAATTATTTTATTTATTTTATTTATATCGTAAGTCTTTTTTTCAAAATCTAATGTTATATTTTCTAAGAGAGTTCCATTAAATATAAAGCTTTTTTGTGACACATAAACCAAACTTTTTTCCCATTTGCAGCCAAAAATACTTGTTTCTTTTTCGTTATAAAAAATCTTACCTGAAGTCGGTTCTAATAAACCTGAAATTAATTTAACTAACGTACTTTTTCCAGAGCCACTATCTCCAGAAATACCTATTTTATCTCCTTTATCTATTTTCAAGGAAATATTATGTAGAGTGAGTTTGTCCTTACCTTTGTATTTAAAACTTACATTATCTAAAAAAATATTAGTAAATTTGGGTAAATATGAAAAGTTCTTAAAATTTGAATTTGATTCTTGACTACCGACAGTAGATTCGAAGTGACTAATAGATTTAGATGTAAAATTTATTCCCTGAAGTGCATTTATAATTTTATTTATTGAAGGAATTACTCTAAGAGCAATAACAAAAAGGAAAGACAAAGAACCCATCGAATTTGCTAAGCTAGAATTATTATATTTTGCTATTAAAATTAAAGAGAAAAGAATTAAAATAATAAAAAACATCTCAAAAATATTTTTATTCAAACTTTGCACAAAATTCATATTCATTCCTGCGCGTTGCAGTTTAATATTTGCAATATTAAAAGAATTTTTAAAATAAGATTCTAATTTTAAAATTTTAATTTCCGCATTATTAGAGAATGGCAAGATTATAAATTTTAAAACGTCTGAACTACTCTTAAATCTAGAATTTCCCCATTTATTAAACTTTTTAAATGTTAAAACAAAAGTTAAAATCCCAATAAGGACTATTAGAACAAGAACTAAAATACTTTTTGGTTGGGAAGATAATAATAATAGTAATAGTAATAAAATCAATAATGACTCAATAATTATATTTATCCACGAAGAAAGATACCCAATGATATTTTTTGGCTCAGTTATAATATCTCTAACTACATCAGAACTCTTAAGGCTCTGAATGTCTTCATATTCTTTATTATAAAAAAAATCTAAAGCTTTCTTATGAAAATACTGCTGGAAATTGTACAGTAAATTTAAATTTAAATAATTTAAAAATATAATCAATAAATTCTTAATAATAAAAATTATCATTAAAAAAAATGATAATATAATTACAGTTTCTTTATAATTATAACTCAATAAAAAATTATAAATTTCTCTTGATAATTTACTCTGAATTTTTGTACTATCAGCTTGTGAAAATAAAATATCAAGAAACGGTAAAAAAATTGATATACTTGCAAACTCTAAAATAATTATTGCAATCATACTGAGACACAAAAAAATTATTTTTTGTTTTTGAGCAAATAGGATTTTGACAATATTATTTTGATTTATATTTAGTGTATTAGTCATTATACAATATTCTTCATGGCAAAAAGTGTTTTTTTATCTGTCCGAGAAAAATTATTTGCCAAATTAAAAGCAAGAGCCGCTTGCAATAAATTCATTCTTATACCATTAATAGTTTTTAGTTTATTTATTTTTGAATTTTTTAAAAAAGTTGAAACCCTAGGGTTATATATAATATCATAAACAATGGTTTTTTTATTAAATTTTTTAATTTGATCTAGACTTAGTGGCGATTCTAGAATTTTTTTTCCAAATCCAGCAGTTGTGCAATTAATACAAATTGTAATATTTTTTATAATATTATTTATTTTTTTCCAATTTATAAAAATTATTTGTTTATGCTTATTCTTGTTTTTTTTTCTTGTAGCTACATAAATTTTTTTATTTCTCAAAAATTCATTAAAAGCTAACGCAACCGCTTTGCCAGCACCTCCAAATCCTAGAATTAAAATTGAGTTTTTTTTTTTTAAATTTATTTTTTTTTTAATAGCTAAAAAAGATGCCTCTGAATCGGTATTTGTTATATAAAATAAAGAATTTTTTTTATATATACAATTTACTGACTTAATTTTTTTAGCTAAATTTGATGAATTCTTTTTTAATAATTTATAGACTATCTCCTTATAGGGATTAGTTATTACTGCGGCTGAAAAATTTTTATCTGAACGTAAAGCGACAATTAACTTTTTAATATTTTTTTTTGAAACATCTGCTGGATACATTTTAGCTTGAATTTTATGTTTTTCATAAGCTGCATTCCATAATAGTGGTGACCTAGCCCCTTTTGATGGACTTTCTCCAATTATTAAAGAATATTTTTTTATAATATTATTTTCTATGATTTTATTAGTAATTAGCTTTTTGACTCTATTTAACACTAAAGAACTCTTTTTTTAAAAAGCACTTTCGCAATGTTATCCATTTTTTTTACAAGTGACCTAAGTTGAGGAAAGTTTATTGGCTGCAATGGATCAACTGCGGCTTTTTTGGGATTTGGATGAACCTCTAACATTACTCCATCAGCTCCAGCGGCAATACTCGCTAATGCCATCGATTCTACCCAGTCACTCCAAAAAGTAGCATGAGATGGATCAACTATAATAGGCAGATGTGTAATTTCTTTTAACGCTGGAATTGCCTGCAAATCTAAAAGAAATCTAGAAGTTGCTCTATGTGTATGTGGAGCAACTACTCCTCTTTCACATAACAAAACTTTTTTGTTTCCCTCACACAAAATGTACTCTGCCGCACCAAGTAAATCTCTTATAGATGATCCGTAATGTCTTTTAAGCATAATTGGCTTCATAGTTTTTGCACATGCTGTTAACAAGGGATAATTTTGCATATTTCTAGATCCAATTTGCAGAATATCTACATTTTCGCAAAACAAAGGTAAAAATTTTTCTTCCATAATTTCTGATATGATTGGTAATTTATAAAAATTACTGGCCTCTCGTAACCATTTAATCCCCTCTTCTCTGGTTTCATAATATTTTTCGCTTCTATAAGGAAATGTAAGAGGTTTAAAAGCTCCTGCTCTCATAAAATGAATACCAATTTTTTTAATTTCTTTAGCTGTTTTAAAAACTAAAGATCTACTTTCTGCAAGGTTTGGGCCTGCAAAAATTGGTATTGTCTTACCCCCAAACTCTATACCGGCTACCTTGAATTTTGATTTATGAGCTTTGTATTTTTTTGCGCACAAAGGAAATTTATTCTTTAGATCATCGTTGCTTACATCTTTTCCAGGAAATTTATTATTTAATTTGCCCATTATTCTTTTCTATAATTCTTAATTTTTTAACAACTCTTTTTTTATCTGAGTCAAACTAAGTCTATTTTTATTATTATTAGAAGCATAGGTAAAACCACTATTCATTTGGGACGAATTTTTTAAAGATTTATAATATTTAAAAAGAATCTTATTAGATGGATTAACAATTACATAATGACTTCCACAATCAAATGTATTCGGAGCTTCGTGAGCCCCAATTAATTCTTCATGAATCTTCTCTCCAGGTCTAATGCCAACTACTTTTTGTCTAATATTTGGTGCGATGGCCTTTGCAAGAGTTCCTATTTCATAGGAAGACATTTTTGGAATAAAGATCTCTCCTCCCTTAGATAGCTTAAGAGATTTTAAAACAAAATTAACGCTTTCATCAAGCGATATGGTAAATCTGGTCATATTTAAGTCCGTGATTTGAATTTCTCCCATTTCTTTTTGCTCATAAAACGCTGGTATTACAGAACCTCTACTTGCTGCAACATTTCCGTACCTAGCAACACTAAAAGTTATATTTCTTTTACCTTTAATATTGTTTGCCGCTAAAATAATTTTCTCTGCACAAAGTTTGGTTGCTCCATACAAATTGATTGGAGAAGTAGCCTTATCAGTGGACAAGGCAATTACTTTTTTAACATTTTGAACTATTGCTGCATCAACAATATTTTGCGTTCCTAAAATATTAGTCTTAATAAATTCACCGGGATTATATTCAGCTGTATCAACTTGCTTTAGTGCAGCAGCATGAATTACAATATCAACCCCTTCTAAAGCCGTACTTAATCTTCTAAAGTCTCTAATGTCTCCAATAAAAAATCTTATTTTTTTAAAATTCTTGTGAAATTTTAATTCATTTTTCAAAGAATGCTGTTTAAACTCATCCCTACTGAAAACTATTATTTTTTTTAAAGAAATATATTGATCTAAAACTTTCTTTAAAAAAGATTTTCCAAAAGATCCGGTCCCCCCTGAAACAAATATAGTTTTTGAATTATTTTTATTCATTCTAATTACATTTAACATTGAAAGTAAAAAAAACAACAAACATATAGATGATCAATGTTAAATAATAATCAAAATTCATTTTATTTTTGAATTAATTTTACATATATGCCCAATTGATTATAACTAGGATTATTATGATTATTTTTACTAAAATTAATTTGTAAAACTTTTAATCTTAAAATTAAGTTATTTAAAAAAATGATAAAAGAAAAACTTAATAAAAAAAGAGTTATTTGCATAATATGCGCAAGAGGCGGCTCTAAATCGCTTAAAAATAAAAATATATTAAAAATTGGAGGCAAACCATTGATTGCTTATCCAATTATTCAAGCTAAAAAATCTAAAAATATTGGAACTATATTAGTAACAACAGATTCAAAAAAAATTGCTGCGATAGCTAAAAAATATGGAGCAATCGTCCCATTTCTTAGGCCAAAAGAGTTAGCAAAAGACACAACTACAACTGAAGATACCCTAAAACATGCTTTGTTAACTTATGAAAAAATGATTAATTTTAAATTTGATATAGGAGTTTTTTTAAGCGCTAGTGATTTTTTTAGAAAAAAAATATGGATAGATCAATGTGTAACAAAACTCTTTCAAAATAAAAATATTGACAGTGTTTTTTCTGGAAATCTAACACATAAAAATTTCTGGGAACTTAAAAATAAAAATTGGAAAAGATTAAAAGACAGCATGAAAAAATATTCATCAAGACAATTTAAAAAACCCATAGTAAGAGAAGATACTGGTCTTGCCTGCGCTTCAAGAGCAGACCTATGGAGAAAAGGAAGAAGAATTGGAGATAGAGTCGAAATTATAACAAACAATGAATCTTTCTCTTCTATAGATATCCATGATATTGATGACTTAAAACTAGCAAAAGCTGCTTTAAAAATAAAAGGTGTAAAAAATTTTATATGAAACAAAAAGTTTCTATAATTATTAGGACTAAAAATGAAGAAAAATGGATTTCACACTGTTTAAAAAATATATTTTCACAAACTTATAAAAATATAGAAATCATTATAGTTGATAATTACTCAACTGACAAAACTCTACAAAAAATCAAAGGGTTTTCTCATAAACTAATCAAAATAAAAAAATTTCTTCCGGGAAAAGCTTTAAATTTAGGAATCCAAAAAGCTTCTGGATCAATTATTGTTTGTTTATCAGCTCATTGTATTCCAGTTAATAATAGCTGGTTAAAAAATCTTATCAAACCACTTAAAAAAAGTTCTGTTGGAGGTGTTTATGGACGACAACAGCCTTTGTCTTATTCTTCAACCTCTGACAAAAGAGACTTAATAACAATATTTGGTTTAGACAAAAAAATACAAACTAAAGATCCTTTTTTTCATAATGCAAATAGCGCATTTAAGAAATCAACGTGGAAAAAAATCTCATTTGACGAAAAAACTACTAACATAGAAGATCGTATTTGGGGAAAAAGAATTATATCAAACGGTTTAAGAATAATATATGAGCCTCTTGCAAGTGTTTTTCATTGGCATGGCGTTCATCAAGATCAAGACCCGACGAGAGCTTCAAATGTTGTTAAAATTATAGAAAACTTGGAGAAAAATTTATACGAAACAAAAGTTCATGAGCCGGAAAAACTGGATATAGTAGCCATTATTTCAATTAAAGGTAAAAATTTAGTTTATAAAAATAAAAATATTATAGAGTCATCTATTAGATCCCTAAAAGAAACAAAACTTGTAAAAGAGATTTTTTTAAATACAGATAATTTAAATACATCTAAATTAGCAAAAAAGTATAAAATTCAAAAAATAATCAGACCAAAATTATTATCAAAATCTAACTCCGATTTAATGTCTGTATCTAGATATGCTCTAAATAAGATTGAAAAAAAAGGAATCATTCCTGATTTTGTTATACTTTTAACTGAAGAATACCCTTTTAGAGAAAATAATTTTTTTACATCACTAATAAAAAAAATTGTAAACGACGGTGTTGATTTAGTAATCGCAGCTTCTGATGAAAAAGGAGGAGTTTGGACCCAAGATAAAAAAAATAATTTTCATTTAATTGTAGATGGTCTTATTCCAAAAAAAATAAGAACAAAAACAACATTAAGAACTTCATTTGGAGCTGGCTGTATAATTACTCCTCAGAATTTAAGGTCAGGAAATATTTATAAAGGCAAAGTAGGTTTTCTTAAAGTTGAAAATCCAATCTCTTTTGTCTCTATAAATGAAAAAAATATACATAAGATTATGCAAAAGATTTTGAATATCAGCATATGAATATAATAGTAACTGGCGGAGCTGGTTATATTGGAAGCCATGTTTGTAAAGAATTAAAAAAAAATAAATTTAATCCAATAGTTGTCGACGACTTATCAACTGGCCACAAAAAATTTGTAAAATGGGGACCATTAGAAATTGCTGATATTAATTCATATAAAAAAATAGATAAAATTTTAAAAAAATATCAACCTGCAGCGATTATTCATTTGGCAGGGAAAGCAAGTATTGCCGAGTCTTTTTCAAACCCAAAAAAATATTATTTTTGCAATGTAATAAAATCAAATAATCTCATTAAATGTATGATAAAAAATAAAATTAAAAAATTTATTTTTTCAAGTTCTTGTTCTGTGTATGGAAATACTAATAAAATTAAAATAAAAGAAAATGAGAAATACAAACCACTCAGTCCCTATGCAGCAAGTAAAATGTTAGTTGAAAAAAATCTTCAAAAAAAAGCTAAGTTAAATAATGTTAATTTTATAAGTCTAAGATATTTTAATGCAGCCGGAGCTGATAAAAAAGCAGAAATTGGTGAAGATCATATTCCAGAAAATCATTTAATACCATTAACAATAAGAGCTGGATTAAAAAAAAACGAATTAAAAATTAATGGAACAAAATATAATACTAAAGACGGAACATGCATTAGAGACTACATCCATGTTTCAGATATTGCAGATGCACATGTAAAAGCACTAAAAAAGCTCCTTAAATTTAATGGTTCTAAATTTATCAATTTAGGATCTGGCAAAGGCTTTAGCGTGCTAGAAATAGTTAATAAAATTGAAAAGATTCTTAAACTAAAAATAAAAGTAAAATTTGCAAATAATCGAAAAGGCGATGCTGCAAGACTTGTTTCCAGCATCAGCCTAGCTAAAAAATATCTTAAATGGTCTCCAAAAAGAAGTAGTTTAAAAAATATATTAAAAACAGCAATCAAGTGGCATAAAAAAACTAACTTAAAATATTAATTAAATTTTTTATTACAATTTCCTGATCTTTCTTTGAATAATCAAAATATACAGGCAAACTAAGACAATTTTTATAATAATACATGGCATTTTGGAACTGACTCTTGTTAGAATTATAAAATTTTTTAAATTTAACTGATGGCATATAATGAACTTGTGGAAAAATATTAAGAATATTTAATTTTTTTATTAAAAAGTCTCTAGAAATACCAATTTTCTTAAAGTCAATTTGTATTATATACAAATGCCACGCAGAATATTTCTGAAGGTCCGGAAGCCTCATATATTTTATATTTTTTAAACTATCATGATAGTTCTTAGCTACTAAATATCTTTTTTTTAAAAAAAAATTTATTTTTTTTAACTGACTCAAACCTAAAGCAGCGTTAATATCACTCATTCTATAATTTAAACCATTGAACTTTAAGTCGTATAACCAATATTTTTTTTTGTAGTTAAATCCATGTGATCTTAAAATTTTAATCTTTTTATAAATATTCATTTTATTAGTGGTAATTAACCCACCTTCTCCTGTTGTAATAGTTTTTAAAGGATGAAAAGAAAAAGTTGAAATATCTGCGTGTCTGGAACATCCAATGCTATAGTATTTTTTATTAAGTTTATATTTTGAACCAAACGCATGACAAGCGTCTTCGATTAATAAGAATTTATATATTTTTTTTAAAGTTAAAATATCTTCATAATTATAAATATTCCCACCAAGGTATGTTGTCACTACAGCCTTAATTTTCTTAATTTTATTTATATCAATGCATTTTAGAAGAGTTTCCTTAGAAATTTGACCTGTATATTTATCAACATCGGCAAAAAAAAACTTCGCGTTCATTAAAGATAGAATATTCGCAGCAGCAATAAAATTAATAACTGGCAAAATTACTATATCATTTTTTTTTAGGTCTAATGATAAAAAAGATAAATGAAGAGCGGCTGTACCACTCGAACAAGCTAATGAAAATTTACAGCCTAGGTAATTCTTTGTTTTATTTTCGAAAAATTTTAGACTAGTTCCATTGGATATAATACCAGAGTTTAGCGCTTTAATTACCGACAAATTATCTTTTTTATCAATATAATGTTTTCCATAAGGAATTTTATTTTTAGATTTTATTAATTTTTTCATTTTTTTTTTAATCATATATTATTTTATATTTTTTTTCTTAAATTT